>Ga0065711_1038426_pt1 | contig 18769 bp, 11 predicted proteins | sample Hoacrofraction12_FD_59098 | JGI IMG/M metagenome (GOLD analysis project Ga0065711, IMG submission 59098) | Hoatzin crop microbial communities from Cojedes, Venezuela - Epithelial fraction 12 v2 (version 2) | ecosystem: Host-associated > Birds > Digestive system > Esophagus > Crop | place... | reverse complement strand
CAGTTTAGGATAACTTTCTGACCCTTTAGAAACACAGAAGAATAGGTAAGATTGCACATTGTCAGGATGAAAGGGTTTTCCAAAAACGCAACTTTATTATTAAAGTACTTTAAGAGAGTATTCTCCTGCACAGAAACACTATTCAGCACATGCTGGCAGAATTGCAAATACTGTGCACTGTGGAAGTTTGGCTTCAACGGAGCGGAAAAAAAAAAAAAACTCCACAGCTTTTTTTCCCCCCCTTTTTCTTTCCTAATGACTACAGAATGGACAAAAGTTTCATAGAAGCTTGGAAACTAAAAATCACTTGATAGTCTGTATGCACAGAACATGCTCAAGTAGAAGATGCCAAAGACAAAGGAAGACGTTTTTTGCAACAGCTTCCCTACTGCAAGAAGCATGGTAGCGGCATGCACTACAATGCAGCCCAAAATTCTCTCTTCTGTTTTTCCGCGTTTGATGGTTCATGAATAGCACAGCACACAGCCACAATGAAAGAGAGGTACAAGAACTGCTGACATAAGTGAAGAGGGAGTATAAGGATACACCAAGCAAAAGGCTGGTGACAGAACAAAGCTCACCTGAGCTACATGCAGAGAAAAAGTACTAAGTCAGCAAAACACAGAGAAAACGGAACTGAACTCATGAATCATTTCTGTTCCCTTCCTTTCAACAAAATTGTGAAGCCATCTTGTAAAGCATGGTTTGTGCCCCTTGTGACTTCAGTTTACCACTGTTAAAAGTTCTCCCAATTAGCTCATGCGGCAGGTATCAGCACTATCAACCAGAACACGTGAAGCCTCCTGATAACTGGAACATTCAGCAACACAGGGAGGGTATAGTGTAGGACGTTGCTTCCACTGGCATCGTTTCCCTAGGAATGACTGAGGGAGCTGCATCATCTTCTGTCTGTATCTATCCCAATTCTGAGACAAGAACCTCAGAAGAAAAGTCCAGGTGGCCCATGTTACACAATCCAGACAGACACAAACAGTGATGAAGTAATTTTGCCTTGTGGTGAATATGCAGTCATTAACATTTGAGAAGTTCTCAGTGTTGGGAAAAATCACAAGAGCTTATGAGGAAATCAGAAGTTTTGCATTCAACAGAGTTGGGCAGCAAACACTAAGAAAAGGTTGTGGCCATACTGAGCAGAAGCTGAAGACAAATGCACAGAAAATTGTTTATTTCCTGAACAATGCTGTGCACCCAAGCGACAAGGTGGGAGAGAGGAGGCAGAAATCTAAGTGATGTACAATAGCAGAGCAAAATTAAGCCTGACAGATTCATTGTTTAATTTCATATTGTTTGTTAACACACTAATTCTCCAGTCAGTTGCCTTTGTAAAAAGTACACAAGAATCTTCCTTCATCAGGAATTCTGGACATGACACTGGAGATACAGCGCTCACCCTTCTAGTATCTTTTTTACACCCATGTTGGGATAAAGGACCAGCCAAAAATTCCGAAAACAAGCACAACGCTAAGAGAAACCTGATTGTGCATTTCAACCACCCAATGCAAGTCTCAGACAGAACCAGCTCATGATAGGCAAGGTATGAATCCAGATATGCATTCTGGAATTTAACTGCTCTTTGAAGAGTCACACAGTCTGCGACTGCATGTAGCAAACCACACAGGAACCCTGAATGACCACACTTCAGCATTCCTTCATGGCAGACAAACCACCGATCAGGAGAAAGGAACAAACTGCTCAAGAGCCTGATTTACAGATGTACTTACGGCAGGTGAAATCTCTGGCTCCTTTTAGAACTTTTGGTGTTTTACTGTGATGTCTGGAAACCACATGATAATACTTGATGAACATTTATAAAGATTTCAGAAACTCTTTGCCTGTGCATTTGCTTTAACTTCACCTGTCAAGGGGGTCTTTGAAACTACACACCCAGAATGCAGGTGCTTCTGCAAAACATGTCCTACAGGTAGAGGGAAGCCAACCCAGTCAGCACCGATCCTCCTGCATTATAGCAGAGTTGCTCTGCGTCTGCAGTGGGGAAAGAGGCAAGAAGTACTGAGCTGAGAAACTTGCTAGAGAACTCGAAGACCATGTCTACCAGCAGCAAGTAGAAAATTTGTGGAGTGAAACACCTGGCACTAAGGACCTGAAGGCCACGTTGCATGCATTTCAGGTGGTGTTATGCTGGGCTAGCTCTAGGCTGGGGCCATGGACTGAATGGCAGTCCATGCAGTTGTAGTAGATCCAGTAGCTGTAGTAGATCAAGTACACTTCCGGAGCACGCCTTCCAGTTCCGCTTCATCCAGAGCGAATCCACTCTGTGAGCCCTGAGACTACTTCTATGCTGTGACTCAAGTACCAGCACACATGGAAAACCAGCAGATTTACTTCAAAAGCACTCTGCTGATTCACAGATAAAACAGTAAAGCAGACACACCTAAAGAAACGGGTGGCAGCACAGCCTAACTCACACCGATGCAAGCCTAGGAGTGCTGTGTAATTTGGTAAGACTCCAGCAGCAGTCGGAAAAGCACTGACAAACAAACCTGCCTGCACAGCAGCATTGTCCTCCTACGCAGATCTGAAAAGCTACCGATACTTCCTCTCATTAGCTACCAATGAGGTAAAAAAACCTTGCTGATAGTCACAGCTACAAAAAGACATGCCCAGGCTTCTAGCCCAGAATTTTATAAAACAGATGACCAGTTCTTATTGCAGAAATTACCTTCTATCTTTAAAAATGCAAAAGCTTAATAATCCTTCCAAGTTTTCTATGAAATACCTTTTAGAAGAAAGTCACCCCCCAACACATTTATAAACATACGTACATGTATTACTTTACCTGATAGATAAACCCACTCATTCTTGGGCTGGCAGACAACATTAGCAAAATGTTAGGGAAGAGAAGAAGGTACCTTTCATTCTTCTCCTTATCAAAAAAAGAAAATGAAAAAGTAAATACAACATCACAAGCTCCCTCCCCACTTTTTCGGTTTTATATTGCTGAAAACTACCATCAATGTTACAACTCCATAATTACTCCACAAATATTTGCTCCTGGCAAAATTAAGTCTCCATAGAATTAAAAAAAAAAAAACCAAAACTCAGAATTATTTCATTTTCTGTTTGAAAAGTGCTAGTATCACATGCCTATACTTCTTCCTGGAAAATACAGCCTAATATTTTAAACCAGAAATTTTTCAGTCTTGGTGAAACACTGACCTTGTTTAATTTGATAACAACTGTTTTACCAATTTGAACAAAAGCAAAAATACACATTGGATATATTTTTTAATATAATTCAGATGGATGCTGTTACAGTAACGTCAAGGCCATGGTCTCTCAAACTGGAGAGGTAAGATTCTTGCATGATGCTGGATTATGTCCCAAAGTAGAAAAAGAAGATAAAAGTAATAATGCTTATATTTGCAACAAAAACACTCATTACTTTGTTCTGGTTTTGATTTGCTAGTTTCGCTTATGAAGCTGCCTTTTGTTTGGGGGTATTTTTGCAGAAGGAGGAGAAGGTTTACTCTTTATCTACTGCTATAGACAAACAATGAAAAAGAGAAGCATTAAGGTATAATGTTTTAATTTTAATGACTACCCAAGTATATCCACTGACAAAGCCACCATCTCAATTCCATGCATTCTGCAAAATAATACAAGTCCTTACCAAGTTTTAATGTTTCTGTTTTTCAGTAAACCTTTATAAATGTAGATATAATTTTTAAAAAGACAAAACTAAAAACAATTGCTTTTGCTCAAATGAAGCTGTTCTATATCTAGTAAAAAAAACTAATTCTATACAGAAACTTCTTACAGCCCATTACATTTGACATTTTAGCTCATGCTGAGGGGGGTGGTGGGGTGGTGTGTCATTTTATGACTACAAGAGAAGACATGATTGCAAAAGATACACTATCAGCTCTACTGAATCTTACTTATTTTAACACCTAAGAAAATATCTGAGAGAAAAATATCAGGTGACGAATTCTGAATTACTCATCTGCATAAACACTTTTCTCTTTCTTCATATTTACGGACATCTTTATTCTAAGGCAGGAAACTGACTGAATGAGGTTGCAATTCAAAAGCCCCCACCAAGTTCAAATCTTCAGTGATTATACAGGGGAAAAAATCAGTAAAAACATGTCAGTAATCTGTGCAATATTTCCTTTCTGTTCGCACTTGCTTTTAAGATTATTTTAACATTATTTCTGGTAGCACAACCTTTTCTTTGTGTGCTTTGTTTGTTTTTTTAAAAAATCATCCAGGACTTTGCAGCGTCACCTTTGACTGTCTAACATCTCTTCTTATACTATTTCTCCAAACTACTTGGTTCTGAAGCTTGTATTTCAAAATTTACTACTTGGGCAAAATGCCCAAAAAAGCGAGGAAAGAGTGCCTCAGGCATCTTAGAATACAAAACTTGGAAATTTGTTATTTAAAACACGTCGTAATAACTGCTATGCAAAATGATCCAGTAATATAACTACATACAGAAAATCCTGTTTAATTATGCAATTTAAAAATAGTCCTGCAAAATCATCTTACAACGTTTATATCTGCTATACTTGGTTACGTTTCAGTGAATCTTACAGATGAGACCATCCATCTTCAAGGAAATTTATTTCACATTTTGTAATAAAAGCCTTGAATCAACACAAAAAGGTTTTAGTCTAGATTGGTATCTCTGAAACATTCTGTTTATTTCTGCTGCATAATGATTATAATTAATTTTATTTAAAATGGAAAGAAATGCCAACACTACAGATGAGAAGAGCATTACCTCACTTCCAGCACACTGAATCATGACCTGGGACATGTAAATCACATTGCCAAGTGTTTTAATATCCTCTCCCTCCCAACAACGAATCGCTTCTGTCAGTATTTGTAGTTCAAGTTCTTTCCGTTTCCGTACTTCTTGACATTGTGCCTAACAAAGACAGGGAAAAATACCATCTCTATCAACTCTTGTCAATTTGGAGCGGGTTAAAAGTAGAAATACCAGTACAGTTGTATTTACTGTTGTTGCTTGTAGTACAGAGGACAGCACCTAACTTGAAGCATTTTAATTTAGATGACTATTACAAATATTTCTTACAAAACTAGTTTTGCTAACTCCAATATTATTGCTTTTCCTTTCAACACACTTACTTCAATTACTATTCCAAATTCATAGTCATAGCTCTATTTCTCAAATTTCTACTTCCTTTACATTTTAAATTTTTGTACTTCCAACCAAAAGCAGCTAGGCTCAGCAGAAAAGAATAATACAGCTGTCACGAACACAAACAACTATACAACAAAGTGTCAGTAAAAAGAACCACGCCAACTGTGCATACTCTGAGTCTGTATAACCTCGTGCTCCTACTTTTATTCAATGTCTCCAACCTGCTCTACTAGCTGTACTCCCATTCATTTGGATTTTTCTCAGCAAGAATTGTTTCCTCTTGTTTGTAAAGCAGCCAACAGAATGGAATCCCCAAAACTCTTCTGAAGACAGATAACACTAATTTCTGCTTCAAAAAAGTAAAAAATAGACAATGGCAGGTTACCACCAGCACACACTCCTAACAGGAAACACGAAACATTAAGTTTATTGTAAAAGAGAGCGTGTTTAATATATGCCTATTGCAGCTGACTTTTGTATTTTTTAAAGACAGTAACAGACAGCTCATCTGTTCAAACCAGGCTTCCTAGTCCAATTATTACTAGAAGTTTCGTATCTTCTGAACATCCCTAGCACTCTGCCCTTCCATCCTCTCCCCCATCTTCAACACCATTCCCCTAGAAGGAATGCACTTCAGAAAAACCTCAGAAGATACACTCCACCGTTGTAAAGAAGCCCTTCCTCAGGACTCTAGTTATGCCAGCACTAGTAGAAAGCGACAAAGGGCAGATCAAGAGGTGCAGAACACTTGCGTGGCTCTTACATCAACAGTTTATTTGCTGTAACTCCTCAGCAAATTACTATCCTTAGCTCTGCCCACAAACTGCATCAATTTCCAGGCTTTCAAAAATTTCTTACACAAACATTTACACAAAAGCTTCACTTTTTTGAAGCAATAGAGGGGGATGAAATTAGTAAATATCCTACTTAAAATATATCATCTATTTTTTGTCACTCTTACAGAAAGATTTTTGAAGGCAGTCATGGATTTCTGAATATCTGGACGATCCGGGTGATAATCCTAAAAACACAGAAGACATACAATGAAAACTTTAGTTCTAAAAAAATTAATACAAAACTTTCAGAGGCTTAACTAAAAACAAATAAACAATTGTGTAAAATAGAAGTTGTAGACCTATCTGCTCTCTTTTCACAGCGTCCTTATTCTTATATCAAACACCGGTGGCTTGTAGTAGAAATGAAGAGTCACTTACAACATTCCTACTTATGCTTAAAATAGAGCCAAGGAAGTTTTATAAGACCTAGTGGACAAGAGATTCTGAAATCCTAATAGGAAAGTGTTTATTGGGAAGAATTTCATTTGGCATGTTAGCTTTGTCACAAACTAGATTCCTTACAGACTTAGTATGTTCCGCTGTCACTGACTGACAAACCAAATTGTGTGACAAGACAAAGACCCATACTCTTTTCTATTTCTCTCCCTTCTCCACTCTCCAAAAACTTAACCTATAAAAGACAACAGTGGAAACAGTAGCTCCTCAAACACATTCCCATATTTGAAAGATCATTTCTAGGCAGTTCAGTAGAAGTCAAAGAGATTATTTTGGTGATGTGTTTGACATGCTGAGGTCCCAAGACGAGAAGCAGCACTCCTTCTACAAGATAAAGTAGCCTCAAGTAGTGCGCAGGAGACACATTCAATGTCAAGTCAACCAAAGACCCTGCAAGACTGCTCTAGGGGTGCAAATCAGCTTCTCTGGCTAGTTTTATTTTAAATGTTTAGCTTTTACAGGAAGTTTTAAACCATTGCAGCCATATTTAGAAGGCTGACGGAGAGCAAACAAATGTAATGTTGGGTCCCACCATGTTTGACATGTACCTTTAAAATAATTGCTGTCAAATCATCATTAAGCTGGAACATAAATGCTGATAAGATATACCTCCATGTGCCTTTCAAGTTCTTTGAGTAACGTGGGGTATTTATCCAGACGCATAAAAGGTTTGCTGAGGCCTGTGGTCAGCACAAGGATCCCAGGGCTGTTGGCACCTTTCACCTCCATGAATTCTCCTAGCTCCTCACTGTGTATACAAGATATTTATGCAAATTAATACCAAATTACCAAGACAGTTAAAATTACATTGGATTCTTCACTTGTCTTTCATCCACAATGAACTGTGCCAATAAAACAATATGCCAAATAAATCAAAAAGTAATTAAAGTACAATTTAAGTGCTGCAACCAGTTTCTGCACTAAATAAAAGACAGGACAAAAACATTTGCAGATTTGGGATCCATCCAGGGAAAAGCAGACACAGGATCAAACCCTCCATTCTAGGCAACTGATGCTCAAGGACAGCTCCTAAATGCTACCTTATCTGAGCAACAATTACAGAATAAAGCCATTTGCGCTGTATTTTATTAAACAGCTTTTTATTCTAGTAAAATGACACCTTAGAGGTGGTTTACACAGGTAATGCCCAAGCATAAATGAGTCAATGCCTTCATATTTAATCAAGCATCGATATTTTTAAGGTGTCAGGCTCTAATGGGAAGACACAGAATGTTTCGGCACCTTTTTTCCTCCCACACTTACATGTTTCATGATCTCATCTCACACATCTTAGGTGTTACTGCAAAATGACCAACTAACCAACAACCATACATGGTTGACCATAGTAGAAATAATTACTGTGCAATCTATTCTCAGATGAGTTAGGGTTTCACAGGAGGTGTACTTACAAAACACACCTGTTTTGACAGCAAAGCTGCGGTAAGAAATCCATGCTCTCCAAATATCATGAACTGCTACTTCCCTATCCAGACGGTTTTTCATATTTGAATCACTTCCAAGAACTGGCCCAACCCCTCAACTTTTCACATTAACTCGGCCAAACAAGCAGCGCATCCCGGGAATTTCAGCGCACTTTGCTATCAAGGAAACTTAAAATAGCTACATCTTCTGCTTTCTTATAAAGCAGTGGTTTCAGAGGACTACGGTGGAGGACAAGCTTTTCTAGAATTTTAATGGCCAGGAACAAAATGAGTCCTTTCTGTGAGGAAAGGAAGGTATGGCAGCACCTGGGCTGATTTCCAGGCTTCAGAAAATGCAAGTTGCAGAAGAACATGGGATTCTACAGACAAAAAGTAAATAAAGGAAATTCAGAAAGCCGCTTATTAAAAAGATAAAAGCTTCTTGCATTTAAGCTGTCATTCTAGACATTTGCAGATGAGGTTGCTTACGTTTTGAGTCCTTGTTACAGTAAATAACTAGTTCTCAACAAAAAAACCCCACAACAAAACCCACTATTCACATGTGACAGTCAAGTTCTACTCTAAGATATCCTGAAAGTCCTCACTTTCTACTGATTAATACCATTACGCTCCTGTAAGTGAGAAGTACTACTTAAAAAAATTTTTCCCCTTCTTGGTTATTGGCATAGTCTCATTTGTCAAAGGAAGCCTTAGTCAGCTAACAGATTCAGTACTATTAGAAAGCGTAAAAACCATGTCAAACAGCAATAAAGGACAAACAGCTGTACATTATGACCATATTAACAGAAAGGGAAGGGCAAGAATCTCCAAACCTAGGGCATACCGTTTCCATGCAGAACTGAAAGCTAATTTTGACCTGCTCAATTTCCCTAGGAAAAAAAACCAGATAGGACACTGCCATAATACACATGCTCAGTTATCAGTGAATCATGCTATATAACAGCACTACACAGCTTAAGACAAAACAGATCTCCCTATCTTTCCCAAGACACATGTTCCTTCTCATTTCAGAACAGGTAACACTTTGCTTCTTAAATCCATCTATTAAACAGATGGAGAGAGCAGAACAAGACCATGAATCGTGACCTTCCCATTCCAATGTAAGTGCTTTACCCACCGTCCCACCCGGATCTCTCTCCTCCCGGCTGCTAAAGCCTCCCCAAGTTCCCAGAAGAGAATGTAGTACGTCTCCATACAGTTCATTCCAATGTTTACTTGTGTTCAGATTAGTTAACTGGTGTTTATTTACATCACCTTGCTTAAATACATCCAGCACATTTTCAAACTGTCAGGTCTGACATAACCTTACACCACCTCTTTTAGAGCCCTTTGCCCCCATTCCAACCAGGCCCAGGCACCCCTCAGGGCATGCATTCGTGCCATTCCCGCTGTACTCAACCACAGAGCAGAGAAAGCAAGCGGGTGAGGGGATTTCCCAGCACCTGCTCTGCATTTTGAAGATGCAAAGAGCAGGGCTGGGCACCCCTGAGAATGCCCACAGCTCCACCAGGCAGACCTTGCTACATCCCTCATAAGTGATACGTACTAGCAACTCCAGGCCACCTAAAATCAGCTTGTGACATAATCAGGTTTTAGCCAAAATTAAAAGCCACTGAAAAATCTCCTACAGTACTCTGCATGGAAAAAATTATTATAATGCAACACAGATAAACCTGAGCATTTTCTAGCTTAAATTTAGATTTAAGAAGTAAAGCTGGCCAACTCTGAATACCTAGAGCCTGAAGACCTACTTTGCCCTGCGCTTTCTTAGTCACAGCCCTTACTCAGCACTAAATCACACCAATGCCAGAACTTGACAACTGATTCTGGTGGCACCCTCAGCAAGACTAAGGATTTCGACTCATACTTCTGTTTTGGTGTTACAGTGTTACCAGCTATTTGTTCATCCAGAGTTCAGGCTAATTCGCTGGAGCATTCAGCTGCACGGCTACAGCAGGGTGGCATGTCCTCTCCTCCTGACTCAGTTAAAAGGGACGAAGCTGCTTCCACCGAGGTGATGGGGCAGACAAACGAACATACAGCACCCGGGTTCCGCAGGAATCTTTACCAAAGCTCACCTGCGAAAGCCCTTCTCCCAGAAGGCACTCAGTGGTTTTTAATTTCAGTTTACTGTGTATATGACACTGACCATGTGCATGCCGCTGCTTTTTGTTTTGTCCATTAGTTCTCCCCGTAAGCACCCCCATCCATGTCAGCATCACAAAGTTAGATTACATATGGTACTTGATACGTATCTTCATATATTTTAAGTGAAAGACATTTGCTACAAGAACCAGCAGGAAGCAACCATTTAAACTACTTCTTCGCATTCGGTTTGCTTCAGCCAGACACACAGCCCCTGCTACCTAACTTCATCAACTACTCCCTTTCACATTACTCGCTATTCTTCCCCATTTCAGGCAGCGCAATCCACACGCATGTCTCCGCAGCTTCTCTTTTCTCCCCAACACAGCAGTATGTTCTACAGGACACGCAACTCGCAAATACCAGAGGCCGTTCAATTTAACGCTGTTCTGAACAGGACTGCTTTTTTGCCTTTAGACTGCAAAGACACAAAAATCCTCACTCCTAATTACTTCGGCCATCTCCACACTGCTGGGTGCAGACAAATGCATTATATAAATGGTATTTGCTGAGCTATCCATTAACACAATGCTTTTATTCTTTTTTCCTTTTTTTTTTTTAATTTAATGCCTTGACAGTAGGAGGAACATTGGTTACCATTTCACCCACATTCACATTTCTAATTTTCATTATTACTGTTCCATTTCTCGCCGATTTTGGCATTACAAAATAGATGTGCCAGAAAACAGGAAAAAACTCACTGTAGCCTGAATTAAAATCGACTACTTGGAAACCTGAAATAAAAACCTGGTATTCTCTTGTTGTCACTGTCTACTCTGCAATTCCTTTACCTAAAAGCACTCCGTGGTTACGCAATGTTGCAGCAGTTTCCAGGCCATTCACCGCCCTTCAACACAAAAGACTTGGTTGTTTATCACCTCCTTTTTACTTAATCACAGTATAGGAACCTACAGAGCAAGTTGAAACCTCAGCTCACTTGAAATGTACACAAAGTCCTGAAAAACATGCTCAGCAATGGCATCATGAGGAAGCCTTTTACACCGACCAGTGCTAACAGGTGTGATTAAAACTGGGTGACGTAGTTTTCCTCCCAACACTCCCAAGAGGACAATCTTTTCTTATACACACTTCTGTGCTTCCCTCTGACAAGTCTGGACATGCCAGCTTGTTCGAACTCTAGTATGAACACACACATACACTCTTTTAACAGAACAGTACCCAAAATTTTGGCTGAGCAGTTCCATCATGCAGACCCTGTTAGCAGTCTGCTCATGCTATACCAACCTACCACCTTCGGCAGCTGCATGGACATAAAATATCTGGCAAAATGGATGTTACTTCAGCTCAAAGCTTGAAGTGAGTGTCCTTCATTTATTCACAAAGGACAAATACAATACAGAACACAGTGGAAAGGTTTACTTCCAATAAAATAAAGGTGTGCTACAATACTGTTTGAATACAACAGCTCACAATTGTTTTTTAATTAATAGCAGCTTAAAAGTCAGCGTTGTTAGCTTAAAAGCGCAGCTGCTTTGCCAAAGACAATGGCTCTTTCATGTCACCATTTCAACTGATGCCTGCAAGTACCACACTCTCCTAGGCAGCACTTGCTGAATAAAACTCTGGCCCACAGCTAAGCATTACGTTTTAAAAAAGGTATCATTTAGCTGAACAGGAAAAACTTTTGAACAGTGAAATCATCAACTTAGTCACAACTGCCTAAGTAAGTAGCTTTTCAGAAACAGACAGCTGAGATTTGAATTCACTACTTGCGTCATTTTACAGAACAAAATGCAGACGCGCATACAAAAGTACTGTGCTTCATTTGTCCTGAAACCTCCAGCTGACAAGGTCTCTCCACTCCAAACTACAGTTAGTTCACAGCATGAGATATTTTAAAGGTCATCATGAAAAGTGTCTTTAAGCCCTATTAATATATTCAAATCTTTCTTAGTACAGCTGCCTCAAAAGCTGCAAATGAGACCGGGGGGAGGGAAGAAAACAAGTTCAGATGTGCCTACAGTAACAAAAGCCATTTAAACTTGAGGAAAGCACATCCAGGAACTATAAAACGAATATGTTTAAAATCACAACTTACGCTTCTGAAGCAGGTCTCTGTTTGTAATAGATGGAGCACGCGCTGTCACTGCTGAGGGGTCTGAGGACTGCACACAGGCACCGCATCTTGAGAGCGTGGCGGCACAGCTTGGCTCAGCAGCCCCTCAGCCGCAGCTTTTGATTTCCTAGAGCTAAACTCGCCCGTCAAGCTCCTCTCCCAGGGACTGTTGCTTGGTGTATGACATCAGCCTGCACGCTTGCAGGCTCAGGGATGCACCAAAGTGAGGGAGGCACAAAGAGTTTTCTGACTCAAGCTGATCTGTATTCCATGCTCCAGTTACTTGGAGTAATTGCGATGTTTCAGCTCCACAAATTTTATCCAGACTGCTAGGTCTGTGATGCAAGTGTAGAATATACTTGGGACATGTTATCCAAGAGAACAGAAGAATCTAGCAAAATTCATGTTGGAACAAGTAAAGATTTGCGAATAGCTTGCTTCCAGCTGAGAATTAGCTCGACACTTGGAACTTTGCAAAATTAAAGAAAAGCAGGCATACACTACTAATTTTTGGCTGCCTTTTCATCAAATTAAATTTTCTTTTGGAAATATTTGCCTTCCATTTTATTTTAAAATAAACATGGTGTTACTTAAACTAAGTGAAAAGCTTAAAAACCTCCTCGCCCAATATTGACATACTTAACCCTGATTAAATCGGGTCTGTACTCTCCATAGTTCTTCACAAAAGTTTTGTGTCCACTGATGAGCGGGGCCTGTTAGACTTTTTTATTCATTATGTTCTCAACCCTTCAGTGAGTGCTACACTCAAATATTTTTCCTCTTGCCATTTCGGATACAGTCCACAAAGTCCCAGTCCTAGCTTCTGCCTCCTCTTTTTCTTTGCCGGAGTTTCTCCCTGCACTGAACTTTGTGGCTTGTGATCTTCCCCAGGTAGATAACAGTTCGTGTTCCTGGGAATCTTTACTCCACTACAACTGCCCATTTCTGTACTTTGTACCCAACTGTTTTTTTCTAATTTGAGGGAAATTCATTCTTTCATGCCTTAGGTTGCTCATCCTGTTTCTTCTCTTACTGGAAGGCAAGCATATGTCTATGATCAGAAGCACACACAGCCACCAATGCTACTTGGACTAAACCCCATGCCCTTGAGGCAGTCCTGCTCTCACCAGCTAGGGAAAGTCTCCTACAATAATACTGTATTATTATATTGGATCACCTACCCTTGGACTTGAACTGGGATCTTCAAAGCAAACTATGGGATGTTAGAAACTGAAACCTCATACAATGGTGCCAAAGAGGTATGACTGTTATGGAATAAAGTAAATAAAATAGGGATCACACACAATGGCACTATAGCCACTATGAGAGAAAGAAACAAGCAGAACAAGCTAAGAGGCAGTGGGGGAAACATGCAAAACACTGAGCTCCACCAGAGCCACCACCCAGCTGTACCTGCCAAACTCCACCTCTTCCGCTCTACCTAGTGGCTTGAGACAGAATTACAAGACAAAATGAGAGACCTAAGGAAAAAATACTTAATTCTTCAAAATTCTGGATTTATTACACAGAAAGTATTTTAATTCTGGAAAAAATACGCAACGGCTCTGAAACAATTCCTGAGACAAAAAGCACCTACCAAATTTCAAGACTGTATAAAACTGGAGAAATTATGTTGAGTAGCAACTCTAACACCTGGATAAAACTTACAGTGCCACAATCGGAACCAAGAAAGACAATCTGTTCCCAGACTTAATAGATTTTTTTTTATTTTTTTTTTTTTGTGATTATCAGAGCCAAATACAACCCCAGAAACATGGAGCTCTGGAACCTGAACTCCTGTATGGGCTGTATTAGGTTTTATTCCCATTTCTGCATATTCACATACACTCAGGTCTCTAATGATATTCATATCAATAGTTCGACAATTAATAATTAACAAAACTAAATACATTTGTGCTTTCAAGATTTGAACATGAAAAATCTCCTTCATTAATATAATTAACCTCCTTCACCCCCACTGTGTATTTATATAAACACACACGTACATGAATATATATGCTCACACATGTACACATACAGGTGCATCCCCCCTTATTTTATTGCAATTAAATAAGAGCCTTCATTTTGCTGCTACATATGATCAAGAAGCAAACAACAAAGAAATGAAAGAGAAAGCACAGGCTGGCATTCATTCTGAAGGGCATTAGAAAAAAAAGAAAGAAAAAGTCACATTCCCACTGAATGCCCCTTTTAGATCTCCAGTCCAATCCCAAGTACTACTGTGTAGAATCAACTTCACAAAAATACTATTCAAAAAAGAAGATTTTGACTAGAAGTCCAAAATAATTCTGAGTAAGTTAATATCATCAGTTTTTATGTATACGTATGCATATGCACAGAGAGACTCCTTACCAGAAGTCACTAACATTTTAACAGGTATTACAACACTGCTTGAAGAGCACGCTTGATACTTTAGAAAATGACATAAAAACCTCATATCTGTAATATTCCATCAAACCAAATGACTGCTTACAATTTCTATGTTATAGTGATTCAACTGGATAAAGAAACAATACAGTTAATGCTTCTAAAACGATAGTCAATTTCCTTTAAGTTGCTTTTAGTCAGTAACAGTAAAAACACAGTACTAAACCTAGTATATTTTATAGAATAAAAAACAAAACAGTGGTAAAGTTTCTGACATTTCACCTAGAACAATCACCTAGGAGATTTTTTTCTTTCATTTTTGTTGATATGGTTCCCACCAAAAGCACATGAAAAACTGCAGAGAATACTAATTTTGTGATACAAGAATCTGACTTAAAATTAGCTGCTGGGTTTTCTGCAGAAAGCCTTTCAGAAGCAAAATTAATGCATATGTGTTCAGTTTATGAAGTGCACAGAGTTTGTGGCAAGAAATAATCTGCTGCAGACAGTAAGAATTTATGTTCCAAATCAAACCACTCCAGACTGTTCCTTTTTCCCCTCTCTGAAACACTGCTGAATAGCACAGCTGTTGCAAACATGATAATCAAATCCAAGAATTCAGCAAACACCTATTTCTCTGCCATATTTTTGCTGGTATTAAAAACACATATAATGCTCTTGGAACCTCTGCTAAAACTATACCACAAAAGCAGCCAATAAATCATCACCGTTCCTAAAAGTCTTAAACCGCAATCTTTCACATTCTGAAAAATTCCAGTTCAATATTAATCCAGTATTCACTGCAGTGTAGTTGTTTCATTATTATTACTACCATTACTCAAACCCCACAGCAATTTTTACATTAAGGTTTAGGAGGGATGACTTTACACAATAAAACATCTCAATAAACAAGGAGACAGTTCTGAGAATTTTCCTTTTCTTCCTGCCTTCAATCAGTTTGTTATTCTCTGCAGAAAAGTCTTTTTTCCCCTACCTTTAAAAACTTTCTGGCATTTTGAGAGGAAAAGGTTCAGAACTGCTTAAAGCCACCTTCTGATATCTTCATGGCAGCTGTTTCAAACAGCATTTTTAGTCAAGTGACTTGCTACCTACAGCAATGGTGTTCAACAAAAATGAAGGGCTTAGAATAATAAAATAAGAGTAATTAAAAAAACTCCAGTATTCACTTCTGTTGACTCATGCCCGGTAACACAACAGTATTAAACAGAAAGCCGTTTATCACAACTTACCTCCCCTTGTGCTCTTACAAACAAAAAAATACAATTGCTCTGAACCTACTTCCACATCCAAATTACTTAACTGCTCTATGATACTTATATTGACTCCACCAGGATTTGATAATCAAGCTGGCTTTACAGAACAGAAGCTCAATTTTTCTTAGAACAACCCATGAAGTAATGCACATGATCACTTTGCTATCACTTGCCATCTTCCATCTATAGATTAAATCCCAGAGCTCTGTATGGAAAGAGCATAAAGGCAGAACCAAACAAAAAAATCTAAGCCTAAGAGTATTAAAACCCCATAGACATGGATCACCTGAATATTTTACCATTTACAGAAAGTGGTACTAGAATTAGACCACTTGAAAGAAAGCAAACACTACGGGGTTTCATCAGGAGGTGTTAAACATATTTTGTCTTGTTTAATTTTAATTCATCATTGCTTCTTAAAAAAAATGACTTCTGCCTAAATTGCAATGTGAATTTGCAGCTTGATTTTTCAAAGTGGTATTGGAACATAGTCACATGCCTTACTACTGTAAGTGATCGTTCATAGTATTTGGTAGCTAGAACATTTTTTTTCCATTTATACTATTATGAGTAAAGCTCAAAAATATGCCACATAGTGTTGCTGTTCAAACAAAATCTGAGTTCTTGTAAGAAGCTAAAACTATAAAAAACAAATCAATTGCGCTCCTCTTTGTTTAAGGAGTGTTAAGAATATTCAAAATATCTTTACTGTGGTACATCACAACGAGACAAAGGGGGAAGTGAAGCAAAAAGAACCAATATCCTGCTAGAATTTGTCCTACATCTAACCTTCAAGAGAACGTCATGGTTCTGTCCTGCACCACAAGCGAACATATATAGCCCCGCAGTAACAGCTGCTGCAGCATGTGCTTATCAGGAGAATGCATAGGAAGTCTGAGAAAGCAGACTTCAATCAAATTCTATCCTCAACACTCTTCCCTCAAGGTGATACAGGGCATCTTCTACGCAAATTCAAGGTCTGTCCCAAAGCTGAGCAACTGACATCGCGTTAACTCAGCATCCTGCTTCTTACACATAGGAAATACTGATTTTGTGAACTTGAAAAGCTCACGCTCCTTTCATAGCACTCAAAAGTAAAGCTAAGGGTATATAATTATAAAATTAAATACATACAAACACACAGGCTTTTATAGGGCTAAGTTACAATTCCCCAACTGTCTAAAGCCTACCAGTAATCATGTCAATTATGCCATAATTTAACCAACTTGTTTTGATCTTGACATTTTTGAAACAAAGATGACAATCAGTACAGTTTGTTTTACATATTCAGAGTCCAGCATGTGTTCTTTCAATGAGCAAATTCCCTCAAATAGTTGATAACACACTGCCAAATGTGACAAGCTGGTCCTGATCACATGGAACAGTTTTGTGCTGTGAAGTTTTATTTGGTCTTTTTTTTAAAAAAATATACTACTACTATTTTTTCTTAAACAAGCTCTGGCATACGAAATGCATGTACAAAGAGACAACACAGCTTTACAACGCAAGTGTATTTATGCACTTTTTATTTTATCAGACTCAAAAGACTGCAAAGTAAATGTACCTGTGTTCCGTTAGAACATTTACTGCTGATGGATGGTTGGCACAGTATGCAAGGTATAAGCTTTTCATCTGTGACATCAGATTTAGAAAACATCCTCCAACCCTCTGCTGAGCTTCAGGCAACCTAAAAACAGAGTAATAAAGATGAAATTACTGTAATACCAACCACAGAAATAAATTACTGGAAAAACAGTATGTACTGGAGTTTTTTGTTTGGTTTGTTTTTTAATAAAATCAGATAGATTTCTACGGTCACTGATCAGCAACCAATGGCTTTTGCTTCCTTTACAACCTCAACTTTGTAACTGTCAGGCCTGACTATGTCACCACAACATCAGCAGAATATGGTACATACAATTCAGCAAAGTTTTTTCAAGAATTAGTGGTAATTAGCACCTTCTTTAGGAGTTTGATTTTCAGTCAACACACTTATCAGTTTACTATCTACTTACATATGCCATGCCAAATCTTAGCAGCAATACTGCAGCTCTTAAGACAAAAACTGGATTGAGTAGCAGCAAGATTCTCTCCCTCTACCCTCCACCAGCAGAGATCATAGGCTTAAAATACTCATTGAAAGACCAAAGAACCACATTAAGCTCTGACAGCACAAACAGAAGCCAGTTACAGTGCAGCAACAGGCCGTTTTTACACAATTGCCACTCATCTTGCTTTCTAAGAACCATTAAGCACTGTTATATCAGTTTGTTACCAAGGCAAGAGTGCTGCTTTACCACCATCAGTACAGGAATCTTTTCTATAACTCATGCTTTCTTCATCTTTTATGCTCAAATGCACCACATTTGCTAAGCAGTGAAAAAAAATTTCACAATTCTGTTCAGAAGAGCTTATTTTGTCTAACATAAAATGATGCTTAAGCAACAGCAGCCTCAGTGACTTCAAGATGGCACAGCAAGAGGAACAGTATTTAGAAGAAAAGCTTACTTTCACAGAGTCTTGGTGAACCTGACAAGTTTTGATCGGCTTTGTCAGAGGAATATAGACATTTATTCACATAAATGGGGGGACAACATGATATGAAGAAGATAGTACAAATACATACAGGGTATTTTTCAAAAGGTTTTAGCAGAAACTGTCACCTCAAGTTGAAAGAAGAACATATCTGGAGTATAAGTATCTGAAACTGGCTGTGTGGCATCAGTTTAGAACTGGTACAATCAGCAGAAAGTACAAGTCTGACTTGTGATTTTGCATCTAATGGGATCCTGGGGTGCATTAGGAGGAGTGTGGCCAGCAGGTAGAGGGAGGTTCTCATCCCCCTCTACACTGCCCTAGTGAGGCCCCATCTGGAGTACTGTGTCCAGTTATGGGCTCCCCACTTCAAGAAAGATGAAGAGCTACTGGAGAGAGTCCAGCGGAGGGCTATGAGGATGGTGAGGGGACTGGAGCATCTCTCCTACGAGGAGAGGCTGAGG
>Ga0065711_1006103_pt1 | contig 18770 bp, 7 predicted proteins | sample Hoacrofraction12_FD_59098 | JGI IMG/M metagenome (GOLD analysis project Ga0065711, IMG submission 59098) | Hoatzin crop microbial communities from Cojedes, Venezuela - Epithelial fraction 12 v2 (version 2) | ecosystem: Host-associated > Birds > Digestive system > Esophagus > Crop | place... | reverse complement strand
CTACCGGACAAGTCTCTGAAGAGGCCAAAGCCTGCTCTCCTGAAGTGAAGGACAGTGAGCTTGCTGTGCACCTTCCTCGCTGCCCTAAGGATCTTGAACTCCATCATTTCATGATCACTGCAGCCAAGGCTGCCCCTCAGCTTCACATTCCCCACCAGCCCCTCCTTGTTGGTGAGAATAAGGTCCAGCATAGCACCTCTCCTCTATCATTTTGAGAAGGAACTTATCATCAACGTATTCCAGGAACCTGATGGATTGTTTATGCCCTGCTGTGTTGCCCCTCCAACAGATATCGGGGTAGCTGAAGTCCTCCTGGAGGACCAGGACTTGTGAACGTGAGGCTGTTCCTGTCTGCCTATAAAGGGCCTTGTCCGCTCGGTTTCCTGGTTGGGTGGCCTATAGCAGATCCCCACTATAATGTCACCAGTCCCTGCCCTGCCTTTGATTCTGACCCAGAAGTTCTCATTTGGCTCCTCCTCCATCCCTACGTGGTGCTGCATGCACTCCAGCTGGTAGCCGACATAGAGGGCGACAGCCTCTTCTCGTCTTGCCTGCCTGTTCTTCCTCAGGAGCCTGTATCCTTCCATTCCAACACTTGTAGGAGCAATCCCATCACATCTCCTTCATGCAAACAAGATCATTTTTCTGCAGGTGTGCACATATCTCTAAGTCCTCTTGTTTATTCCCCGTGTTAAACCTAAACCTGTCTAATGAAATGGGTTTTTTTCACTTAAGTATATATTTTATTTAGACATATAGCTTACAAAAAATAGCTCCTGCAAGGCAATTTTGAGAATAAACTCCTAGAAAGCAGAAAATGGCAAAAAGGGTGTAGACGTTACAAAAAAATCCCATCTTAATTTTTTTTCTAATTGATTTATTGATATTGTCAAGTGAACTTGGAAATAGCTAAAATTTTGTCAAGATATATATATGTAGATAACCGCATAAGTGTAAATATTTAGATACTCAGAAACACAGATGAGGATAGAATATGTGTAACTAATATGTGTGTATGAAATGTTTAATATGGCTGTCAAATATAATTTAAAAATTGATAGAGAAATTTACAGTAGCAGCTGGAATTGACAAACCTTTATGCTTCCTTTATGCTTCGCATTTCCTATATCAGAAGAAATTCTCTTCCTAACAACAGTATATATCAACAGGTATACACAGAATTCATCAAAAGAGTAGAACAAAAATTCAGCTGTCAAAGAAAAGCAGAACTGTTCTGGAACAGAAACCAGTTTCAGAAACAGCTGGTGCTATGTACCATCTTGTTCTGCACAAGCACTTTGGAATTCTCATCTTAAATTTCCTCAAAAAACATCAGAGCATCATAAGGTTTTACAGTTACAAAGCAAGCACTTGAAAAGAGTGTAAGCGATGCAGCAATCTGCAATAGACCTGAGCAGCAGTATAAGAAGTTTGTTTCACAAAAAAAAGGGTTAATTCCATTACTTAGCAGTAGCAATTTAAATGCCCAGTTAGTCTACTGTTACCTACTCCTTTAATTGGAAGAATTATTAAATGGAAGAACTAACATGTATCAGGACACCACTCTGCGTTGGCTTTTTAAGCAGACCAGGAAAATGCTCCCTGTGAGTCTTCCTATGAAAGGAAAGCAGCCCTGTGGTTTTGCTTAAGCTCCACAGTCATCTACCAGCAGTAAACTCAGAAGAGCTATGTGAGGTTGTGCCCCAAATGTGACAACTTTGCACAATCTACAGTGGACAGACAGGTCCTGATTCTGGCTATCCTATCATGGACTACTTGCATTTTGGGAAAAACTGAATAAACTTCTCACCTTACAGTCTTAACCTTCAGGATAGAAGGAGAGGTTTTAAACACCTTCATAGTAATTCTAAAATGTTTTATTTATCCAGAAATACAATAATATGAAAGAACATATAAACTCAGTCTTTTCTAACTATTGCTCGCCTCTTGTGATGAACAGAAGGGACTCCCATTTACTTTTTCACCAAAATACAGACCTTTCTGCCACTAAGTGGCCTTCTTAGATCTAATGAAGCAGCAAGCTTTGCATAAAAACTTACGAAGTCTTAAAGGATAAGAAAAAAAGCACCACCCACTGGCTAGATAAATTTGATAGGAACTTCTGTAAAAATTGTCTGGTGGAAGTTTGCAATGTGCTTCAAGGAGCGATCAAATAGCAGCTTAACCACAGGAAAAGCTGTCTTCCCCATGATTACTGGTGCTCATCAAATATGATATTTCTAAACTTGATCAATGTGTGTGTATTAAATGATTTCTTGACAGGCTCAGCTGTGCCCTGTGTTGGTTTCATTGGAGCTGACTGGAATCAGCTGTGTCCAGCACGGGGCAGCCCCAGCTGCTGCTCACAGAGGCCACCTTTGCAGCCCCTGCTGCTGCTGCTCCAGCACCTGGGCAGCTGAAACTGGTACAGTCCTATGTTCTCAAACTTGGTTATTTGTCAGTATACTTGATGTTGGAAGTTGTGCATTGCCAGAGCTTCTATAACAGATTTTTTTAAACTGAAATGCAGAAGCACAGTCACAAAGCTCAATCCAGAGGACAGACTGGTATTTTTTTCACCCTGCTGTGCCTCTTTCTGACTGTGAGAGTAAGTAGAAGTACTGAAATGTGAGGAAAGTTTGCTTCACCCACCACTTTTAACTCATCCTATAGTTATAGTTGCCTATAACTTTTCACTCTTTCCCATTCTTCCCTTGTCCCTATCTGAAGAGAAATCTGTTATTTGGGAGATTTCTAACCCACATTTTGGGGCTCAGGAGGATAAAGAGGAAGATTTAGGCTCTGAGGATGAATGTGGTCGCCTAGTCCCTTAATTTAGTCTAGATTATGGCTCTTTAATTGTTACAAATTATTTCATATTTCTACATACGTTTTAAATGATGGGTTGTATATCATAGCTCACATATTTTGGTTCTGTGTAATTTATTATGCTTTGTATTTTTACTGAAGTGGAAAGATACTAACCCAACAGATGAACTGGCTCTGCCTTTAGTGATAATGACAGTCACAGAAGAAAGATGCAATCAGGAGACGAAGAAGAAGAAGGACAATTAGCCTGATATTTAATCATAATTATCATGATTCAACATAATTATAACAAATATGCAAATCAGATTTACTTTACACCATGGTTTCTTATCTTATAGTTTATCATCTTTTCCTGGTCTATAAATCAGTATGAACAGATTGATAAAACTACACCAAGATAAACAAAGAAATAAACAAAAATAGCCCAAACCACAAAAATCCCCAGTCCTCATTTCCTTTCATGTATACTTTCGTAAGTTCAAACATTAAAAATGTATACAAATAAAAATAAACTTCTAGAGATAAATCCATTCAGTCTTTTAGTAGACAATTTTTGACTTTTTTTTTTCTCCACAGAAAGCATACTGTTTATTGCATTTTTTATAGGCTGAACAACAGTGGACATCACTTTTTACTCTATGCAAGCATGAGCTACTCCCTGAATGAAAAACAGGTTAAACTGCGGTACCATCACAGACTTCTGTTACTCAGAAGGGTCCCCAAACAATCTGATGCAATAAAATGATAGTAATGTGATAGGATGACTTGAAATGTGATGATCTATGGTTATCGCAGGTGATCAGACAAGAAAAACAGAGGTTAATTTTCTTTTCTCTTTTTGGCAGTTTGCTTGATTAAAATAACTGGCATTTTCTCTCCTTATCACTTTTAAGATGAACGCCCTCTGCAAACTGAAATGATCAACAAGCATAAATCACATAAGAGGAAGAAGCTGTGAACTTTTCAGTCTCCAGTGTTGTACCTATGTAACTACCAAGTCTGCAACTAATGCCAATGAAGGTTTTATTGCCAAAAGCAAAAGCACTGTGGATGGCATGCAATAAATATCTAAAGTAGACTCCCTGAGAATTCTTTGATTATTCTTTCTAAGGAAGATTAAGCTACATGTACATCTACTGGTACCTTTATATTTTTATGGAAAGGCTAGTGTGAAGGGCTAGTCGGAAAAGGGAATTGAACTCTTCCTGCACTTAATGAGACCTCCAAACTCTTGCTTTAAGATGGATAAAACTCACTGTCACGAAGACACTGTGTGCTTGTGCTGATCTATACCACTAGTTGCAGATTTAATAGTTGGTTACTCCAACTAGTGTTGCAGAAGTAGGCAGATAAAGAAATGCACAGCTCTTGAAGTTTCTTATTTATACTCATGGTATAAGGTATATCTTCAGTCATCTGCTAGCGTGTGTAATAAATGCCAGAAGTAAAACTTTCTAAGGATTGGAGACAGCAGGATTTTGACTGCTAATGACTCCACCTCTACCATTTCCGTGTTAGAATAAAACTAAAACTGGGAGGTACACTTACTCAGGAAAAGACAACATGTTCTGGAATGATTAACAAAGTTACTTGTGATGCTTCTCATAGCATAGAAGAGCACGCATTCTATGTCCATGCACCGTGGCCATATTTCCACCCTCACTTTTCTACTCCAGCTCTCAGGTTTGGAAAACAGTAATTACAGCCAGCCATTCATTCACAGAGCTGGCCTCCGTACAGCAGCAAGGATTTGCCTGGTACTAACAAGAGACATTAGCTGTGGAAAATCATTCAGTAGTAATGTCACAAGCCTGCAGAAGGGCCTCTTCAGTTCATAGTTGCCCTTTACTCCTAATGACAAAACCATCCCAGAAGCCAGAGTTTCGGCTTTTAAAGATCCATCCTTTTGTGGCTCACTTGCAGGCCAGTTCTGAGACCCAAATGATCACAAATTGCCAGTGATACCATGGCTTTCTTCCAGCAAAAAAACTTGGTCCAAATTGCAAAAATATTTGATGAGCTACCCCAGAGTTTTTCTTGTTCATATGACATTTGAAGCATCAGTTTGTCATGATTCCATTTGATCCAGCAGTACTGAGCTAACAAACCTCTTCTACTAACAAACATCACAGGTATCTTATAAATGCTTACCAATATATTAAAGGTGGGTATCAAGAGGATGGGGCCAAACTCTTTTCAGTGGTGCCCAGTGACAGGACAAGGGGCAGTGGGCTCAAACTGAAGTACAGGAACCTCCATCTGAACACGAGGAAGAACTTCTTTACTTTGAGGGTGACAGAGCACTGGAACAGGCTGCTCAGAGGAGCTGTGGGTTCTCTTTCTCTGGAGATATCCAAAACCCTCCTGGATGAGCTCCTGTGCAACCTGCTGTAGGTGAACCTGCTTCGGCAGGAGGGTTGGACTAGATGATCTCCAGAGGTCCCTTCCAACCCCAACCATTCTGTGATTCTGTGATTCAGATCTGAGCATATTGGGACCTGACTCTGTGCCACTGAAGCATCTTCTTTTCTTTTCAGAAAACTTTTTAGGCTCTGAGGAATGTTATGAAATGCATGGACGTCTCTGCTGAGGACGGCAGGGAAAGCACAGCTGGTATGATTCATGTCCACAGTACTGCTAAGGAAGGTTCCCACAAGTGGAGGGGTCTTTCATGCACCACAGTGTTGTTTGCCATGGGAATTAATCCCCTAGATGAGTTTGGCCCTGCGGTGTGAGATTCAGAAATGAAGAACACCAAAGGCTTCACATGAAAATGAATGTGAACATTCAGATACTTTTTCAATGGCCAAAAAAAATGTCTTCATCTAAGTTGCATCCTACACTAAGAAGCAATTGAAAACATATGGGAGATTTTAAAATTTGTTTTATCTACTAACTATCCTGTTTATATATTGTATTGCCTCTGTTATGATTATGCTCTGTTATGATTATGAGGCAGTAGAAGCAAATGAACACAAGAAAAACAAACTCTTTTTATGCACACATACTTTGCAATGACCAAGAACAGAGAAACATACAGAAAATGTCATTTTGAATGAACAGCTGTTTCAAAATATAATGATCTCTAAAGGCAAAAATTTAGTAAGGTACCAGGAGTATTTATAGAAGCAAATATTCGTTTTCAATGTCATTAGCTATTAGCTATCCCTCTATATAGAGAGCTTAATGGCACAGAGAAGTTTACACAAGCCTTTTGCAATAGGATGTATTGGATCAATACCATAAATATGAACACACATATGCAAACACACAGGTGTGGGAAGAAAGCACTTCAGGTTGGGGTTGACACAACAGAAAACTAAGGGTTCATCCAATCCTTAACCGATGTATTGGAAAACATTTCCTTTTTTTCTTTGTGGTTTATGATGTGTACTATTATCTGTTCTGTTAAAAAGATTGCTTCTTTGGGCTGTCCTGCTAGCTGCACAGTGAGTCAGGAGTAAACATATGAAGCAGAAAAACTGACAAATGTTTGCACAGAGAAGTTTCCAGAGCATGAGGGTAGAATGCCCATGAAAAGAGGACATTAAATGTGTGAGAAACACAGCCAGCACTGACTTCACAGCACAATAGAGAACAGGAAAAGGCTCAGAAGAGCAAGGCATTCAAGCAAGGCATCAGAGGTAACACAATGAAAAAATCTCTCTGGGGGTGCAGAAAGGTCTGTGTAATGTCTTCTGCAAACCAGAAAGTCTCCTCAAGGCTTCTGGCCTGCATGGGAACCTTGAAGAAAGAAAGTAATATTGGTGATGGAAGCACACAGGCAGAAGAATGATGGTCCCTCACGGGGTCACTTTTGTTGAGATGTCTTCTATTCTGTGACAGAGACTCTGCCAGCAGGAAGTAAACAATTTAAAGCATAGAATAATTATTTGTTAATAATACAGGCAATAGATAGGTAGGATGACTGTGTTATTATGCAAAACATTAACACAGTTTCTCTGAACATACCCCCACTACTTCTTTCACTCAGCTCTTCTGATTGGACTCTCAAGCCATTTAATTTCCCTCCAAATATCCAGCCTCCTCTCAGCCTTATATCCTATTCCTGGTCTTGGATTTTGCCTTACTAAACACCCACTAGCTCACCTAACTCCCCATTAAATCTGTCCTTTTCGGATGTCTTTTTCCATTTGTCTCATCAGATAACTTGCTGCTTCCTCCCCCACCCCAGACTCTACACTTCTTTGCTCCCACTCGTTGAAGACTATTTCCTTAAATGTTTTGATGACTACTGGGGCAGCCTTCTGTGAGGGCAGGAAAGGAGGACACAGACAGAAGAGAAACAGCCATCTGGTAGTGCCCTGATACTGAACATTCCTTCTGTAGCCAGGGCTGCAGAGCACCCTGAGGACACCCTATTAAAGCTCTGAAAAATAGTCCCTGAGCTAAAACATGGGAGCTTTCTGAGAATATATAGCATATTTAAGGCAGACATGATGAGGATTGCATTTGCTGTAAACACAGCTGCTGTGTACATCGCTGCTCCTGAAGAATGAAAATACAGTCCATGTGATTAGATGTTATCTGCTGGAAAAGCGTAGCTGTGATATGCTTCATGAACATGAGGGCAGCAATTGCCCAAACACAGACAAGTAGTGCCATTTTAGGTGCTCTAGGTTATCTGAAAAATTCTCAGAAGGCTGGCAGATACAGCCAAGAGAAGACCCACATCCTTGTGGAGAAGCAGCTTTTTGTACAATACCCGTGCAGACAATGCACATGAATATATTGAGTGGCACTATGCTGAGGCAGCTGAGCTGGTTAAAATGCTCCCTAACAATCCCTGACCTATAAACTGCTGTTTGCACAGTTCAGAAGAGCCTGCTGTAATCATTGAGAATAAATTGTGCTTCATGAATTTTTACTTTTAGCGCAATTTTTATCTGTCCAGTGGTTTGCCTTTTGTAATAAATTTTATACCAAATCTATGTGTTGCGATTCAGAGATTTCTATGCAATTTAGGTTTCAAAGTGATTTTTCTGCTACATTGATTAATTCCTTATACATAAAAATATCTATTCATTTTATTTTAAATCCTGGATAGCCAGTTACAATCCAGACTGAACTCGTTGAAGAGTAGTGCAATGAAAAGTGACAGGAATAAGCCTAGGAGAAATGCAACCTGATGCAAAAGGAATAAAATAACCCAACAAGACTTAACAGAATCTTGCAGGCTGCTTCACTAACAGTATCATAAATTGTCTGTAATGACCCTGTTATTGATTGCACGGGAACAGGCGTGTAGGCTGCATAAAGTCATACTAGACCTACAAATAGGAAGGAATTATGGTTTTAAAACTGTGGTTCCATGTATGTTTCTTCTATACACAACCCCTGTCCTGTGTCAGCACGACTACTGATACTGATAGAACAGTTCAGGTAATTCATACAGTTGAAAAATACTGCTGCCAATAGAGGTGTTATTTTGCAGCTAGTCTAGTTACTGTTTATCCAGTATCACTCAGTGCATGACTGCACAAACAAATGTTCCTATGAAAGAGTTTTGAAAGAAGTGGAAGACATGAGAATGAGCAGGGGATCCTGAGCAGACCGGAGCAGCTTTAGCGTTAGATGTGAAACTATAGGCAAAAACACTTATCAGACAAGAATAATTTGTCCTTGACACATAAGAATGCACGTAACTTTTTCTTTTCTTAAGGGAGGAAAAGGCAAAAAAACGAAAGTCTTTTGCTGGTTTCCCTTTAACACATTGGAAGTTATAATGACTCTGGCTTACTATAAATCTATGAAGTTTTACATCAACAGTTTAGATATTTGCTTCTTTTGACCATATTGAATATGGGAATATAAATTTATGTACATTGATGATTGATCAGAGAAATAAGCCACCCCCAAAGATGTAGTGAGATATATGTAAAAAGTAGGTACACTGGAAAGTTTTGGTCACAAAAAGATGTATTTGAAGAGGGGTTCTTCACTAGATCACTTTTTTTCCCTGTTTGATTAAAAGTTTCCATTTCTTTTTACTGTAGTATCTCCCATGCTTGCTGTATGTTTTTGCACTTGTCTTCTTCATTGTATCTCTGCAACTCATTCATCTACATCCCTCCTTCATTCCTCTCTCAACTAACTTCCCACACTTCAGCTTTTCTGTGCAGGAGTTCTTTTTTCTCAGTTAAAAATTTCTGACAAGGTTACGAAAGAGGGAAGTCTGTTTTTAAGGAAAAAAAAACTGGAAAGTAATACACCTCAGCTCAGGGCAGAGAGTCCAGTTGTTATCATTTTTATATGACTCGATTTGTAAAATCTGATAAGCAGAAGGTAGAGATGCAAATGTAGGAAGAGGAAAACTGCTCACTGCCTAGTAGGAGCACTCAACTCTCCTTTTAAAAACACCATCTTTTTAAAGCAGTTCCTTCTGAAGCTGGAAAGTGAAGTTCTGGCCCTGTGAAATGCTGTGCTAACTTCCTCATAGAGAGGGCAAGTAAAGGACGTATTGGTGGATCTTTACCTAATACTCTGACCTCATGAATGAGGTTCTTAAGAAAATGGGATCTGCTCTTGCCGTTGGAAACCACCTGGCTGAATGTACAACCAACCACCATCTTTAAGGAGCCACTGCAATGATGTAAACTATTGGAAATGTTTTTAAGATAGACCTCCTGAGAATACTCTCTCCAGGCAAAACGTATGTGCAGAATTAGCAGTTGTACCAAATTTCAAGGACAGACTGAGCTATTAACATATTTTCAGATTCCGATACCATCCTACATGACTGGGATAACCATAATTATTTTTTGACTGTTTCAATGGAATATGCAGGTAGCACAGGACATCACTGAAGGGGAGATGACTGTACTCACACCTGACTGGAACAGCATAATCTTGATTCGTGAGAGAATTACTGTGTTATTTAAGTAACTAATTGGTTAGTTAAGGTTTTCTGAAGTTCTAAATCCACTTATTCTCTTATAGTAAATTGCTTCAGTTAAAAAAACGGTATTAAAAGAAAAATGTGTCTAAACTATTAAGCAATGTCTTTCAGTGAGTATAAAACTCTGGGGAAAATTATATGCTCTGAATGGTTTTTCCAAATTCTGTCTTATTGTATTATTTTGACTCAAGGCAAACAGAAGTTTTACAGATATCAGAGGCAAAAATGTATGTGAATACTGATGCATCCAAGTTTGTAAAATAAAATTGTAAAACACTCCAGATTCTCTTTGAAAATAACCTGATATTTCTGTTGTCAAATATGTCTACCATCAAAAAACCCCTCTGTTTTAGTTTTCCTGCATTATGGTGTGCAAGACACCTTAAAGCAATGTGGACCTTCATTTCTCCTCTTTGAAGCTGCAAGGGAAAAACAAAGGCGGAAGGGAAGGAAATCTATAGTATGGATGGTAGTTTCAAAGCCAGGCGGCAGCACTTATACCAAAGCTTCACCCAGAAACCAGAAATCAAGCAGAATTAGACAAGGTTCAGACTCGTAGCACATCAGTGAGAGAAAGTGCGACTACACATCCCTAATTCTATTCATTAATTTATCACTGATTTCATTCATTAAGCAATATTCTCAGTCTGCCACCCATACTGCCATTTATGACCTATCGTCTCTCTTCTTAACTGTCTAGCAACTTAGCAGGTTAGAGAAGAGGTACAACTAGCTTGTTAACTTGTTTACCACACTTGGGAAGAATAAGCATCTTATGGAAGAAGGAGAAATTGGGCAAAAATCTAGTGATATTTCTTCAGTATACCTTGCTGGTCTCTAGTGATTTGTGCCTGAGACTGCCTGGATCCTACCCACGTCTTAGTGGTTTAATAATCCTTTAACCCCACACCCCCTGTTTTTTTGTGTGTTTTGTTTTTATTCGGTTGGTTTGTCTTGTGCTTGTTTGGTTGGTTTATTTTGATTCACCTTTTGAACCTCTATATAATTTTAGCATGTATAACTTCCTTTTGCCTGATTGTGGCTACTTATTAGATTAAAAGAATCTCATTTGTTACAAGCCTTCCCTCCCACACTCCTTCGTTGTACCATTCAGTTGCGAGGATAATAAACACATGCTTAAAAATACCATTGTATTTTCAGGACTTAACAGTGCTACGAAAAGATCACAGTGTGCTGTGGGAGTAGATAATTGAATGACTGCTCAGTTGTTGACTGTGCTTTATCCAATTCCACACAATTGCCATAGGCTTAGGCATAGGCACTTAACCATCACGGTGTGATTCTGTGCTGCATGTATCTGGAACACAGGAGACCATCTGCAACCTGGCACGCACAGAGATTTTCAATCTATATTAAAGTATATTACCTGTTCTGGGGACTACCACAATACAGCAAGTATAAGATCAGTCTTCTGGCGAAATAAAGGCTACTTTAACTCTGAGTAGTAGTCTTTATTCTTCAGCCAGAAAAACTTTTTCACCAAGCATGATTCTGTCTTTTCCTTTCCCTACTAATATACCAGCTAACAAGACAAAATGCATTGCAGTCCATGTAAAATCATTTCAAAAGTATCGAATGAAGCATGATTTTTACTAGAATGTATATATGACTGTATTTTCACATCTAGCTCTGTTTTCCCTTTTTTTTTTGCCTTCAGTGTTCAATTCCTGAAACCTTTTTAAGGCTTGGGATTTCAGATAAGTCTAACTTCTACATCCAGCTTGTATTTAGAGGAAGTGATAAATGTGGTTTGAGTCCTTCAGGATCCTGTGGAGAGGCAGAGCACAAAAATCTTGTCTCAGATGTGTTCAAAGGGATCATGAATGACCAGGTTAAATTGCAGGATATTGGATTTAGGAATTCAAAGGTACAAGTTACCTCAAGTTCTAGCTGCAAAAGAAGGTATATGGGGTATAGGGAAATATTCAAGGATGTACAGAAAACTTGCTTTTCTGTTTATCTGTTACCAAATGCCTAAGGTGAGGTCTACAGAGAAAAATGTGATCTTCAAGTTATATGGAAGATTTTTTTTAAGCACAGAATTCCCAGGGGATGAATATTAGGAGTATTTCAGGACAGAAAGTCCTAGAAATAGTATATTTTTTAAGGAAAAAGACACACTATTATTTAAAGAAATAGTCAGTTTATTGCAGGCAGGGAAAAAAGCTGCATTTATTTTGCAGAATTTTACTCCTCCCTGTCAAAGAAATATCAAAATGGGCTGGATGTGTCTTCTGGCATGTCAGTGACAGTGAAGTGACTGTACAGACACCTGCAGCCAATCTGTATGAGCAAGAAAGGGCTACTGCAAAAAAAGTCTCCTGAGGAACTTCTGAAAGCAATCTCTGCTCCAGACGGAGCCAGGAACAAAATCAGGTTAAAGATCTATAGAATAACAAGAGAAAGACTCCTTGGCTTACTACAGTAGATAACAATCCTTCAATAATACAGCAAATATGGAAAAAATTAAATGCAAAAAGCAAGCTTCCAAGTTTAAATTTCTAAATAATGTCACAGACAACCAGCACAGAAAGGGGACAAGAATACATCTTTCTGCCAGCTGAAGTCTTCTTAGGTATGCCAAGTGTGCTATGAAGGTTGCCCAAATGCACTGCACTCTGAGCAGTACACATTCTGCTGCCAAGCAACAGAACAGTTGGATGTGACTCCTCACATTGTTAGCAGTCAGCAGCTCTACAAATACAGGCCAAAAATATCTTAAAAAATACAGAGCCTTTGCAAATACTATAAAACAGGAAACGGGGCTGCTGTGCAATGTGGTTACTGGAGTGTTTTCTGGCCTCAGTGCCAGCATTTGAAGGACATATTTAGGATTGAGCTATTTTTTCTGTGCTTCTGAGTGTTGGACCATTATATGTCAAAATTTAATTCGTGAAAATCCTATGCCTATTGTGAACCTTTTGGACTTAACAATGGATGTTTAGCTAGCCTGTTGCATGCTGTTATTTTTTTCAAATAACAAACAGTTGGAGTTAAGAAATAAACCTTTAAACAAAGGCCGTTTATGCTGGACTGAGTTCCATTCTGCTACTTCTCCCATCTTCTATTCTGTGTCTGCAAAACATATCAGAACAATTTTTTTTTGTGCACCAGCTGTTGAAATGACATTTTCTCTGTCCAAATAATCATGGGATTTCAATGAGGGAACTTAATCTAAAGCACTCATCCTTATAGAGTGATAAAGGATGTGTATTAGGTCTGTTTAGATCAGCATTCATGAAATGTGTCCTTAAACTTCTAATACACGCACTAGATTACAAGCAATAGGTAGAAAGACATAACCTTGTCACGGGTCAGTAGTCTGTTTGACTACTTACTGAAAAGTATTCAGAAACAGAAAGAGCTGCCTGTGCTTGTGTAGAGGAGTTTTCATAATTGCCTTCTGTCTTGCATACATTTCACCTGCCCAGAGGGAATGCATCCACTCTGCAACCTGAAAGCACAAAACAGGAAAGCTGAATTCCATGGAGTAAAAAGAGTGAAATGCAAGTAGTAGGAGATAGCTTCATTTTAGTCATTCTGGGAGTTACTGCTGTTAGGGAATTGAAGCAAACCACTGGTGCACTGCCATACCTGGCATACAAAGCATTCCTGCAGTTGTGATTTTCACTGCCTTGACAGAGATGTGAAGGACATCACAAGGGCTGATGAAGAGTCTGTTGAGATCAGCTTACGCAAGTAGTAATTGCAGTGGTAATCAAAACTGTGGTTCAAGCATTTCAAATCAGCTTTGTAAATAATTCTTGGTGTGAAAATAAATCCTGTATAAACACACAACACTATGGGAGGGCAGAGAGCAGCTTCCAGAGAAGTTGACTCAGTAGACAGTTCAGTGTAGTTGGGTTGGTTTCAAAATAATTCTAGACAAACTGAAGCCTGATTGAAAAGGCAATATACATTTTCGTTGCCTCTCTCATAGGCTATGTGTGAAAGACTGTTCACGAGCAATTGTTTGTAATAAACATTACAGAGATCAAGAATGCTGTAAGATTTTTATTTTTATATACTTTTCCCTTGTCTTCCCCTCTTCTCTATAGATCATCAACCTTCTGACCACAGTACTCACAGGATAGAATCAGAATTTCTTCCGATAGTAGTAGCAATTTTCTTCCTGTGTCTCCATAGTTTTGTAGGCTATGCTTTCATTTTTGTACATTCACCCAATGATAATAAAGGACTGGATTTGGGAGAAATGCCACTATTTCTTAATTGCTGAAAAATCCAGAATATTTTGCTGAGTGTCAAAGAAAATAAACACCAACTGTTATTTTTCAGTGGGATCCAGTAGATGACTCAAAGACTGTAGCCCATCTGCAAGATATAGGCATCCACCTGGTTTTCTGGATAAAATTGGAGCAGGTGTTTGGAAAGCACATTTTACCCTAAAATCCAAATCTCTTTCCTTGTGGACGGCTTGGCAATGAGCTGAAAGTTGCAGGTGTATCAACAGGGGGCATGACAGGTCTGAAGACACACCTCTTCCTGTGCCTGCACAACCCAGCACAGACTCAAATACTGCCTATCCTCTTATGCAGGAGGTGAGAGTCCAAAATTGAGGCTCATCCCTCCCTGCTGTTGAAGTTGGACCAGTGTGTAAAAACAGTGGTGAGACACTTCACTGCAGGTAGTCAGGCTTACTGCACTGAACAAAATCACATCTCGTGAATAACTCTGCAGCTCAGGTGACTCAGAGACACTGCAAATGTGGAAATATGGGGCCATAATTCAGTAAATAATCGCGGTCAGCACACAGTACATAGTAGTCTAATAAATTTTACATAGTACATAGGACATAATATCTGTATCAGTATATATAGAGAAAAATAGCTCAGGAAGCAAAAGTTTTTTGCTGCATATAAAGGACCATTTAACAATCAGCTTTTCCAGATAAGCCCTGTAGCTTCCTTAAGAAGCAATGGACTGGTTTTTGATGCCTGTTCACTAAAAGTAGGAGGTACAAAATTCATACCCTCACATGTGCACAATGAATTGTGTGCATATATATTTACTGTATATTTTGTGATCAAAGACTCCCAAGTCCATTATGCAGTCAAATACAAACACACTTAGGAAAATTAATTTTGCAAGTAAAGATGTCAATCTTGACAAAAAATGTGAATATTTTCATTATGTGAAGTAAGTTGAAGCCATATTTGACTGAAATTAGGATAGCAGAAGGGTTTCTAAGAGCTCAGAAAGCCACTTAAATAGCAGACCTTGCATGTGTTCTCCAGCGCTTTGGTCATTGCAAATATAGGTAAGAGGTGAAATGGATCTAGTCAGGTGAGTACACAACAGCTCAGTGTGTCTAAAGAGGAAGCAGGCCTTTCTGATTTGTGACCCAGAAAAGACAATGAGCATTTCCTGAGTTATCTTCTCCTTTGCAATTAATGATTTCAGGCTCTTCCGAGACCCTCTGACTTCCTCCTAGATCTTCAGATTGCATCCAGTCAAGGAATAAAAGCTATACATGAATGAACAGACATCATTAGCCAACACTGTTCACATGCTATCCTTCCAACATATTTAGAATGTTAAATGTCGCCAGTCCATAATCAATGTGCACGTTATCAACTTCACAAACATGCCCAGATCAAGTCAAATAAATAAAATTGTCATTTACTTGCAAAAAGAAGGCTATCTTCATCTATTGGTGGAACTGTTGTCCATTCATCAAGCAAATTGGGCTCACGGATGTTGTTCAGTGACTTATCCATTCATGTAGGTGTGAGTCATCTCAGGTTTTTCCTGTTGAAGCCAAATATAGTATAGTTTGTTTTCAAACAAACATTTGCAAGCTGGACCTTGCAAATTCAAGTCAAAACAATAGATTCTGTTGGTTTTGTAATATAACTGTAGTATCTTGAGAGAGACTTGAGAATTGGATCCCTGTACGGATATAAATTAAAAAGTATTCACTAAAATCCATTTGAAACAAGATTACTACACTTCTCCCAAATGTTGCTGTAAGTAGACTTTCTAACAGAGTAAACCTGTATCACCTGTACTAACATTATTGCTGTATTTGTGTTTTCTAATGTCGCCTAGCTTTTCACTTAGAAGAGTGCTGTAAGTAGTCTTTTTTTTTTTCTTTGAAGATTAGGAATATAAACTTGATTTATTTTTTTCTTTCCACATTAAGAACATAGTTGGGACTCATTGTAGGTAGCAGTGATAAGCCAAAGGGAAAAAGAGATTGATGCTGGTTTTATTTTGAAAACTACTATTTGTACCTTGTGCTGATAGCATGCCTTATGACATTTCCTTGGCCATCTGTATTCTATAATTCTCCTTCCCTCCTACAGCACTTTTCCCCTGCTTTATTCTCTCCTTTCTTCTCCCCTCAACATCATCACACCCATAATACAGAAAATCTCTTCTAGAGTCAACGTCTCAGGTTTTTCGTTTGTCATTTTGTATAATAAGATTAAATTCCATAGTCTACACAGCATAGCCCTACAGGAATATACTGTTAAAGAATGGTTCTACTAGAAGGTACCTATTTTGCTCTATTCTAACCCCTCTGACTGCAACAAGCAAACAAATTATTTGCTGTGACACTATAAAGTATATAATTTAACCTGTAAGAAAAATGGCATGTATTTATTTTGGCAAATAAAAATTTGGCACTGCAAGATATATAGATATATAGATGTATAAAATATCAAAATACTTCATTTTAAGTTTGTAAAAAAAATGTATTATTAAAATAACCTTAAAGGAAAAAGCTAATAATTAAAAAAAAAATTACTCTAGAGGTCTTTAAGGATTTTGTGCCTATCTGCTTGCAGGAGAGCCTAAGAAATAAATAATGAAGTAATTTAAAATATCTATTGGTCATATAATCCTTGTGAATGCAGTAGGGTTGCAATAAGTAAAGAGGAACAGATGTTGTCAAAACACAGTGTTGCTGAAACTTCTCAATATGGTGACTAATGGACACTAAGGAAGAATAAGAACATTCCCTTTGTGTCTTTCAGAGCAAATTGTCTGGAAGTGATTTATCCCTGTTACAGACATCAAGACATCAACTGTTCGTCTTACATGTCTTCATGCTGTTATGCTGAGTAGTAAAGCAAAAATAATAAAGGGTTACTATATCATATTCTGTAAGTTATATTTTCAGTCTGCATATAATAAAACAAATTTATTTATCCTGTTTTTCTGTAGAACCAAAATTAATGCAAATATTCTGTGTATCTCTCTGACTGTCCATCTTCTCCAAATACTTTCTGAATCTGTTATCGAATTGGACAAATCTCACAGAACACTGGGTCTTAAGCATGACAATTTCATCTAACTATTCCAAAGTTTTTAAATGGTCTTTCAAAGAAAAGTCTTGAACTAGTGTGCTCATGAAAACAAGGACATGTTACTTCCAGTGACTTCCGAACACTGATATCAGGTTTCCTTCTAATTATGCAATGTATCTTCTAATGTATATCTTGTTGCCTGTAACCAATGAGTCTCTTACACTGTCTGTTAATTACAGTAAATTTCCTTTAGCTCTCTGAAGCATCAGATATTAAGACGATTTCAAAGCATGAACACCTGACACTGTGTATAGACTCACAATCTTAGACTCTCTTAATATATTTTAATGATACAAACCTACTGAAATTGTGAGATTATGTGTACCCAAAATGGAAACTGAGTGTTTTCCTGTTAAGTTCATTATTAGAAATACTATAATTATGTTATTGTCCATTTCCTTCTAAAGAAAGCTAGTGGTTTCATCTACACACAAGTTCCATTGAGATGCTGGAAGTTAATTATTGCACTAACATAAGAAAATATTTGAGTTTGAGTGACAATGAAAGTAAAATGAATTTAACAAGTGTCATCTCCCAGGTTGTAAAAACTACAAAATGTAAGTAAGAAGTATAATCTTGTATAACGTTACCACATACACGAAGTAAATTAAAGCAAATGAATTGATGAAGATGAATACTCTTGTCAGAGTTGCCAAAGCATAAGTGACAATGGACAACTTGAACATATTCCTTGAAATTGTATCATGGAATCACAGAATGGTTTGGGTTGAAGGGACCTTAAAGATCATCTAGTTCCAACACCACTGTCATGGGCAGGGACATCTGCCACTAGATCAGGTTGTTCAAAGTCCCATCTAACCTGGTCTTGAACACTTCCAGGGATGGAGCCTCCACAACATCTCTGGCTAGACTGCTCCAGAGCCTCACCACCTCAGAGTAAATAATTTCTTTCTTATATCTAATCTAAATCTACATTCTTTTAGTTTAAAACCATTACCTTTTTTCCTATCACTACATGCCCTTGAAAAAAGTCCCTCTTCACCTTTCTTGTAGGCCTCCTTCAGGTACTGGAAGGCTGCTAGAAGGCCTCCCCGGAGCATTCTCTTCTGAAGGCTGAACAGCCCCAACTCTCTCAGCTTTTCTCACAAGGGATGTGTTCCATCCCTCTGATCATTCTTGTAGCCCTCCTCTGGACCCACTCCAACAGTTCCATGTCTTTCCAATGATGAGGGCCCCACAGCTAGATGCAATACGCCAGGTGGGGTCTCACTAGAGCAGAATGGAGGGGCAGAATCACCTCCCTTGACCTGCTGGCCGTGCTTCTTTTGATGCAGCCCAGGATGTGGTTGGTCTTCAGTCTGTGATTCATGGCCTAAAGTGCACATTGTTAGATCTTGACTAGCTTTTCATCCACCAGCACCCCCAAGTCCTTCTTGGCAAAACTGTTCTCAATCCATTCTCTGCCCAGCCTCTGTTTCTTGGGATTGCTCCAACCCATGTGCAAGACCTTCCACTCAGCCTTGGTGAACTTCAGGAGGTTTAGGCAGGCCCACTTCTCAAGCCCTTCCCTTCAGTGCATTGACCGCACTACACAGTTTGGTGTCATCAGTAAACTCACTGAGAGTGCACTCAATCCCACTGTCCATGTCACCGATAAAGATGTTAAACAGCACCGCTCCCAATACCAGCCCTTGAGGGTCGCCACT
>Ga0065711_1038425_pt1 | contig 18772 bp, 16 predicted proteins | sample Hoacrofraction12_FD_59098 | JGI IMG/M metagenome (GOLD analysis project Ga0065711, IMG submission 59098) | Hoatzin crop microbial communities from Cojedes, Venezuela - Epithelial fraction 12 v2 (version 2) | ecosystem: Host-associated > Birds > Digestive system > Esophagus > Crop | place... | reverse complement strand
GCCCCATCCTCCTGACACCCACCCTTCAGATATTTGTAGGCATTTATAAGGTCCCCTCTCAGCCTTCTCTTCTTCAGGCTGAACAAGCCCAGCTCCCTCAGCCTTTCCTCAATAGGACTGATGCTCCAGTCCCCTCATCATCTTCGTAGCCCTCCACTGGACTCTCTCCAGTAGCTCCTCATCTTTCTTGAACTGGGGAGCCCAGAACTGGACACAGGACTCCAGATGGGTCCTCACTAGGGCAGAGTAGTAGGGGAGGAGAACCTCCCTCGTCCTGCTGGCCACACTCTTCTTAGTGCACTCCACTATACCATTGGCCTTCTTGGCACACTGCTGGCTCACACAAGCCAAATCAGATTAAGATACAGATACTACAGACCTGAGTGTAGGACCAGGGGCACACCAGGAGCTGAGTGAGAGATCAAACCCATAAATATCATTCAGAATTTAACATAACTTTCTCATCCTCATCGAAAATATGAAGTAAGACAAGCAGGGTATAGGTATCTACCTGCATTTAACAACGGCCTAAGACATTTAGCAATGGCCTTTCTAAGGCCTGAGAGGCATCTCATGTAACTCCATGGCATCATTCCTTGGCCCTTGGCAGAAGACTTGCTGGGACAGGAAAGCAGTGAGCAGTGCACCCGACCCCGTCATCCACACAGGTACTCCTCAAATAGGCAGTTCAGCCACACTCAGAAGTTAAGCTCCTGACACTGCCCTCACCCCCGTCTGTAAGTAGGAGGATCCCATATAACTGCTGATTGGAGTAGTGGACCTCAGCCGTAACGAAAGACCTTGGCCAGAAGTACCAGCTTTTGCTGTGCCTTGGGTGCTACAAAACACTTTGGTCTGTCTTCACTTGGTAGTCAAGTTACCCACACGAGGAGGGGTTTATAGCTGGAAGGAAGCACTGTGATCTAGCCCAAAATCCTACACTACCGTGTGGACTTCTCTGCTCCTGGTCACTAGACGTGTTTGAGCTAGAAGGACATTCTAAAGAACAGTCAAGTCTTGAGCTAAAAATTGTCACAGTGTAGGTATACATTACAGCCTTTGGTCCATCGTTGTCTAATTATTTCTATTTATACTTCAGCTGTTTACCAAGATATGTTATGGTCAAAGACCTTAGAAATCTTAAGTATACTGTGTCAGTACATTTACTGTTATTTCAAAACTTGTGATTTCACCAAAAGTAGTATTATTCTTTGACAAAATCTGTTTCCATAAATCTTAATTATATTACTTTTAATCCTTTGTAAAATATATCATCAATCCAATTATGTGATCTGAGATTGGACTCAAGTAGAAAAGCCCACATTATCTGGGTAATTCCATATATCCTGTTCAAATACTTATATCATCTTCACATTCTTCCAGACCTTTCCAGTTTTCCTTCTGCTTTAGGACTAATTGAAAGTTGACAGTAATGGTCAAGAGAGCTTCTTGACAAGTTTTGTCAAAATCTCCTGATTTTAACATGTAATTTTAGTAACAGTTGTAAGCAATAATATTTAACCCTTGGAATGATACCTCTGTTAGCTAGCAAGGCTAATATATTTTCTGTATTGATTTTCCGTTTAGAAAACTGTATGTAATTTTTAGAAAGTCCCACTGTCACTTTGGGAAATCCAGAATACATCATTCAGACTAAGCCACTTTCTCTACACATGGCAGAGAGATGTTTTAAGTAGGTATTTATTCTGTGGTTCTAAAACATTTGAGATCAATGGTTTCCCTTCTCAGTGACAGAAAGAGGCGGTGCCAGTTTTGACATAAAATTTCTGCTATTTTGAGATCACTACTTGCTGGCTTAGTTAGAACAATTGATTTAAACTGTCTGATCACAGAAATCCTGCCACTAAATTCAGTAATATTAGTTAGGTCAAACTGATGTTTATTAATGAGCAGGCAAATTCCTCTTGCTTATTTCCAGACTGAGTAATATCTTAAGGAAAAATAGATATTTTCTTCTTTGCAAGTCTCTTGGTTGCTTTGCTGATTACTTCTATGATGTTTTAAATTTGTGCTAATGAGAGTGCTTTTGTTCTACGTTGTTACTCTGCTCTTCTCTGAGCTTAATGCCCCAGCCTGATCCCAGAGAAATCTGTATGCCTTTCTCTTAATTTGGAGGCCACCTAAGCTGTCCCATTTCCCTAGGAAAATTAGGCCAACATTTCTCAAAGCTTTAGCTTGAACTATTTACCTCGTGTTTACCTAGTTTCTGCCTAGCATTTACCAGTTCTTCCAGATCACTTGAACATTCTCCTCAGTGGCTCCTTGCTGAGATCTCTACTCTCAGTAGTACATGGGGTGTCCTGTCATTAGTATTCATTTAGACCATCAGTAGTAATAGTCATTAAATCTATTTGGAGAACCTTAGAATAATTTAGGTTGCCTCTGACAGTCTTCTGGTCCAACCTTCTGCTCGAAGCAGGACCAAGTCCAAAGCTGAGCCTTAGATTCACCTCTTCAGTCCAGTAAAGCCCCTCTCTTGCAGAACATCTATCAAGGACCACCCACTGCCTTTGAACAGGTTGTGAGTTCTTTACGGGGACATGTACAGCCTCACAGGTTGAGACAGCCACAGTGATCTACCCCAAACCCTCTGTTCTTTTCTGAATGCCTTGTGCGTGTATGGCTTGAGAGAACAATTAATAGCAAGTTTAGTGGATTTGTGCAAGAGTGGCTTGATTCTGTTCTCAAAGAAAGACAAGTGAAAAACAATGAAAACACGCAACCTTTTTTGTCTCGTTTTCTTCAAATATCTTACAAAAAATATTTCCCTGCAATTTTTCTTATGTTGTTTACCAGATTTTATTTATTTATTTACTGTGTTGAAGCTGGGTTGGCAGATCTGTGGCATACAGCAGATTAATTTCCTGAGAACTTACGCAAGTTCCTTACTCTAACTGAAGAGATGGGTTGGATAAAGTGAAATCGGGTGAAATGTAAGAGCTTGTGATATACAGGAGATCGACTTGGATAATGCTGCGCGTCTTTTACTGTATCAGTCTGGAACTATGAAAGGCAAGGATTACAATAAACATGGTGACCTGATAGAAAAGGTACAACATGTATGCATGACTCAAAGTATGCTAACTTTACTTATTTGGAGACACACCATTAACATATTTTAAAATAAATACTTAAAAAGCACTTGTTAAATATTTCCTGAACTGCCAGCATGAAGGAATAAGGATACAATTCTCCATTGTACTGCAACAGGCATGATTATAAATGGAAAGGCAGTTTTAAAACAACAAATTCTCTATTATATTTCATTAAAAGCCAGCTGTTTGCTACCAGCAATGAACACAGAAGTGTCTGTGACAGCAATGCTCCAAGTTATACTTTGTCTAAGTGTACATTGCTTACAGTATTATGCTGGTAGCTGCTGACCTGTTCCATTATACGACTTTCAGACAAACTCCTTTTTACCCTTGCTGTAAAGCTAAGCACATTTTTTCAAAGTCCTTAGTAAATAATCGCTGTATCTCCATATACAAAAATAGAATGGAGCAGAAATTCCTAACTGAGTCTGTGGGGCTGGACAAACGATCACAAATGTTTAAATATTTGATTGGAGAAAAGCCAAATTTTGAATGTCATGGAGAGTGGCCAGTGCCAAGCATCCAATTCTTCTACAGGACTTGAGCGTCTGAGCTGGAGCTAATTGTTTACCCAGTCTGTCTGCCTGGGCAAACAAGCTCCTGGAAGCTCATTGCTGTGAGCCTGCCCGGCTCCCCATTCCTCAGCCTTTATGCACTTATTAGGCTTACAATAAAGGACGACACCGAAGCAGGCAGAGGCGTTAACAAAGCCAGGGGAATGCCAGGCCTGGTCAGGATTAAGTCGGTGCGTCGTGAATGCTCTTGTTCTGAATGTGAATACGGAGTTTCTGTTGTGAGGGCAGGCGAGTTGCAGAAGGAGGGTGAGATGAAGTTGAGTCCCCTGTACGGAACTCGGCAGGGAAAGCTGACAGCTGCCTGAGCTCTAATGAGGACCTGACGACCTGATCCTGAAGGCAATATTCTCACTGAAATGAACGGGACCTCTGTCTGATTAAGAACAGTACTGTGTTATATCGCTAAATGTATTATTTATATGTCTCCAGACTCCACAAGTCCTGACTCAGTTTGGAGCTGCACTGTGCTATGCATTATAAAACAGAAAGACCAAAAGATATTTTCTTGCTCTATTTTGCAATCAAGATAGAAAAAACAATCTGTCTGCCTATGTTTGCACACCGTGTTACTGGCACAAGCTGGGATAAAGCCAACATCCCCTGAACCCCCGGCCAGTACACAATATTGCTCTAATTTAATTAGGTTTCTCAGATACATCCCTAACCTTAGTACTTAACTCACTTTTTCGTTTCATATTCTTTCATATTCCATATTCCTGACAGTAGTTTCAGGAGACTGACAGAGATCCCATAATACAACCCCATGTGGCATTCGGTGAGGGACAGAACTTCTAATTTGTCTCTGATGTGCTTGAGGAGATAGAAATAAATTTGTGGAGCTGATTTTCTTCCTTCTGGGAAATGTCTGAGGGAAAGAAAGCAAATGAAACGCGGAGCTGGAAAACAGCAGCATTAAACTGATTCTCTTTGAGAAAGGTATCTGAGGAGCTGTTTCCTTCCTCATGGTGGTTAATTAATTTCATAGTTTGACAGAGGTCGTCCAGTGTGGGAATTAAAAAGAGACTCTCAGTTTAGGTAACAACTTCTGTGGTTCCCTCCGGGGTCGGCAGTGTGCCGTGGCATCCAAGGGACCTCTCGTGCGCCGGCAGCCTGCTCCTTCAGCCTCTGTGCCGGGGCCGGGGGACCCTCTGGTCTCCCTCCCTCCCTCCCTCTCTCAGTTGCTGGCCTTTCTGCTGAGACAACTGATAAATACATCAAAAAGTGGTGCTGGTGGAAGACTGGATTTCGATTACAAGCCCAGGTCTCCAAACTGCCAGCTGACAGTAGCTGTGATTGCTGCTGCCTTGGACTTGATTTGAATGCCTGCCGAAAGGGAAAAGCTCCGTGTCTCATTGTCTGGCCCTGGCTCCTCTGGCTGTCTTTTCTAGCCCGCTGAGGAAGACTTTCAAGTAGGTTCTTCTGTGGACAGAGATGAAATGACACAGGAGACAGGGCAGTGGGGGAGGGCCTTATGGTCCCTGGAGGCAGAGGACATCCCGGGGAGCTCCTGCACACTAACACACCGTCTGGGACACAGATAGGAGGGCTGGGAGGTCTGTGCAGGTGCTGAGCTACACCATCAGTGCAATGACAGAGGTGCAGTGGGATGTTTGCATGGCTGGAACACACAGATGCACTCAGATGGAGTATAATATGAGCATACTCCCTCTTTAGGAAATACAGAGGAGGTGGGGAGAAAGCTGTGCTCAATGCCGAGGAGACCTCCAATGTGCAGGATGTCTAGATATCTCCAGAGATCCTTTACAATTTAAATTCCTCTAAAATTCTCCATGATGCATATTCCTTGGAGGATTATTCTTCACAGATCTCTCACCAGGAGGCCAGACTACACTGTCCATTTTCCCTTTTCACAGTTTATTCCCTCTGCATTCTCCTGGATAACTACTTTTCCCCTCCTGGTCACTTGCTGAAATTAATGATAAAACTGTCATTGAAAAGAGTCTGGCCCCATCCTCTTGACACTCACCCTTGAGATGTTTATAACATCCCCTCTCAGCCTTCTTTTCTTCAGGCTGAACAAGCCCAGCTCCCTCAGCCTCTCCTCGTAGGAGAGATGCTCCAGTCCCCTCATCATCCTCGTAGCCCTCTGCTGGACTCGCTCCAGCAGTTCCTCATCTTTGTTGAAGTGGGGAGCCCAGAACTGGACACAGTACTCCAGATGGGGCCTCACCAGGGCTGAGTAGAGGGGGAGGAGAACCTCCCTCGACCAGCTGGCCACACTCCTCTTAATGCACCCCAGGAGCACATTGGCCTTCTTGGCAACCAGGGCACACTGCTGGCTCATGGTCAGCTTGTTGTCCACCATCTTCGTATGGAGAAAAGAGGCCACACAAACTAGAATCACAGAATCAGAACTCAGAAGGAAGCACAATGCTGCGATAAGGGATCCATGGCTCCGGGATACGTTATCTGCTCTGGGTCAGGCAGCCTGAAAATGTCCCTCTGGTGAAAACAGGCGATTCAAAACCTGGCAGCTCAGCGCGTTCCATGCTCTATGCATGTACCCTCGTGAACCTGCTACAACACAAGGCAAGGTGGAGGCATCTGTGGGTGGTGAAACAGCTTCGCAGATTGTCTCATCCAGAGCTGAGGACGAGCTGTGGGCAGAGGAGAGCAGCTGCCTCTACAGTCGCCACTAGGTAAATCCTCACTGACAAAGGACGGCTCATTCCTCCATCACCTTCTCCTCAAAGCTGGAGATTTCCATACTGGAAGTCCTCTCGCACTGTTCCTGGAAACATATCACTGTGGACAATTTTTACCCCCCTGTTTGCTGGATCGTACTGAGCTCACACAGATGTACATGTAAGTTGGCTGCATCTCTCGCTAAACAGCAGTGACACTGTACAAGACCAAAATAAAGAACATTTTGACTTAGTATCTGGATTTCACCAGAAAAAAAGCCATACATTTATTTCATCTTTGGCTGCCTATATGATAATGCAACTACAATTAAAGCATCTACGAATGCCTGAAAATACTCTGACAGCGTATTTTCCCTGTTTCATCTACCCTGAAAACTTCCTCTATAACATTGCTGACTTTGATGATATTTTGGTCTGACTCCTTTGACTAATCTTTCATTTCACAACAACTTGTTGTCTCCAAACATATTTTGTTCTATATTACATTACACTAATAGCCCAAAGAGCTAAAGTCAGAATAGCAGTCTTTGTTCTTACCATAATAGAACTGGAATTAAAATGTTGGCATTTCTTGTGGAATGGAAACTTGAGGTTTCAGCTAGATCTAATAGCATCTGTTTCACAAAAAGGAAGAAAAGTTTCCCTTATATCTATTCCATTTATTATTTTAATATAGACTAAAACTGTAAGACAAGGGACTCACACCTGTTGTGTAGAATCCGGATGTATTCTCATAAAACAGGGAGCCATGGTTGTATCATAAAATAATCTTAACCTCCATGAAAAATTTGGTTGGAAATCAGAAAATATACTTCCAGCCAAAATCAGTCAATAGCGATTCTGTCTCTGCCGCTCCGATTAATTTAAACTTCAGATGTCATGGGGAGGAAAATGGAATACATTATCACTGGTGAGCAAGGCTGGCAAGCTATCCCAGTAAGCTGGATGGAGCCAGGAACGATGTGCACAGCTCCACTTACCACCCCTTCGCTCCACCGAGGGAACTTCCTCCCCATTTCCTGGGGACTGTGTTGGATGACTGATTCTGCCCAGTCTTTTCATTTAGAGCCAGGACAAAGCCAAAGTTTTTGCGTTGTCGCATCTGATAAAACACAAAGCGCAATGAGGAACCCAGAACTACAGTACTTTTTAGCAGATCACCGTTTGCGCAGTCTTTGCCAGCTGTCAGCTGGAAAGAAGAGACGGTCCTCCCGTGCCAAGGGAAGGTGAGAGAGGCCAGTAATTTAGCTTGCATCACATATCTTTTCCACAGTCCCAAGCCAAACCACTGTTATAGATTTCCCCCCTCCCACCCAGTGGACTTTCTAATGTGTGAAATATCTTCCCACGGAAAGCAGTGGTTACACAGTCGCATGGGATCCTGCCTTACTCATACTGCTGGCTTCTGGCTCTGTTTCATGAAACCGGGCAGGGATGCCAGAGTTACCCTCAGGCTGAGATCTCTCCTGTAAGCAGCAGCAGCAGAAGTCAGGAGGGAGCAGACAGGCTCCAAAAGAGCCTCCCAGTCATCACAGAAAGTGGCTTTTATTTGACTAAACAGCAGGCAGGCATCCCATTGCATATTATGGCACACGTACTGCCAGAAGAGCAGGGGATATAAATCTGAAGACCAAACCACCCATGCTCCCTGAAGACGCTGAAATCTTTTTGTAAGACAAAGCTATTCAGCTCTGAGTCCCAGACAAATTCCAGTCTAAGTACAATGTACTTATCTGCACTGCTTTGACAATAGCAGTTGGATACTTGTCCATCACTCTGACCTTAACAGCTCTGCCGGTGCTGTTTGAATAGTTGCTCTGCTGAGCACCAACCTAGATGAGAGTATTATTTCAGTGCTAAGCAGAGTGTGCTTTAAGTATGAGATTTATAAAATGCCTTGAGAATGTCACACTAAAAGTTGTAAGCTTATTGAAAACCATGAGCATGTTCACCCAGAACCTGAATGGCCGCGAAGAGAGCTTGGTGAACCCAGACAGTCCCAGCATCATCAGGCCACGAGCAGCATGCTCGCTGCTCTGGAGAGTGCTAAGAGCGGAAGCTCAGATCTGGGCCCTTTGATTGTCCCCCAGTTCCTCTGCACAAGGTAGGCATTAGACGCCTGCACTGCGTTTCTGCCCCGGAAAGCAATCGGCAGCCTCAGTCACCTGTGGCTTAAAGGGCTTCATGTGTTTTATGTGCAGTATCTCAGACTCTGCCATGGATGCAAATGGGCAGGTAGGGCAGGATATGGGGCAAAGTAGCACCAGAAAAGGAAAGTGGTAGACCCATGCCCTGCTAGACCAGGGTGTTAAGTTTTCAGAAGCCTTTTTGAGATCTTGGAGGCAACTCAGGGAAGTAGGAATGGCAGCAACTCTATCAGTGTTTTCCCTGGAAAGTCTGCACAACGCAGTACCAACATGGAAGATTAAGTTACTCTTCATGGGGGTAACTGTCCTGATACACCTAATATCTGCTTTTCTCTCCCATTCCTACTGGTGTTGGCATCTGATGCCCAGACCGTGACTGATGAGTTGTAAAGAGGTGTATGACAACAATAAGAGACATTTTCCTTCCTCACAGAGCCTCTAGATCCACCACCAAGTTCCCAGCCCCAAAACACTCTTTGTGGAGGCTGGGTGCATAAAATGTGAAATAAATGAGTTTCAGGCTTCTGTCCTCACACCGTGGGCCTCTCTGACTCACAGGAGCCCACAGTATTGCCTACAATACCATAGTGGGGTTCTTTTTGTTGTTTTCCACTGCATTAAAGCAGCAGTAATAACAGAGTGTCATGAGACCAGCACCAAACAGAAGAAATGCTGCCAAGTGAAGCTGTGCTCTTGTACAGCTTGAAAGCAGCAAGGAAAGGAACTGTCCAGAGAGTAAAACATTTCCATGTTAAACTTATGATTTAATACTTGTTTAAGTTAAACATTAATATGGGTAAAGCAACATTCAAAACAGAGCCAGTGCAGAGTTGATCCAAAAGTCAACAGGACAAAGGAATCTGGAGCAAAAATCTGAGCCAAACCACTGAAGCTGATAATGTCTGGCAAGAAAATTCACCTTGGAGAAAAGCTTGAGGACAACAAAACTCCATTAAAAAACACAAATCAGACCTCGCCCTTTGCTGACTGTCTCTCTGCCTTTATTCTGACCAGATGTAAGAGACTCATGGTCTTGGAGGCCTGGGATATCTTTTCTAAGAAGGCTCTGCGGGATCAGGATTGCTTCTGCACTTGGGGATTCAACTTCCAGGCTGAGCTGCAGCTGACCCTGCCAACTGGAGACACAAGGACAGAAACCTTTAAGTGACTCTGGCCCAAACTGTATTTACTGACAGAGAGCTGGTCTTGAGCTTGCCAGCTATTAATTGTACTTTGACAAATTATAAAGGCTTCCTGTCATGCATCAGGGTACCCACTTCCCATTATTCTGGGCTAACAGTCTGTAAAATGAAACGGCGAACAGAACTTCATTAAAACAAAGTGAGATGCTTTCTTGGCTGCCAGGTTTGGAAGAGCAGGAACCAAGACCCAGGGGCTGCACTTCCAGCTTCATCTCTGACTAGCTATATGGGGAAAGAAAGGACAAAAAGTCCTTTCAGCTCTCTGTACCTCAGTTTACACGTTTATCAGGCAGGGACACTACTACTCAGATTCCTCCTGAGAACATTGCGGCAATGAGTTACAATTTATAAAGCATTCAGTGACCCTGAGTGGATGCAAAGTATTAAATTCTTATTCCAAAAACATCCAGAGTAGCTGTCAAAGCACTAAGTCTTATCATTACAGTGATTGGAGACCCAAGATAGGAGTGTTGAAAACAGTATCAATCATTTAATTAATTTATCATCCAGCAGAGTACAAGGGAAAACACATTCCTCCGGTGTAATCCCGTACACCTTGGCGACCCGTACTTGCCCAGATTCCTCTTCCTGACTGTTCGCCTGCAGCGGAGGCAGCTGCCTGGGAAGGTAACACCCGAGTCTCCTGGTGCAGACAGACAGACAGACACCTTCAGGACTGCCTCAGATCCTGGGTGGGCTGACTCAGACTCTGGAGGTGTCTTTATCTTTCCAGATCTTAGACTCGGTCTGTATTAGTAAGTTAAACACGTCCAAGCTCTAGCCCTGAGGGCAGATGGCACTGTGCATCCGCCATCCAGGTGGGTAAATCTTCCTGCTCACCAAACCAAGGGGTCTCTGCAGGGTCCACCAGCTGGGAGTCGTGCCAGCCCAGTGGGCTCCCAGGTCATGGCCAGAGACTGCTGGGACAGGGAGAGTGCCCTTTGCTACTCCAGCGTCAGGGGCCCTTCTGACAGTACAGCAGCAGTTCAAGGCCCCTGCCATGGAACATTCCTTGGCTTGTTTAATTTATTAGTGGAGGCGTAGCCTTAGATGTATGAGATAAGTGTCTGAAGTTAGCAGAGATGTGCTAGGACAACACGGCTATGTGAGGGACGGGGTTAACTCTTTCCATCCTGTAGCTACTCATCAGAAAGGAGGGACAGCCCAACATCTAAGCTGACAGGATAAGTCTATATAAGCTGAACATGTCAAAGGAGCTCAAGAGAACTCCTTTTGGTGCTCCATGATCTTGGAAAGCAGTGGTTTATTTATGGATTTGAGCTCAGTGATGAAGCCCATGCTGTTCTCACAGCCCTGTACTTGGGACGTTCCAGAGCCAAGTGAGGCTGGCTTGGTCATGTTCTCAGCTGTTACCAGTCACCTGGGCTGGGGCTGCTCGTGCTCTTCTGAGAAGTGTTGCCTCCTGACTGGTTACTGATGGTTGTTTCCACCCTCCTCTTCCCAGTCATGATATCTGTAGGTCTGCTCAGTAAAATACTTCTCCCTCATCGCCCATATGCCGGCATCTTTGCATTTATAGTGCTTCTCACCGAAGCATCTCCCAGCCTCTGCGCACAGATGGAGAGCGCCGTGTGTACCAAATGTACAGGTAAAAGGAATCTGGGCACTGGGGACTTGTCCTTAGCCTGGCCGTGCGCCAGCGTGACAAACCCGGAGCGCAGGCCAGGATGTCTGAGTCGCAGCCCCGTGCCTGAACCAGGAGACCACAGAGCCTCGCAGCCATAACCCGAGCTCTTCGCATCCCACTGCTGCAGCCACCCCCTGATGAGCACCATGCATCCACCTCCACAGTGAGACAGGGACAACGAGGCAGGACCGCCTCCCTTGTGCCGCAGAGATAAGAGTAGTTCCTGGAATATCTACCAAGCCACTGAACCAAAACATTTTTATAGTCTAGCTGACAGTTTTGCAGAGCCTTTCAGCCCCTCTTTTTATGTGACAGCCATTTTGCAGCCCAAATCCTTGGGTCTATCACTAGAAACCCACAACGCAAAGGCAACATGGCCAGCATCTGACATCCTAGCATCCAAAAAGCAGCAGCTAGTCGCCGCAGAATAGAAACAAAGGGAAATCTGTGTGTGCAGTCCAAAGTGAGGGTATCTTTAGCATTGTAAGTGGACATCTATTTAAATACATCAATATTTCTATGATGAACCATACCTAATAGAGCTATTGCAGCTTCTAAGGATTAGGTGCTGTCTTCAAATCTTGCTTTGAAGAGCAAGGCAGATCAGAGCTCAGGTAGATCACGTGAAGTAAGAGGTGTGGGAGTATTCGCACATCTGAGCCTCCTGTGCTTAACCCTCAGCATTTAAAATACTGCTTTTAACTTGCCCTAAAATATTAACAAAAGTAACTAAAACTTTACATGCCAATTAAGCAAAACTGCTCTACATTTGGCTCTTGAAGAGCTTTGATTTGATTTGAATATAACTGTTTGGATTCCATGGATAGTAAAAGGCACATGCCTCTGAGTGTTGGCTTTTATTCCTTTAGGGCAACCAGCATCCACTCAATGCAAAGGATTAAATCAAAACTAAATTAAGAGACATATTACAGAGAAGGCTGGCTGTGTACTTTTCAGTACGGACAAAGCAACCCTTCTCCCCACTGGTAAAAATTCACACTAGTGCCGAGACCTAGCACAAAGCCTAGACGCCACTTAAAGATCTTGCTGAGGGGCTCAAGTGCTGGCTAGGCTTTGTGCTGAGCCTCAGTAATCGACTGAATACCACCCACACGAAAAAACAGGGACAAACTGCATTTGGATTTTTCCTGGGTCTGATATTTTATTTCCACAGCCCTTTATTTGGTGGGAATTTGGAGCCAGCGTGAGATACAGGACGTGCCTTCACATTTCACTTCATACCTGAAACCTGCATTTGTAATGAAAGGGGTATACGGATATATTATCCATGATGATCCGAGGGCTGGAACCCCTCTGCTGTGAGGAAAGGCTGAGAGAGTTGGGGCTGTTCAGCCTGGAGAAGAAAAGGCTCTGGGGAAACCTTATTGTGGCTGTTCAGTACTTAAAGGGGGCTTATAAGAAAGATGGGGACAGACTTTTCAGCAGGACCTGTTGTGACAGGACAAAGGGCAATGGTTTTATACTAAAAGAGATGAGATTTAGACTGGATATAAGGAAGAAATTTTTTACAGTGAGGGTTGTGAAAACCTGGCACAGGTTGCCCAGAGAGGTGGTTGATGCTCCATCCCTGGAAACTTTCAGTGCCGGGTTGGACGGGGCTCTGAGTGACCTGGTCTGGTTGAAGATGTCCCTGCTCACTGCAGGGGGCTTGGACTAGATGGCCTCTAAAGGTCCCTTCCAAACCATCCTATGAGTCTACGATAATATTTCTTTGCTGTAAATGGACACTGCACATAAAATATCTGCAGACCAATTACCACCGATCAAAGGCAGTGCCACTCATCGAAAGAACCACTGTGATGTGAGTCGTTTCGGCTCAGGGTCTCCCATGGGGATTTCCCAGTTTCATTCCCACACTAAGAAGCATTGTGTCTGTGCCGTGGTGCAAGCTGGGGGCCCAATCACACACACGCACTGAGGCCTGCGGTCCCCTGGGATGCTGCTGCAGGCACCGCTGGGACTCCAGGTGGGTTGTTAAGGCTGGTTCTTCCCTCAGGCATCGCTGTATTTTTTCATGTAATCGCTATGTTTGTGTCCCAGATTCCACCCTCAGGAAAGAGGATACAGATGTTGTTTGTGGCTGTTCTGAGCTTCCCGTAATCTATTGATATTTCTAGCCAGGGCAATCGTGAGAGTTGGCTGCTATGAAGAATCAGTGCCTCTACTGGCTGGCTCTACCCATGGTGCCATTTCTACACAGCTTCTTCAGCCCTTTCTCCTGCGGCTGGTGCTTCTCATGGACCTTCACAAAAGGAAGCTCAAGTGGAAGTTGTTAAAACTCTCCAACTCATCACATCGCAGGCATGTTTGGAACAAGTAGCAACCTGGAAGAGCAGGGACCCAGGAGTCAAGCCATGGCGTGTGTGCATGGGAGAGACTGTCTTTGTTTATTTAGATTTAAATAAGGAAACTTAAGAAAAAGTTTAAGATGAGGATCAGTTGAAGAACTCTGTTGAAAAATCATGCAGACACAGCTTAGCGGTATACTTCCCACAAGCATAAAGATGCCAGGCAGTAAAACTGCCTTATAAACCAAACCCGCATTTGTGTCAAGGTACCAGCCCGGGTGTGAAGCAGCACAGCTCCAATCAGCATCCCGGTGAATCTGGACGCAGCACTGGGTGAAAGCCAGCTGTCAGCTTACAGCTCCAGTCTTTGCCCTATTCAGATCAGGGAGAAAGTCAAGGAAATCAGAGGTCCAGAGAGGTGTTTTCATAATCTTCTCCTATCTTTTACCAAATGTGTGACATATTGCAGGGCAGTTAGCACCAGGACTGCCACAGCAGAGTGGGCAGAGGGCCATCACGTCCAGCATCCTGTCCCCATGAACCTGCAGCACCAGGTGTTGCTGGGGAGGATACCAGGATCCCTGGAAGAAGCATTTCTGTGTAATCTGTTCCCAGAAGAATTTAGCACTTTATCACTGCTAAAACACTTTATCTAGTCTTGGTTTTTGCTTTCAAAATACTCTTCCTCTTTCTCTGGATATTCTCATTTGCGATACAAACACATTGGCCCTTTCAAGAATCCTGCTAAGCTCTTGATATTAATGGCTGTGTCTAGACCAGTAAATTAAACAGGGCCACGACGCTAGCTCTAACCCCGGCGCGTGCTTCTCTATATTGTTTCATGGTCCCTTGATGTGGATCAGCATCAGCTAGCAGACAATACCTGAGCATAGTGTAGGGAACAGCACATTCTTGGGACCATTCCCAATAGGCAGGCTGGGTGTGGCCACCCTGTTTTTAGGGGGAAAAGAGTTCAGTCATGTGGCTATGAATCACAACATGCCCTTTGGCTTCATGCCAGGCAACAACAGTCACTGGCCTGTTGCATTTAGTATTACAGCTGTAGCCAGTGGGACTTTTTAGTAACAAGCTTCATGGCCCAGTTAAGCAAACTGTGAAAAGCATCACTTTTGAAGAAAGCCCATAATATGTAGACAACAGCCTGATCCCTTTCAGGGGAAGAACACAGCATTTCCACAACGGGCTTGGTGCTGTGTCGAAGGACAGACTGTGTCATGAGGTTTTTGCCACGCTTCCCAAACTTCATCAGCAATGTAAGATTAAACATGCGCAAAGAAGGCTTAGCACTGTCCCTCCCAAATACCTTTCCATGCCTGTGGGCATGTTCAAGGCTTGTTCAAGACAGCTTGGCTTGAATCTGATCAGTTATCTTCCAGGTAAACACTAATAACTTCTAACCTGAGGTGCTTTTACATGAGTAAATGGGAGGGTTTGGATTGCCTAGGCCAGCCACCACACTGAACAGGTCTTCAGATTGACAGCACACACATATTTTCACAGTGGCAAAGAATACCTCCTGGCTCCTGTGCGCCACTTGGGTAAAGGATTCGGATGCTGAAAAGGACTGATTTGAGGACTCTGTTCCTTTATTCCCTCTTGTTTCAGCTGTTGAAGGCCACTGAACCTGGAAATCAGTGGGTACAGACTGGGCAGGATACCTAAGGGTCAGTTGGTTGGCTGGTCAATTAGTAAAAGGCAATCTAGCATCACTACGGTTTGTAAAATCAATTATTGAGATAAAAACATGCATGGCTGAGTTTGGTAGAAATGTCATACGTAATACAGAGGAGGAAGTTCATAAATATCTCAGAGACAGTTCTGTAATATTTCTGTTTTGTTTCAGTATTGTAAGTTTGCCATATAAATGTCAGTTCTAGACAACGGACAGGCAGAAATGATGCAGATTGCATTTCAGAAAGCATGGGCGTTAGCTCTCGCCATGAGCGAATCTGGTAATGCTAAATCATCCAGGGAAGTGAAGACTCTGGCAGAAAGTTGACTGAGCCATCAGTTCCTGCTGAATTCCAGCCTGTGCAGAGATCCTGAGTGTCCAGCTACAACTGAATGGAGAGGGAGGGGTCCTTGCTGGGAAAGAGTGGGAAACACGGAAAAGCTTCTCTGTTCAGCTACATGTACACACTAGGAGTATACAAAAATGATTTTCTGGAGTGCAGACGTTAAATTCTAGGTTCATAATGGACTTCAAACACCAAAATAATTATATAGGTACAGAAGTCCAGCACTGGAGTGCCTTGGAGCCATGTCAGCTGCTACATAACACTACAGGAAAAGTTAGTAATGCTTGAGAAGAAATATTTTGATGTATAACTAAAGCCTCCTACATCCTGCCACCACCTCATCATTAGGGGTCTTTATTAAAGATGAAGTTCTGGTGGGACCCTCAGGATGAGCATTCCTCTCTGCTTCCCAGGGCTCAGAGCATATCTGTCTGCTTGGTCTGCTACTAAAACCAGTCAGGACAGGACAGCTGGGAAGTGCCTCTGTTTCAGCTGCTGCCCCTTACATGTAACACCTTAGCATCACTCCGCTGGGGCAGGAAGGAAGCTCCTGTTTAAACTCTTACTTTGTCTGAGTTCATCCAAATTCTAGGTGAGCGGTGTCCTCACCAGGGGCTGCGTTCAGTCACGCCAGCCTTTTGTAACTGCTCCTACTTTGTACAACCTATTATACTCAAAGCTGGCTCACACAATTCTGTCTGACCTTAAAAAGCATAGAATCACAGAATCATAAAACCATTAAGGCTGGAAAAGACCTCTAAGATCATCAAGTCCAACCATCAACCCATCACCACCATGCCTAATAAACCATGTCCCGAAGTGCCACATCTACGAGTTTTTTGAACACCTCCGGGGATGGGGACACCACCACTTCCCTGGGCAGCCTGTTCCAATGCCTGACCACTCCTTCAGTAAAGACATTTTTCCTATTACCCAATTTAAACCTCCCCTGACACAACTTGAGGCCATTGCCTCTCATACTGTCGCTAGTTACCTGGGAGAAGAGACCAACACCTGCCTCATTACAACCTCCTTTCAGGTAGTTGTAGAGAATGGTAAGGTCTCCCCTCAGCCTCCTCTTCTCCAGGATAAACAGCCCAAGCTTCCTCAGCTGCTCCTCATATGATTAGTGCTCCAGACCTATCACCAGCTTTGTTGCCCCTCTCCAGACACGCTCCAGCCCCTCAATGTCTTTCTTGTAGTGAGGGGCCCAAAACTGAACACAGTACTCCAGGTGCAGCCTCACCAGTGCTGAGTACAGAGGCACGATCCCCTCCCTACTCCTGCTGGCCACACTATTCCTGACACAAGCCAGGATGCCGTTGGCCTTCTTGGCCACTTGGGCACACTGCTGGCTCAAGTTCAGCCAGCTGTCGACCAGCACCCCCAGGTCCTCTTCTGCCGGGCAGCTTTCCAGACACTCCTCCCCAAGCCTGTAGCGTTGTAGCATTGCATGGAGTTGTTTTTATATTTATTTATTTATTTATAAATATTTATTTATTTAAAATAATGCAGGAAGTATAAGAGTTCAAGAAGGACCAATTTCATAATAACAGATAAGATGGTACTTGGAGCCATCATCAAAGGTAACTGCAGCTGGAGAGCAAGTCCCTGCCGTGGGAAGGCCTTTGATTAGAGACATGGTGGATGTCAAGGGAGTCCCCTGCCACAGGGCTGTGGACATTCTCCATTCAGCATACTAACTTCTTCCTTTTCACAGCCTCAAAATGCTCCCTGTTCAGAAAATGGGCAGTCTAGGCAACTAGCATGCTGCTACAGAGAGGATGAGGGGTAGCTTCTTCAGCGCTGAGCCACATCCTTAGGTTACCTTGAATTTAATCACACTTTTCTCCTATTTCGAGTCCATGGTATTCCCCTAGTTTCCCTTCCTTCTCTGTTGCTTCATTTTATGAAAAGCCAAGAGGATTCAAGGTACCTCAGTGCTGGTCTTCATTTTACTGATATTCAGTAAATGTGCTTTGATGAGGGAAGGGTGACCTAGGTCCTTCATTCAGTAATTCGTTAATTGCTCTGAGTTATATAGGTTAATACTCCAGGCTGGTCTTGCAGTCCAGTCTGAACCCAGCTGGAAATATCTGTATCCTAACCACTCTTGCACTTACTTTTCTAAGAACAGGAGGAAATTGTCCACAAGGTCTCTGTTGGCCTCTGTAACACAAATATGAAAATATTTGCAGTCAAGTTAAGCAGTAGAAAATGTGTCCAAAACAGTATTGAGTAACCCTGCTTGTGGAGAGCAGTGTCTATAGAGTTAGTGGGATTTGACACTGATGTCTCAAAGGACTTGGGAATACCAAGGACAAGGCAAACCAAAAAAGGCATAAGTAAATATTTAACTGAAGACTGCAAGAAATTTCCCTTTTGGGTAAATTGTTCTTCATATCTGAGTTCATTTCAAGGTGAAAAGCGTAAAAGGCAATTACGTGGGCATCATCCGAGAAGTGTTGCTCATGGGAAAATCATTAAGACAGAGTGAAAGATAAGCAGTTTGAAAAAGAATTGGATAACTGATGACACTGTCTTATACAGAGATGAGAAGTGGATGCTCTGTTAACCATGTCTGACTTGAAACAGTCTGCTCCCTCCAGCAGATCCCTCTGCAAGCACCTTCCACAAAGAGGTACAATTAGGTATGCTGGGAAGAGAGGCGCCTAAGAGATGCATCTGAATAGTTTTCCTATGGAGATTACAGTGAATTTTGCCTCCTGAAATCAGTGGAATTCCGGTTTTCTTCTGAATTTCATTAATACATGTAATTCCATATTTCCAACCATATCTCACAGAACTACACAGAATCACAGAATGTTCGGGGTTGGAAGGGAACTCTGTGGATCATCTAGTCCAACCCCCCTGCCGAAGAAGGGTCACCCAGAGCAGGATGCACAGGACCTTGTCCAGGCGGGTCTTGAATATCTCCAGAGAGGGAGAATTCCACAACCTCCCTGGGCAGCCTGTTCCAGTGCTCCGTCACCCTCAGAGGGAAGAAGTTCTTCCTCATGTTCAGACGGAACTTCCTGTGCCTCAGTTTGTGCCCATTGCCCCTTGTCCT
>Ga0065711_1038424_pt1 | contig 18772 bp, 17 predicted proteins | sample Hoacrofraction12_FD_59098 | JGI IMG/M metagenome (GOLD analysis project Ga0065711, IMG submission 59098) | Hoatzin crop microbial communities from Cojedes, Venezuela - Epithelial fraction 12 v2 (version 2) | ecosystem: Host-associated > Birds > Digestive system > Esophagus > Crop | place... | reverse complement strand
TTTTTTTTTTTTTTTTTTGCACTAGGAAGGAGAGGGTGTGGGGGAGAGCAGCCGGTGCTGTGATTTCTTCCCCCCCCCAGCAATCTGGATGCCTGTCCCCACTGACTGCTAAGATGGACTGCTCCTTCCCTTCCCAAATGGCTGCAGCAAGTTTAATGCAGAGCTGGGGGGGGGGGGTCTTTGCAAAGGGTAGAGCCCCTGGCCGGTTTTGCCTTTCCCCTGTGCACCTTTTCCTAAATCAGGAGTAGAAAAGTTGCTATAGATCCAGGGCAAGAAAAGGCAAATAAACAGCTCCGTTTTCAAACTGTGCCCGCATGGGTGTATCTGCGTGCCTTGCAGACATGCTCCGCGTAAGGAGGGTGTCTCGGCCGCATTGTTAGCCCGCTGGCCGCTGGGGAGGGCATGAGAAAAGTTGTTTCAAGCCTCTATATAAAATTTCCAGGAGAGACAATTGTTTCTAATAATAGCCCTGGCAGCGGTTTAGCAGTACAACACACACACAGATGCGGGAGCAAGCTAGCAGATCTCCTCTCCCCGGCAAGCCAGGTCGCAGGGAAAGCTGAACTCCCGGCTCGTTGGTTTGGTCTGAGATTTTAAAACGTTGTCCTGAACAAAAACCCCGGCACCGCTCGCCCTTTCCGCCGGGAAGGGGGTGTGGTGCCTGTGCCTGCGCGCCGCACTTCATGGGCACGGCTGAGCTGGGCTTTCCCAGTGCCTCTGATATTGAGAGAGGCTGAATCCTGGCTCTGCCCAGCCCCAGCTGGATATTGGGGTGTCTCAGACTCTGCTCCCTCTAGACTGACCCCTGAGGTCTGATGAGCATCCGCCGTCCATGCGTGGAGGTGGCTGTTACCAGCGTGGGTGGCTGTGCCATTTTCCCTGCCTGGAATTGCCTGCCAGGCACCAGGGAGATCTCGACGGAGCTAAAATGATCACATTGATCCCCTTGCTCCTTGCGGCGATGGCAGAGGGCCCGGCAGGAGGGCTGCTGCCTGCACTGCTGCCTGCACGCTGCTCGAACCCCCAGTGCTAACCCTGGCCGGGTGACGGTGCAGCAGCTCGGCTTGGCGGCTCAGAGCTGCTCATCTTGACCTTCCTGGCACAAGTTACCGGTAGCTAGTCCTCTTCCAAATATTAGTATTTTTAAGGCAGTTTTAAGTACCGGTGTCAGGCGGGGACGTGCCAGGTGCTGCAGGAGGGAGGGCTGCTCGTGGGGTGGTTTTTGCAGCCCTGCTGTGCTGCTGGGCGAGGGGGGCTGTGGCAGAAGCCGTGGGGAGCAAAGGATATTTTGGTTCTTGTAATGAGAGGGGATATGTTGAAGGGTCTTCAGCTCAGGACCACCTCGCGCTGCTGCCAAGGTCAGCTGTGTCTCTCTGAGGACGAAACAGGCTGAAGAAGTTGGCATCGGTCATCCTTCGCACTGCAAGTGGCCCCATCCAAAACAGTTCCCATAGTGGGGATGAGTGCGCCAGTGGGGCACAGCATGTGGATTTCTGCACGTGCAAAATAAACTTTTTGTTCTTAGGTGAATTTTAATTTCAAACATCTATGCTAGAAACACGGGCTCTCTGCCATTATTTGAGCATAGATACACCAGTGAGCCACTCGCAACCCCTTGGGGCAAGCTACCCATTTCTCCTGGTAGATGGTTTCTGATGGTCCCGTTGCCGTGCGTCTGAACTGGTTATTGCAGTAAGAATGCAAATCAATATTTGGTGATACCTGTGGTCACAGCATTGGGTCGCTCAGGGCCATACAGCAACGCCGCTTCACTTGGCACAGACAGCATCTTCCGTGGCCATCATGTCAAATTGTTCAGCCAAGTCAAGAGCTTTGGTTAGTAGGTTTGGTGTTGTTAGTAGGGACATAAGACTGGGAAAGGCTTCCCAAGTCACGCAGTGTAGTCCCACAGATCACAGGTGATTACAGTCATACATATCCTCTTTGTTGCTACTGTTGCTTGCTGTGTGAATAACTGCAGAAGGTTTGAATGCTGCTTAACAGACAGCGAAGGCAAAGTAGAACTGCATGTTATGGATGAGAGAGAAAAAGTTGTATTAGCAAGAATTTGAAAGGGTCTGGGGAGTGACTGAAGTCTCAAGCCCCTGTGTAGTAGGACCATGAAGGAGAAGGAAGGGTCATGCATTGCGAGTGAGGTGAGACACAGAGGGAAGGTATAAAAGGAGTGTGGTGATCCAACACCAAACAAACTCAGCGTCAGGGCTTAGCGGTGTACCCTGAAGATGCAGTAAGGCACGGTGTGACCCACTTCTTGTCAGCTAAGCAGGAGTGGGCTGGATCGCTGGGGCAAGCAAAGGCTGCTGTCAGGCGTGGGGCCACGCTCACGCTCAGCTCTCAGGGACCTCGGGTGTCTTTCTTTCAAAACACTCTGAAGTTTGAGGCGGTCAGTTTTCCTGTGCCTCTGAGCTGCACCCAAAATCTCCGTCTAGCTTGGAGCCGTCCCACAAACGCCCCATCTCTTGGGGAGCTGGGGGGAGGCAGTGCTGCGGGGAGAGCCATAAGAGCAGGTGATTTTGGCTCCCCAGGGTCCCCATGCTTCATTGCAGGATGGGGTGTGCTTGGGTGCACAGCTGGATCCCAAGGCCACTCAGCAATGCCAATCTCCAGCCATCCTTGCTGGCTGGCTCCTTCCAGCAGCTGGAGATGCAGATTGCCCTGCAGCCCCAGCTCAAGCAGGGCACGGCAGCCCAGCAGGCAGCAAGGTCTGACAAGGTCAAGCTGTGACTGAATTCCTTGCAAGCCTCCTCCAGCTCCAAATCCCAGTTTGTCCCAGCCTCTCCCACGCCACACAGTTCCCTAAGTCAGCAGTAGATTCTCCAGCACGGCCTTGGGGACCACTGCAGCTGACAACATCCACTGATATTCCTCCTTCTCCCAGGCTTTTAACAACTTCATTTCCCACCCTCCTGTAAATCTCAGTGCACCCCCTTTCCTAGAAAGCCACAAATGATTTTCCAGGGCTGCACGAGTTGGAGCCCCTGTCTTCTGCTGTGGAGGTGAATCTCATTAAGGACCAAAAATCACTTAGACTGGTTTTATCTCTGACCTGACACTGAGAAGATGCCCCAGCCAGACATTTGATCAGCTTTGAGCTTCTGGGAGCACTTCCATGTCGATGAATCGCAAACACGTAGGGCTTGATCCTGTCTCCCTCTGCTCCAAGTCGTCTTTGCACTCCACCTACTCGTGGGTCGATGGCAGCCTGAGGGTTTATTCCTTGCCTGTGTCGGCCTCTAGTAGGCTGCTGCCAAAATAATTAGAAGAGCCTGATGTTCCTCCCCTTGCCAGTGCATCCCTGCTTCATGGCTGTGTTATACTTCTCTTTGGCCTCATGCATGGTGCCAGATACCCTGGGTGCATCTCCGTGGGGTGGGAGTTCAGCTCTCACCCAGCCTTAAAGTGCCAAGGAGACCAGAGGAGCAGGGACCATCTGATTTCCAGTGCAGTTGGCATTCTCGCTTACAACTCACTCTGGCTCCTTTCCTAGCAGAGACATGGTCCTTCTGCACTTGTCCTGAGCTGCTGTGTGACGTTTTCATGTGATATTAAGCCGTTGCTGTGTCCCACCCTTCAAGAAAAGACCGCTAAAGGATATCAAAATGCCCTTTTCACCTTCTGTCTGCACTGGTGGGATGTGATGTGACCTAGTGTAGTAGTCTTTAGGAAAAGTGCTTGAGGGCCAAAGAAAGGGAGGCAACTTGACCCTTTTTTACATAAATTCATTTTAAATGGGTCCACTGGAAATGTCCTAGAAAGCTGCAAACCAAAAAGAGGTTGACATTCCCATTCTGGCTGCAGAAATCCTTTGTGCATACACTTCCATGTGTAACGCGTAAGATTTTGACAATGGCTGTTGGGCTTGCCAACCCGCAAGGCTCAGGCTCTGTGTTTAGATTATACTTTTTTTTTTTTCTTCGAAGTTCTCAGATCTATCAACCAAAATAAATCCACCCTTGTTTGGGTTTCCTGACCGCGTGGGATTGAACGTGGCTGCAGCCGTACCACACACGCTGCAAGCGCTGTCGGCATCCCGTCCGTCCCAGCTGAAATATTTTGCGCTGGGAAGTGCTTTGCAGATAGTGGAGCAGTCGAAGGCTGACCCTGCTCCTTTCCCATCAGGTTTATGCAGGACAAGCCAGGGGTGGAAAGCTGTGGCTTCAAGTGAGCAGCTTGGAAAGACAGCACAAAACCTGAAACTGAAACGTGGCACTTGTGCTAGAAAGGGGAGCACAGACTGAGCTCTTTCCACCTTTAAAAACCAGTTTTGCCCTTGCTCTGCGCAGATGGTATCTCTCCCGGCTTTCCTCAGCTAGGGTTTTGTGAAGATGCCCATCGTCTCAACACGTGGCTGCCATGTGTGTGCTTGTGTACTGCCGGACACTCATTTCCCAGTGAAATGAGGCACACATGGGGACACGGATGGTTTAGGGAACGTGTAATCAGATACAAAGCTTGCTTTGTGCATGCACACAGCCCCCAGCGTGGAAGCAAGCTGGAAAATAGATTTGAAAGGTAACTTGCACTGCTCTTTGCAATTCTGAACTGGAAAGACCGAAAAAAAAGAAAAAAAACCCACTGTCTCAAGTGGTCTGGGCTCACTGGGATGCTTTGCAGCCCTGCTGGGGTGGTGATACAGCCACCAAACGTGTCACCTGGGCTTCTGCCTCACCAAGATCAGGGAGAGCTGGAGGGAAGCACTGAGTCTGCTTCACCTCTGCGTTGCACTATGGGAGGTGCTTGCTGAAATGCTCTGGGAGTGCCAGTGGTGATTCTGGGGGGAATCGGTAAATGTAAAGGTGCTGGGCTGTGTCCTCACTTTCTCAGTCCCCTCTCACAGGCACAGCCGATTGCATACTTGGCAGAAGGCTGCTCCAAAATGGGTATCGAATCTTGGGAGCGTAGGGCTCAGGGGTATCGGATCCAGCCGCTGAGTTTGCAGACGTTGCATCAGGCTGTTCCCTCTTCGCGTCCCATCCTTAACCCTTCTGCATTGATCCTGCACGGTATTAAAGAGCTGCTGTGTTTTAATCCAGAAGGGAACATCTTTCCCTGGCTCTTAAAAGGCAGAGGTGTCTGGGACAAAGACAGGCTCAAATCAAGGCATTTATTCCACGTTCCTCCTGTGCAGAGGTTACAGGATGTCCATACTGATTATGTTGCGAGGTGTCCTGATGCAGAGACGACCCGGTCTTGCCGCACCAATAGCCAAAGCATCCTCAGTACAGGCAATGCAAGATCTTGGCATTACTCGGAAGATGAATGGGAGTATAAAGGCGCAGGCTACGTGTTCTGGAGGCAGTTTTCCCTGCTGGCACCCAGGGTGGAGCTAGTCTTAGCTTAGACATGCAGGTGCTCAGCATCAAGAACTATCAGGGCAAGGGAAGGCAGGTAGGACGCCCTCATGCTCCTCACTCACCTAAGTGTGCAGGCAGAGCCCGTGGGAGATGTCCCGGCCCTGCAGCCCCAGCTCTGTCTGCCCTGCTCAGCACAGGGTGTGCTACCGAACAAAGCAGGAGCAGAAACGGTCAAACCAGATTTTTGCAACCAGGGCCTGTTTCTAAAACCACCTGCATCTCTGAGGATGAGTCAGCTGCTTGCCGTTCGAATGTGCTCTGTGTCTCGCCCTGTCCTTCTCGTGAAACCCTGTTGGGAGATGATGTCCACCCCGCACCGACCCCGTCAGCTGCTGCAGCTCAGGCAGAACCGCTGGCGGCTGCCCAGCCTGGGCACCAGCTGCAGCCCTGGCTCTCGACATCAAGTGTATGTCAAACTCGCTGATTAGCAGTGGCTGGAAACAACCCGGTGACATATTTTTCCACTGGAAGCATATCAGTTCTTAGAGTGTTATTCAAAACAAGAAAAAAAAAAACACTTTTGTGTACAGATTAACATTTTACTTTTTTTTTTTCACATCTGGAATGACTTTTGCAAGTGTGTTTTCCATTATGTGTTATATATAACACTGCTCAGTGCCATCTATTGACCCGTCCTGTTACAGAATATCTGAGTGATGCACTGCCCAGTGCCTTGGCTCCATTGATCAGGGCAATCACCGCTCACACCTCCAAATGCTTAGTGATACAGTAGGTACAAAGCACTCAACGAGCACTAAAAGGACACTTGGACCCTTAAATCTTAATTTGTCCTTTAAAAATATTTCACACATACTACTGCTTCCACTGCTTTGGGTCACTTTGCTCATCTTCCTATGAACCTACATTGATTTTTTTTTCTCCAGCAAATCACGCTAGTTTCAGCAGCAAATAAATCATCCTGTTCTCCTCTATAACTACACCAAGCCTCCTGCAAATGTTTTCCCAGAAGACTTGGATGCTCTCATGTAATTACCACCCTGTCTGCATGCACAAATGAGTGATATCTGGAACGGTTTGCTGAAAATATGCCATGTTTGAAGTGTGAAACTCTACAAAAAATATGACATTTTTATGTATGTTTACAAGGAATTAAAAGTCAGATGTAGGAGAGATGAACAGACATGCTAAAATCATTGGAAAAATAATAATAATAATCTGTTGCTATGTACTTTAGTGCCACGTAGGTGTTATGATGGTGACTCATGATGTTTGCCACAGTACATAGGGAAGGAACCAGAAGGTGACCAGGAGTCCCCACAGAGAAGCTGATGTGACTTCTAAAAGGCTGCGGAGTCCATCATTGGTGAAGGGCTGCCCTGGCAGATAATTTAGATCCTTTTCCCTTAGACCGTGCTGTGTCCTTTGTGCATAGCAAGCAAAGTAAATGCAGAGCTCTTCCAAGGGAAGCGACACTCTCCCAGGACATACCATGGTTTTCTTGAAGCACAGCTATGCCCAAAAGTCGATGAAGCCCCTGTCCCAGGACCATGCTGCTTGTCCTTGTGCAAAGATGCCAGAGATCATTTATCCTCTTACCCGCTGAGCATTCCATTTTAGTTCTGCCGTTGGTATTTATTTCTTTGGGCTGCATTAGGGACTGACAACACAAATGATGAATCATGGCCCCTGTATATAATGTGCAAACATGGGATGAAACTACAGAACTTGCCTAAAGTGCTTATTATCTAGAAAATAAGTTCTCCCGGGGCAGGGGGAAGGGGGGGAAAGAAAAGCTTCGAAAATAAAGATGTTCCTCACACAGTTTGACTGAGCTGAATGATTATAGAAGTTTGCATACAGGGTGAGTTATCTTGGGTGTTAATCGGAAAACTGGCAGCAAGGAAGATTGTCCACCTGTTGTCTTACTAACACAAGCATGAGGGGGCTCATTTTTTGCTATTTTTTTTGTTAATAGTGGTACTTTTGCAGCCTTTGGGCATTACTTTGGCATATAGATGAAGAGCATGACATGGATGAATAGTCCCAAGATCTGTAAGGTGGGATGAGGCTGTAGGCTGCCCTAGCCTCTCGCCTTCCACCTCCCATAGGATGTGACCCTCCGGTTGCAATGGTGTCACATGGATTAGTGGTTTCACCACACCTAAAGATGCTCCTTAATGCTCAGTGTGAACAGCTCGTCGTCTGCTCTGTAAGGAGTGATGAACAGCTGAGCAGGACTGCAGCTCTCCTTTCTCACTGGGACTTGTGGTCAGCTCCAGGCAGGAGCTGATCCACCAGGTCTTTGGGGCTCTGTAGGAAAGTCCATCAGGAGAGGATGGAAACCGCATCCCCCCACTCAATTAAAACTCATCTGCACAAAAACAGGGAAGAGCCCCAAGCTGGCGGGAGGAGGAGCAGCTGGGCCACCTCGATTGCACTATTACTTATTTATTATTTATGCCCCACATAGCCCTTACCCATCGCTGCATGCAGTCAGGACACTGCACGTTCAGGAAGGCTGTAGGAGCAACACAGGCTTACCAGGTCAAAGAGGAGGACATAGCTACAGGATCCCAGTTCGAAGCAAGGTTTTAAGAGCTCTGGCATGTTCTTGACCTAAAAACCTTGGCCCGAAGCAGGTGTCCATGTTGAACCACCTGCACAACTGACTGGCTGAGTCAAGGTTTATCACGACACACTTCCTGAGTGCAGAAGGGGTTGCACATCTGTAAGGTTTAAGACATCTGTGGCCAGTGAATCCTCTAGACTGAAAATAATAAAGAATACTGAAAACCGTGCCACCTCCCTATGGTCAGCCTCAGCTCCAGAGCTCAGAGGATGCTCTGACCAGCCATCTCAAAGCTCCTACACTCTCCATGCCTGCCTCGTCAATAGTGGGGATAATGCCTCAATGCAGATAGGTTTTTAAGCTGGCAACTGTTTTTTTTCCTAGCCAGGAAATGGAGTGGAAAGAGTTACGAGGGCAAAAGAGTCAAATGTAGTGAAAAGCATGCATTGCCCTCTCCTCCTTCATCAACATCAGAAGGCAGTGAGGGTGTGAGATGTTCTGCTTCCCTTTGTAAAGATGTAGATTTGTATTCTTTTTCAGAAAGAAAACAATACGTGACATAAACCAACCCAACCTCCATTCTAGTGAGGAAGCCAGCTTGTCCAGGAAAGGACTTTCTTATCTCAGGATATAACTGAAATCAGGCCTCCAAGGCCGGCCACTCTCTGAGTGGTGATTTAGGTGTTTGCTGGGTAATACCCTTGTTGGTTTAAAATGCAGCATTGGAATTAGTTTTAATTCTAACTATGTGTCTCAAGTACTAAGCATTTTGAGGTTAAGACGTGGCATTCCTGGCTTTAAAGTTCACCTGAGAGTTATTACTTGATGTTGTAAATGGACTTTAGGACCGTAGGAGACGGTTTTTCATTTCAGCCCTGATACAGTAAGCCACTTAAACACTTGCTTATGTCACACTGAAATAAAAGGGATTTATGGACACAGCTATGTGCTTTGCTGAATCAGAGCATTTTTGCTGAGTGCTGCTTAGAGAAAGCATGAGAAATAACCTGTGCAGATGTCCCTGGGTGATGCGGGAGCCCGAGCAAGGCTGAAAAGCGCTGTGTGGAGGAAGCGAGGAGCCCCTGGGCAGGCCAGGAACTCTTTTGTCAGCTCTCAAGACAAAACAGGGAAGTCGCCAGGTCACTCAGCCTTTAGCTCGCCTTAATTTTTCTCCCATTGCTCCCCGTCGGCATCCACACAATGGCTGGGTCGTGCTTTTCATGGTGTGCTTCCGCCACGGTGACACAGTGGCTGACACTGTCCCACCTCCTTTCCCTAGGAGGTCTCTTGCTTTCTAATTAATGAAGCTGTCTTTTTCCTCTCCTTCTGGCAAATGAGCATTTGCAGAAATTATCATAGCACTTGATGCAACCCATCTGAAACACGTTCCCTGCACGGATCCCCCATGCAATGGGTAACGTCAAGCTCCTCCAAGGGACAGCAGTACTCCCTTCCTGCAGGACAGCAGAGGTTTCTAAGAGCTGCATCTGCAACCATGGTTTCAGCAATTGCATCTCCATTCCCTAGTCCATGGGTAAGGACATCAATTTTTCAAGGGGTGGGATAAAGATGCTTGCAGGGAAAGCTGACAGCCATGCACGTGGTAGATTCCTCCAGTCCTACCAAACCTGTGGGAGATGCTGCATCATTGTCAGCATATATTTTCTGGCCATTCAACCCAGCTATGGACTGTGCGTGTTTTTCACAGAGCCTCAGAGTGCTTCCATAGCAGGGAAACTCACTGTCATTAGAAGGTGGAGTCTGGTTATGCATCAGCCATCAGCTACTTCTCTTCGCATTGCCATTATCCCCATCTGCAGCATCTTCCCCTGGCATATCTTTTCAGCGCCAAAGCTCCATTTGACACCAAGTCCCCTTCCTGAAAGGGATTCTCCTATTTCTTTGAATACATGACATCTTCATTCTCCTGTGGAAGTACTGCTAGAAGATGGCAAATGCCTGAAGATACATCTGGGATGCTCTTACTAGGGAAAAAACAACTGGCTTACAGCTAACCTCTCCTGCTCCAGAGCACCAAATAGCCTTTACATTAAGAAATCATCACATGAACAAATACGAATGGTGAAAGTGTTGTCTAATGGGTTCCCATACCTAGTGAGGATCATTTGTACTCCTGTTTTGGCTTATTTTGGAAAGATCAGCCCATGCTATGTACTGTGTCACTGACCTTTACAGAGAGGGCAGGCTATATAGACTTACGCTCGCTATGCCAGGAGGTTGCCCCAGATTAAAATAATTTTTCTCCCTCTTGAAAAATTAATTACAAACCAGACTTACCACTGTTGGTTTAGGAAAAACTCATGGAAATAAACAGTAGAAATGAGGACCGTACTCAGAAACAACAGTTTCTTCTGAATGCCTCCCCAACCTCAGAGCTTCAAGCCACCAAGGCTCAGGTGGAAGCCAGCCTGCCTAAATATGGCCCTTTCTGGTGAAGGGGAAGGGCAGGGGAAGTGAGTGTACACCAGGGCATTGGACCTGGAAAGCAGGATGGCATGAGCGGTGCTGCAAACCACAGTGAGGTGCATGCCAGCGCAGGACACTGTGCAAGCCCCATGGCTGGGACGCATGAACCAGATTTGCACCAACAGTCATCTCGCTTCCGTTCTTCAGGGCTTGCTGCCACTGAGTCACAACCAAAGGACTGCAAAAACGAGGAAACCCTGAGGACTGGCCATGTAGCTCAGGTCTTTGCACAGTGTCTCGCAGCCATCCTCATCCCAGTCACCGTCGGTGTTATTTATTAGCGACTGACGCGGACCAGCGACTGGGGACGGTGCTCTGCGAACACATGGCATAAAAAAAGAAAGGTAGTCCATTCCTCCAGGATCTTGAAGTGTGAGTGTAGGACAGGAGATGACAGATGGATGCAGGCAAGCGAAGAGACAGTGCTGGTCAGTGAGACACACAGCCGTTTGCAAGATTGACTCCGATTCAGCGACGTGCTGCCACATGCACAAAATAAACTGTGCAGACAGCAAAAACACGCTGCTTTTCCTCCCTATCTCTCCTTACAAGCTTGGGAGTTGCCAGGGTGAGAAGAGAGTAAGAAGTGGTCAAGTGAGAGCAGGACGTTTAATCTAATAGTTTATTGTAATCAGCAGGCTGTCACCTCTCCCTACCTCCTTTCAGCGGGTCTGTCCAAACGGCGAGCAAAGCAACACAATTTTTTGTGTATTCAGCACAGTAGTTGCCTCCCATACTGGCAGCGAGCGTTTAGGAAATATTCTGCCTCTATTACAATTTCTGATTTGAGTCATGGAAGAATACGCCCTATTCCTCTTTATTTCTACAGTCACCGGCTAATGAAATGTGCCGTGGATATTTATAGAACTACCATTGTAAATAGCATTTGCATTTGGTGCCTTTGAGTTATTTAGTGTGACGGCGCTTTCACCAGGAGGGTTTTTTCATTTCGAAAAGGAAAGGTTCCCTTTGGAGCTGTTTCCTCCTGTCGCCTTCGCTGTCTGTGTTGGATGGAGCAGTTCTGTGGGCAGTTGCTGATAATTTAGTGACAAAGTGACGGGCGCGCGGGGATTAGCTGAGCGTGGTGCGGGTTTTGGGCTGTGTTACAGACAGTTTATAGGATTCTCCGAGACAACGTTTGGCATTGCAGCGAAGATGAATAGAGAGGAGGGCAGTCACCAGAGCAGTTTATGCCGCAGAGCAAAACAACCGCCAGCCTGCCTTCCCTAGGAAATCCATTGTGTAAATATTTGGGTAGGAGCCTCCAAAGGACGTTTAAAGTCTTGTGATAAAGGTAACTAAAACGTCCTTTCCTTGAGAAAAACAGCTATGATCTGGAAGATCCCATGTGTAATCACAAGAGATTTCCTTTCTGTAGCATCCCTCTATTAGAGTGAACAAGCGTTTATGTCGGGTCTTGTTGTCACTGATGGATCTCAGAGCACTTTGCAAATGAGGTCAGCATCAGTTTTCCTGTCCTCAAGGTGCAGAAGCCAAGAGCATGCCTTGTGTATAATCAGCTCTCCTGCACACCAATCCAGCATCTCATCCACACAAACACGTTCCTTCAGATCCTCACATACCTTACAAGCACCATCTGTGTTTGTGTATTGAAGATACATTATCCCTAGTCTTTACACACTCGTGTACACAAAGGACAGAGCTTTTTAAAAGCACTCATGTTCAGCTCTGTAAGCGCTCATGGGTCATGCCGCATGTGCAGGCATTAAAAGAAGCAGCAGATTTTCAGAAAAATGTGACGTACTGAGCTGTTTTGAAAAAAAAAAAAACAAAACTGTTCTGTATTTTGGTGCATAATTTCCATCTGAGTTCGTGATAAGTCTGGCCCATGAAATGCATGCGGCCCATATTCACACCCGGTATGTGCAGCAACCCGCCATATGGATGAACTGCTAGCAAACAGGAGTGTGTAACAGTCCCATCTCTTCGCACGTCTTGAGAAGCATCGGGAATTTGGGGGGTTGATGTGGATACAGCATCCTGGCTGTTGGAGGGCTCCACTGGGCTGAGCGCTAGAGCCCGGCTCCAGGTATGGGACAAACCATGTGCAAGTAGCAGGCGCAGCCATGGAGCTCACCTGGGAATTGTCTCGCCTAACTTGAAACGTCTGAAAGTTCCCTCTGCTTTGAGCATCAAGGGCATCTCAACCGGTAGGTCAAACTAGAAACCTGACCTTTTACTTTCTGGAGTCAGGTTAGAGGGCTCTTGGCCTCCAGAAGGAAACTGGGGGCTGTGTTGGTACAGGAAAACTCACTCACTGAGCTCATGGTGAAACCCAGGACTCAGTCAGGAGCAAACTCCTCCGCTTCCCTGCCACATCAAGTGTCCTTCTCTTGTGTCAACAGCTCTGCTCAACCATTGTTTCTTGTCTCTTTGCTGGGATTTTGCTTTTCCATGGTAAAGGGAAAGCCATGCCTTCGTGCCTCTTAGCTCTCAGTTCCCCCATCCTCCTCTGGGTAAGAGCCTTGGGAGAGGAGAACCTTGATTCACTCCTTGTAGTTTTCCTCCATCCAAACTCTGGTGCTGCTCCACTCATGCTTAGTGACCTCCTGCTCCCACGTTCCCATCCACAGGGCTCTGGGGTTGATTTCCCTTCTCTGGTTACACAGAGAAGAAGAAGCGGTTCCCTGACTTGTCCCCCAAGAGCCAGCCACAGCCCCATCCATCACAGTGCAGCAGATTCCACAGATCAGCCAATTTGCAAAGCGTCAGAAGCAGCATCTTTCATGCAGACAGACTGTGCTAAATCAGTTCCTTCTTGCTGTGCTTTGAAACGCTCCTGTTTCTTGCTCTGACAAACTAGCAGGGTTTGTATTGATCTGATGATGCAAAAAAGCGCACAGCGTGGGCTTCAGACACCTGGTGGAATAATAAAGGAGAAAGGAGGGAGGGTAGGACCGTCATATTTTAGCTTACATCAAGTAGGAAGTCTGTCTTCTACTTACTTTTCTTTTCTCTTGGAAAGCACCATTTCTTTCAAAGGGCAGTGAAAAGCCCCATGACTGGGCATCCTGCCTACAGAAGGAAATACTGTTGCAGATCTCCAGCAATGTATGTTACGGTCCTTCTGAGCTTCAAGGTATCACCCAAGACAAAACTTGGAGCCTCCAGTTCCAAAACCAGAGGATCCTTCACCATCTGTGTTGGTACCAGGGACTGGGAGCAGGGACCAGTGCTGGGTCTCTTTCTCCCCTCAAGGCTGTGCAGTGGCTGATGCATCCTCTCAGCTCCCGCAGCAGCTCTTCACCCTCTGTTGTGCAGAAAAGCCGAGGTAGAAAAGGCCTGCAGACCACCAGCTGGGGTCATTAGCCTGTAGCATGAACGTTCAAACCACTGAGAGGCACAGAAACAAGGTGGCACTAAAGAAATAAAGTACGTGCCTTGCTGTGTGCTCACACACTGCGTGATCAAACTATAAAAACGATCGTGGTCTTTGACAGCCACTTTGCTGATGGACAGGACTGCTGGGGACAAGCTGATGTGAAAGCAGTGTGCTTTCCCGCTCACTTTCTGCAAGTGATGTTCATGAAATGCCTTGCAATTAGACAACCATCATGTGCTGCATTTCAGAGCTTCACTTTATTCAGATACTTCTTGTTAACTGCCGTTTGCATTTGGGATTTCTTTAAGCAGCAAGAGCACTAAGGGGATATGAAACTCTGGGTTGGAAAAGCATGGAGAGCTAAAGCAGCTCCACATGGAAAGAAAGCACTTGGCTGAAACACTAAAGCACAGTCAAACATCTCAGAAAATTTTCCCTCTTCCCCCTTTCACGTTCTTTTACTCTTGTTTTAACTTTGGTGTAACCAATGGAGCGTAACAGGGGAGAGAGCTGCACTGTGCTTCCATCCCTGCCATCGCATGTTACTGCCACAATAAACTCACTGCTTTGTCTCTTGCCTTGGATAAGCTCATGTTAAAACTGGAATATCAGTGCATACTCACCATCTTGGGGATGCAGCAGATATGTGACAGTAAGAGAACGAGAGAGATGCCGAAGCGGGGCTCAGCCACTCGCAGTTTCAGGTGCTGGGGAAGCCCAGCAAAGCAAGCTTGCGGCTCCCTGCACCCGTGTGAACACGACCGCACCACTCTTATTCCAAGCAGGGCAAACCATTGCAAAGCCCTTCTGTGAGCCTCTGGTGTAGCTTTACAACTGAGCTGAAAGCTGGTTATTACAGACTTCATAGAGAAAAATCTCACTCGCCAAGTAACATACCTTATGAGAAGCTGTATTTTGCATAGCATTACTTACCAGAGGAAACCTCGTAAGAAGACAGTTTACTGCCATGGTGGTAACTGGCTGACATTTATGAGAAGCCTTGTTTTACAAGGCTTTCCTTTGGCTGCTATGCCAGGGCTCCAGTTGTGCTCACGGAAAACGAGGAGGAAAGCGGTGTTATTTAGCATGCACGATACTCCAGAGGCTTGCTGGTCTGAATAACAACGGGGGTAAAGTCTGCTTGGATTGCATGGGATTGTGCATTCCAGGATTGTAAATTTGGGGTCAGTTGAAGGGAAAAGCTCATTTTGACTGAAGTTGTCTCATAATAAACTCCATATCTTGCATGGCCAGCTTGAAGCTCAGTAGAGTTGTTGGCCCAGCTGAATTTTTGCTACAGGGAAGTGGCTAAGGCCAGGGTAAGGCTTGGTCTGTCCTGGCCCCAGGAAAGGGGGAGACGGATGTGGGACAGAGGTGACAAGAGGGAGGACAGGAGCACCCAGGAGATCCTGGTGGGCTCCTGTGCTGAGAGCCGGTGACTGGCAGAGCGAGGGTGATGCTGCTGGAGATGGCCAAGTTTGCAGACCCCACAGCAATGCCCACACCCTGCCGGGGCTCTCCAACTGGTAAAGTTGATAGTGGGGCATCCACAACCGCCTCCTGGATGCCAGCACATCCAGCCCCATCAGGCCACGGGAGTGGGTGATTTTTAACCTGCAGAGCTAAAGCAGTGAGCCAAGCTGTCCTCAGATAACCCCCCGAGCCCACATCTCCCCGCTCTCTGCAAGGCGGCTTTGCATCAGGGTTTCAGCTCAGCTGGTGCCAGTGGGGAGACTTGATGGGCAAGGGCAGGAATGCCGAGGGTGCTGCAGCAGCCGTGTCCCCAGCAGACTTTACCCCCCCTGTCAGACTCCTGTGGACCCTCTGCTCCCTTCTCGTGCTGCTTTAGGACTTGTCATGGCGAGAAATATCTTTAAATTGAGCTGGGGGTCCATGGAGCGCTCAGGAAGGTGCCTTGGCTGGAGGGTGGTGAGTCCCAGGGGGACTGAGCCATTCTGTGGGGCTGAGCTGGGTCCGTGCTGCCACGGGTCCAGGCCAGGGAGGCTGCCTGCATGCTGCCTAAGTCGTGCTGAGGAAGGGATTTCCAAGAGCCAAAGAGGCTTAGGCAGTCTGTATCCCATTAGCAGACAGCGGGATTGTGCCTCTGCGCGCTGAAGGGCTTTGCAGGGCTGAGTCGGGATCTGCAGCTCTGCAAAGTTTCTCCTCACTTACGGTGCTCTGTGCAAGAGGAGAGCCAGGAAAGGGCTTGACTTGCGGAGGAGATTCCTCAGGCCACAGCTCATTTATTTCTTAGCACCCTACTCAGCTAGTGAGAGGAAAATTAACTCTATCCCAGACAAAACCAGGACTCCCCCCAATCTACAGGACCTTGGAAGTCTTCCATAAGTCTTCTATACACAAAAGTTTTATTGACATTATTTGGACTCAATGATCTTAAAGGTCTTTTTCAACCTAAAAGATTCTATGATTCTGATATAATAATATCACGTGTGGTTCCTGCAGTACATCTTAAATAGGACACCCCAAGTAGGACAAGCCCATTTTGGGATCCAGGCCCAAACGAGCAGCCGGTGCAACCCCGGGGAGCACCATCAGCACGGCCCAGGGAGGAGCCTTGCTTGCTCCGGGATGGTTGAATCACTGCTGTTCAGGGGTTTGGGGAAACTTGTCTGGATGTCTCCTCTGCTGGCCAAGCCGTCTGCAAAGCCGAAGGCTGCGGTATGAAATATCGGGGCCCCTGTGCTGCAAACAACCCCCCTGGCCCCATTTTTCACACTGGAATGACCTCCTCCTGGCAGTTGCGTCCAAGCACGCTGCTCCATGACAGCTACCTGGGATGGCTTTTCTTTTTCTCCTTCCAGCCTTTTCTTTCCTCTGGTCCCAAAAGAAGGAGGATTAATTAAAAAAAAAACAAAAAAGAAAAAAACACACCACAGACTGAAAGAAGCACTGCCTCAAATGAAAGCCTCCAGCTTGTGGCGAGGGAGCCGGCAGCCGGGTGCCGAGCGGGAAAGCCGAGCGCCCTGACACACGTGCCTCTTCTCTCTTGCAGATGACGGAGGGCCGCAGATGCCAAGTGCACCTCCTGGACGACAGAAAGCTGGAGCTCCTCGTTCAGGTAGGAATGGCACGCTTCACCACGCGGTAGTCGACTACGGCCACGTATTTTCACTGAGGTGGGGAGAGAAAAGGGGTTTCAGCGGTTTTCTCAGCGACTTCACTCCGTGATTGCATGCAGAGCTCAGGGAAGCTACATCAGGGCTGGGTGGGGAGGATCTGCCAAGACATATCTGTGGGAAGGACTAATTCAGGACATATTTTACTTTATTCTGTGCCAAAACTGTCCCAGTCACTGCCAGTGAGATAGAAAGGCGGCTCTGGTCATTTTTGACACTGTTACTACATCACTTAGCTATTTTTTGAGGCATTGCTTAGCTTTGAGAAATGTATTGCATCTGCTTAAAAAACCTCCAGCATTTGTTTTTGCCTTCTTTCCTTCCCATCCTATGCTGCTGGGGTACGATGCCGGGCTCCACGCCGCCGGCGGCTGTGCCCCACGCACCCACCTGTGCTGGGAGCACAGCCGGCAGCAGAAGAGGCTGCGGTGGTGGTGCCACGGGCAGGCATTGCTTGAGATGTTACAGAGGTTGTTGTGTGTCAAACACAAGCATGCATTAAAATAAGTCTGTGTTCCATCTGTCTTATTTTTTGTTTTTGGAAAAAAAAAGAGGATAATTAGGAGAAATGAGAGTCTGGTGCTGGCTGTGTAATAATGGGCTGATGGAAGCTGTAGCATCCTGAGTTCTTCTGACAATTCTGGCTCGTGTCTGGGAGGTCACCAATGGGTTAATAACAAGAATTAGAAGAATGTCTTTCCTTTCACAAACGTTGCCGGCCAGCCACAGGCAGCCCAAGAAGCAGGAAATTAAACTTCCCATAGAGCCCAAATCCTTGGCCGCAGATGATAAGCTGGGGGGGGGGCAGGATCCTATCCAGCACAGACAAACCTGAATGGGGATTGCTGAAGGTGACTTGAATCGCCGGAAGCACATTCAGCCTCGCTTTCTGGAAAGTCGCTTAAAAATACCATTAACAAAATGTTAATGGGTAACGTTTTCTCAAGTACTTAGTCACCGAGGAGGTGAAATCACTCAGCTCCCCGTGACACTCGTTGAGTGCCCAGATAACCATGAATGAGCCAGGCAAGGGCTGGAATGAGAACAGATAAATCAGGATGACTAATTAAACCAAAGCACCATGATAATGGTCTCCGCAGGATGAGCATCCCTGCACCAGGCTGCACAGGGCTCGCTGAGGCTCAGCAGCTGGCTAGGGGAAGTTCAGCCGCCTTCGTCACAAGGACGCAGCACTTGGCTCCCCATTTCGTATAAATGCCTTTTTAAATTTCTCTTAGTTCAATGAAAAACGAACGGACTATTGGAGAACAGCTCTGCCAAAGCACTGCTCACAATATAAATAATCACAGTTTAAAATATACTGTGGGAAATCTATATGAGATGCCCAGGCCAACCTGCTTATTTGGGCTTTTTTTATCAATAACACAAAAAAACGACAGTGAAGATGACAGTTGAGGAGGCTGGTTTGGGAAGCTGTGTGTCCATTTCTGAGTAAGCAGAAACAATATCAAGTGATACTGTTCTTTTAAGTGTTTGATCACACGTTCAATGGGAATTTCTCGTGATCAATATAGGAAGCCAGTTGCTCTGTAAATCACACTAACTAGTTTGGAAGTAACCCATGGTTGATTTTTATTCATACAATAAGTCGTTCTGCTGTTTTCAAGTAACGTATGAATGGGGAAAGCCAGGAGGGGTGATTCTGAAAAATTCATGCCCAGAAAAAGCAGTAACCTCTGTAGTTACTGCAGTACCCTCAGCAAGTTTGCTGATGACACCAAACAGGGAGGTGTGGTAGACACACCAGAAGGCTGTGCTGCCATTCAGCATGACCTGGACAGGCTGGAAATTTGGGCAGAGAGGAACCTGATGAGGTTCAACAAAGGCAAATGCAGGGTCCTGCACCTGGGGAGGAACAACCCCATGCATCAGTACAGGC
>Ga0065711_1011236_pt1 | contig 18773 bp, 14 predicted proteins | sample Hoacrofraction12_FD_59098 | JGI IMG/M metagenome (GOLD analysis project Ga0065711, IMG submission 59098) | Hoatzin crop microbial communities from Cojedes, Venezuela - Epithelial fraction 12 v2 (version 2) | ecosystem: Host-associated > Birds > Digestive system > Esophagus > Crop | place... | reverse complement strand
GCAGAAACAAAAAGCTCAAGGAATACCTGGACGGACTCTTCATCGTCTTCCCCTTCGAAATCCCCTATTTCACCCAGCAGGGCGTCCCCTTCATCTACAAGGGAAATCCCCTCCTGGATGCGGTAGATGGCCATAATTACCAAAGGCCAGTGGAAGAAAGGTACATAGCAATCCTGGCAGGTTCCCGCAAGGGCGAAATCTCCCACACCATGCCAAATGCGGTGAAGATGGCAGAAACCCTGCACGACCAAAAAGAATACAGCGACTACTCCTTCGTGGTGGCAGGAGCCCCGGCAAGAAGCGAAGACGACTACGCGAAATACCTTGAAAACCATCCATATATCAAGCTGGTGTTCGGCCGCACCTACGATGTGCTTAAGTACGCAGATGCAGCCCTAATCAACAGCGGCACTGCCTCGCTGGAAGCAGCCCTAATCGGCACGCCCCAGGTGGTCTGCTGGAGCACCCAGTTCATCACCGCATTCCTCGCAAAATACGCACTCAGAGTGCTCGACCACATAAAATACATCTCGCTCGGCAACCTGATTCTGGACAGGATGGCCTTCCGCGAACTCATCCAGTACGACTACACCACCGAGGCGGCAACCAGCGAAATCAGGCGCCTGATTGAGGACAAGGCCTACCGCGGCAAGATGCTGGCAGACTACGCCGAAATCCGCGCCAAACTCACCACAGACGACCCTTCCCCATCGAGGTCGGTCGCCCGCGCAATGATAGAAACACTAAAACTAGAATATGACAGGCAACATACTAACCATTAACACCGGGTCTATCTCCACCAAGATAGGCTACTTCAAGGACGGGAAACTCCTGTTCGAGGAGAAACTGCTGCACTCCCCCAACGAAATCGCCAAGTTCAGGGACGCCATCGACCAGAACGACATGCGTCGCGAGGCGGTGCTGAATTTCCTGCGAAGCAAGGGCATCACTGAAGATGACATCGACATCGTAATGGCCCGCGGCGGTCTCATAACTCCCGTAATTACAGGCATTTACGAAGTCAATGAAGATATGATGGAGGTACTGCGCAGCGGCAGGGACGGCACCCACGCCTGCAACCTCAGCGCCCTGATTGCCCAGGACATCGCCGACCAAATAAACGCGGTGCGAGAAAAGGAAGGCATAAAGGGCCGCTTCGGCAAATGCAAGGCCTACATCCCCGACCCGCCAAGAGCCAACGAGATGCTGCCCGAATGCCGCATGACAGGTCTCAAGGAGATTCAGCGCGAGGTAATCTTCCATGCCCTGAACTCCAGAGCTGTAGTCCGCAGATATCTAAAGGAAATCGGGCACAAGACCAACGACATCAACGCCATTGTCTGCCACATCGGCGGCGGAGTCACCATCTCCACGCACAGCAACGGCACGGTGATAGACACCAGCCACGGACTTGGCGGCGACGGCCCCATCACCCCCGAAAGAGCCGGCTTCTGCCCTCCCTTCCCCTTGATTGACCTCTGCTTCAGCGGCAAGTACACCAAGGAAGAACTCAAGAACAAACTTGTCCGTCAAGGCGGAGCAATGGCCCATCTTGGCACAAACGACATGAAACTCGTAGCCCAAAAGGCGGAAGAAGGCGTACCGGAATATGTGCTCTTCCTCAAAGCCTTCTGCCTGAACATCGCCAAATACATCCTCAGCCAGGCAGCAACCGTCTACGGCAAGGTGGATGTCATCATCCTTACAGGCGGGGTCTCCTACAACAAGACCATCACCGACGACATCACAAAAAGGGTTCAGCACCTCGCTCCAGTGGTGATTTACCCCGGCGAAGACGAAATGCTGGCCCTTGCGGAAAACGGCTACATGGTCCTTTCAGGCGAAGCCAAAATCCACACATATAATAAAGACAGAATTATTGAAGACTAAATCCTTAGTAATATGATTGATTTTTCAAACAGAGCTTTTGACTACTATCCCAGCAATGCGATAGTCGTCGCCAGATGCATTGACGGCAAATGGACAGAACTCGAAGTTACCTCTGACTTCAACCTCAGCGTCCACTGCTTTGCCGGTGTCTTCCACTATGCCCCCTGCTGCTTCGAAGGCCTGAAAGCCTATCGTGGCGTAGATGGCAAGGTCCGTCTCTTCCGTGCAGATGAGAGCGCCAAGCGTATGCAGACCGCAGGCTGGTATCTGGATATGCCCTCTCCCAGCGAGGAACTCTTTATCAGCGCATGCGAGCTGTGCATCCGTGCCAACTGGGAATTCATCCCTCCTTACGGGTCCAACACCTCGTTCTACCTGCGCCCGATTCTCTTCGGAAGCAACCCCCAGTTGGGTGTAAAATCCCCCAACGATGTTACCTTCGTGGTAATGTCCTCCAGCGTGGGAACCTATTCGGGAGATAAGCTCCTGCAGCCCACCAATGCGGTAATTTCCCGCAACTACGACCGCGCAGCAACCTACGGTTCAGGCAAGTACAAGCTCGGCGGCAACTACGCCCAGAGCCTGCACGCCTACAACCTGGCCCACAACAGCGGCTACAAGGATGTAGTATTCCTGGACAGCGGCACCCACACCCACATCGACGAATTCGGCGCATCCAACTTCTTCGCAATCAAGGGTGGAGATACCTATGTAACCCCTAAGTCGGACAGCATTCTCCCCTCCATCACCAACAAGAGCATCCGCGTGCTTGCCAAGGAGATGGGCCTAAAGGTAGAAGAAAGGGTTGTCCCCGTAGAAGAACTCGCAGAGTTCGACGAGGTTTACTCCTGCGGTACCGGCCTGATTGTCACCCCGATGCACACCATCGACGACAAGGAAACACTTGAAAGTAAGGAAGTTACAAGACGCTATACCTTCGGCAAGCCCGACGAGTGCGGTCCCATCGGAATGGAAATCTACCAGAGAATGTACAACATCCAGCGCGGTCTCGCCGAGGATAAGTACGGCTGGTGCAAGTTCATCGAGGAGAAATGACGCAGGCCGAGCAGCATATCGCCGAACTTCTAAAGGCCCACAAGCCCGACGAAGCCATAGCCGCAGCGACGGAAGCCCTGTCGCAGCAGCCCGAAAGCGACATGCTGTACTACCTCCGAGGCAACGCCTACCGCAAGAAGGGCGACTGGCAGGGAGCAATCAGCAACTACCTGGAAGCCATCGAGTTAAACCCCGATAGTCCTGCCAAGAATGCCTACGAGATAGCCAACGATATACTTGACTTCTTTAACAAGGACATGTACAACCAATAAAACACTATTACTATATGGCAAAAATGAGAGGGGCGATAGTTGTGAATGTCGAGCGCTGCAAGGGCTGCAACCTCTGCGTTGTGGCTTGCCCGTTCGGGGTTCTCGCCCTGAGCAAGAAACATGTGAACCTAAAGGGCTACAACTACGCCGAAATGGTTCTTGAAGACAAATGCACCGGCTGTGCAAGCTGCGCAACGGTTTGCCCCGACGGCTGCATTTCTGTTTACCGAACAAGGGAGGAATAAGCTATGGCAGAGAAAGAAATTACCTTAATGAAAGGCAATGAAGCCATTGCCCACGCAGCCATCCGCTGCGGTTGCGACGGATACTTCGGTTATCCTATCACACCTCAATCCGAGGTTCTCGAAACCCTTGCAGAGCAGAAGCCATGGGAGACTACCGGAATGGTGGTCCTTCAGGCAGAGAGCGAGGTTGCATCCATCAACATGGTATACGGCGGTGCCGCCAGTGGCAAGAAGGTGATGACCTCATCTTCCAGCCCGGGTATCAGCCTGATGCAGGAGGGTATCTCCTATATGGCGGGAGCCGAACTCCCTGCCCTGATTGTGAATGTACAGCGCGGCGGTCCGGGCCTTGGAACCATCCAGCCCAGCCAGTCGGACTACTTCCAGACAGTCAAGGGCGGCGGCCACGGCGACTACCGTCTAATCACCCTTGCACCCGCTTCGGTGCAGGAAATGGCCGACTTTGTGGATTTGGCATTTGAGCTGGCATTCAAGTACCGCAACCCCGCCATGATTCTTTCCGATGGAGCCATCGGCCAGATGATGGAAAAGGTGGTTCTGCCGCCTTTCAAGCCCCGCAGGACCGAGCAGGAAATCATCGAGCAGTGCCCTTGGGCCACCACTGGCCGCGTTGGCATGCGCAAGCCCAACATCATCACCTCCCTCGAACTCCAGAGCGAGGCCATGGAGATTAACAACCTCCGCATCCAGGCCAAGTATCGCGAGTGCGAGAAAAACGAGGTACGCTACGAGGAATATCTCTGCGAAGACGCTGATTATCTGATTGTTGCCTTTGGCAGCGCAGCCCGTATCGCCAAAAAGGTCATCGAGCTCGCCCGCGCTCAGGGCACCAAGGTCGGACTCCTCCGCCCCATCACCCTCTGGCCCTTCCCCAGCGCAAAAATCGGGGAACTTGGCAAAAAGGTCAAGGGAATCTTGTCTCTTGAAATCAACGCAGGACAGATGGTCGAAGACATCCGCCTCGCAGTTGAATGTAAGGTGCCTGTACAGCATTATGGCCGCCTAGGTGGCATCATGCCCGACCCCGAAGAAGTGCTTGTTGAACTTAAAAAGATGGTGAAATGACAAAGGAAGAAATCATAAGGCCGGAAAATCTGGTCTATACCAAGCCGGAACTGATGAATGATGTTCCGATGCACTACTGCCCCGGCTGCAGCCACGGCGTGGTTCACAAACTGGTCGCAGAGGTCATTGCAGACATGGGCATGACCGAGAAGACCATCGCCATCTCCCCTGTAGGCTGCGCTGTGTTTGCCTACAAGTACATCGATGTTGACTGGCAGGAAGCAGCCCATGGCCGCGCTCCAGCCCTTGCAAGCGCCGTTAAGCGCCTCTGGCCCGACCGCCTAGTGTTCACCTACCAGGGTGACGGCGACCTCGCCTGCATCGGCACAGCCGAGACCATCCACGCGCTGAACCGCCGCGAGAACATCACCATCATCTTCATCAACAACGCCATTTACGGCATGACTGGCGGACAGATGGCCCCCACTACCCTGCTGGGCATGAAGACAGCCACCTGCCCCTACGGCCGCGAGGTAAAACTCCACGGCTATCCGCTCAAGATTACCGAGATTGCAGCAACTCTGCCCGGAACCTGCTATGTAACCCGTCAGGCCGTGCATACCGTGGCCGCCATCAACAAGACCAAGCGCGCCATCCGCAAGGCATTCGAGTACTCGATGCAGGAGAAGGGCGCCAGCTTCGTTGAGGTGGTATCCACCTGTAATTCAGGCTGGAAGATGAGCCCCGAAAAGGCCAACAAGTGGATGGAGGAGAACATGTTCCCCTTCTACCCGCTTGGCGATATGAAAGACACTGGAAAAGAGGAGTAAACGCTTATGACACACGAACTTATAGTATCAGGATTCGGAGGACAGGGTGTCCTCTCCCTGGGTAAGATACTGGCCTACGCCGGACTTATGGAAGACAAGGAAGTGACCTGGATGCCTGCCTACGGCCCCGAGCAGAGAGGCGGTACGGCCAATGTCACCGTGATTGTAAGCGACGACCCCGTGTCCTCGCCCATCCTCAGCAGCTACGACACCGCAATCGTGCTCAACCAGCCTTCGCTGGAGAAGTTCGAAAGCAAGGTAAAACCCGGTGGCACTCTCATCTACGACAGTTACGGCATCTCCGTTCCCCCTACCCGCAAGGACATCAATGTCTACAGGATAGAGGCAATGGATACCGCTGCCGAGATGAACATGATCAAGGTGTTCAACATGATTGTGCTGGGTGGCTTCCTCAAGGTTCACCCCATCGTGAGCGTCGAGAGCGTGCTCAAGGCACTACGCAAGACTCTTCCCGAAAGGCATCACCACCTCATTCCGATGAATGAGGAGGCAATCCGCAAGGGCATGGAAATCATCGAGAAGGTCTAAGTCCAATTAGGACTGCCAATAAAAAAGGCCCTCGGAAAACCGGGGGCCTTGCTTATTGTGGCTAGATGAGTCTATTCGTCACTCTCTAGGGTCTTTGCCCAGAACAGGGTGTAGTATGCAGAGTTGTCGTCTACATTGGCAGCAGCAGCGTTGTAGTTGCTGGTGTTGTTAGACCTCTCCACATTAGGATACATAATCCTCTGGATAATGGTCTTGTAGTTGGTAGACTGACCATCCTGTGCATAGTACAGGTCAGGGTAGCCGGTACGACGGATGTCGGTCCATGCCTGTGTAGGCTGGAGGACACCGAAGTTGAGCCACTTCTGGGTCATGATAGCCTCAAGTTTGTTGTCATAGCTGTCCCAAACCTTCTGAGCATATTCGAGAATCTCGGCATCAGAAGGAGTCTCGGTAGCCTGATAGCCACCGGTGGAAGCGTGGTTACGCTGAACGCTATTGACATTGAGGTCATAGTAGAACTTAACTGAATAGAGCACACCCTGCAGGAATGCTTCCTGGGCGTTACCGCTTGCATAGCCCTGCTGGTAAGCCTCTGCCTGCAGGAAGTAGGACTCTGCTGCAGAAATAACGGGGCTGGTGAGCTTGCTGTTGCAAGGGAATGTCAGGGAATCAAGGTGAGCATAGTAACGCTCCTCGTGGGTTGTGTAGGTACCACGCTCGGTCTGCTCATCTGAAGTTTCCTGGCTTGACATTCCATAATAACCATCAGAGTGAGGGCTGTAGATAACCTGCAGACGAGGGTCGTCTTCACCAGTTACCTGCATTGCATCAATCATAGGCTGGGAAGCATCGTTGTTGATGTCGATGTAGCCGCTCCAGAAGTTGTCGTCGTAGTCAAATCCGTCATAGTCGGGAATTGCAACGATGGCATCATCCAGACTGCTTACGAGCTCACGCTTAACTGCCTTTGCCACTGCAGCCTTGCCTGTAGAGGTGAGGCTACCCTGTGCGGATACATGCACGCCAAGACGAAGCATCAAGGTGTTGCAGTACTTAAGCCACTTTGTGATATCACCCTTGTTCAGGAAGTCCTGGCTTGCGAGGGTTGTAGCATAGTAACTTGAATTGGCCTCGTAAAGCTCAGAAATCTCGGTGTAGAGTTCATCCAGACGGGCAAGAACGGTAGAATAAATCTCGGCATCATCGTCGTAAACAGGATAGGAGCCTGCAAGGTCGCCGGTGATTCCAAGGTAACCTGCCTTGCTGAAAGGAACGGGACCAAAGAGGTCTACAACCTGGGTAAGCTGGTCGTATACAAATACTTCGCTGAGGTATACGAACATAGCATCCCTATCTTTCTGTAAACCATCTTCTTCGTTCTCCCAGGTGTTCTGGAGTACGCGGAGCTGTGCGAGCGTCTTGTAGAAGCCATTCCAACGGTCTGCTGCATAGCCGTCATTGTAGTAGTATACAGAACCGCTATTGTTGCTGAAACCGATGGTCTGTGCAAGTTTTCCAAAGATATTATCCCAGGTGTATACACGCCAATAAGAGTTAAAGGTGTATTGCTGTCCCCGGTACATGGTACCGGTAAAGAGCTTAGCGCAGGTCACCGTGGTAGTCTTGGAAGGATCGTAGTACTTGTCGTTGAAAGCCTGCTTGGAGCAGCCGGCGATAACGGCCAGTGTTGCGATAGCAATAAGAATTGAATATATCTTTTTCATTGTCTTATCCTCCTTAATTAAAAGTTAGCACGGATAGAGAAACCAAAGGTCCTTGAGGTGCTGGTTGAACCACCGATGCAAACCTGGCTGATCCAGGAAGTACCATCAGTTGCCTCAGCATCGAAGATCGGGAGGTTCTTGTAAATGTAGAAGGGGTTACGGGCAAATACGCTGACCCTCATGCCATTGCACTTGATCTTCTCGATAAACCTTTCGGGAACGCGATAGGTAAGAGTAAGTTCGCGGCACTTGAGATAAGTGTTGTCGAACATTGAGTGAGAGTAGTGGTTAGGCTCCCAAACACCCCAACCGTACTGCTCCTCGTAATAGAGGTCGGCAGGGATGATGGTGGTGTTCTTCTCGCCATTGGACTTAACACCGTCGATAATAACACCATTGTCCCAAACTTTCTCACCGTTAGGACCTACAGTGCCGTCGAAAGCAACGGTGTTGCCGTCGGCGTCATAGTAGTATGACAGACCGCCGTGGTCGGCATCACGATACTTCATTGACTCCTCAATTGTACCAAGGCTCATCATGTACTGATAAGGCATGTTGAATACCATACCGCCAACCTGGAAGTTGAAGAGGGCGTCGAAACTGAGTCGCTTGTAGTTCACAGTGAAGGAGAAACCGCCGGTAAGGTCAGGCATTGCGTTACCAACCTTTACAGGCTCCTTGGTAATCTGGTAGTAGCCATCATCGTTGATGAGATATTCACCGCTTTCAGTCTTCTGAGGTGCGTAAGCGTAGATGTCACCCATCTTCTCTCCTACGAAGGAGTAGAGGTAGGCAGCACCGTTGTCCCACTTGGCGTGCTGGAGAACATCCAGACCATCGGCAAGCTTAACAACCTCGTTGCGGTTCCATGCGATGTTACCATTGAGGTCAATCCTCCAGTCACCCTTCTCGTAAGGAGTGCCGTAGGCGCTGAACTCAATACCCTGGTTCTTCAGCTCACCCACATTCATCAGGATGGAAGTACCACCTGCACTTGCAGGAGCTGTGGTTTCCAGAATCTGGTCAACAATCCTCTTGGTATAGTAGGAGAGTTCAAAACCTGCGCGGTTGTTGAAGGCCTTGCCCTCAAGACCGAATTCCCACTCATGGGTCATCTCAGGCTTGATGCTGTCGTTGCCAAGGTTGTCGGCAAGATAGTTATAGGTATAACCTGATGCAGAGCTCTGGGTATAGGCTATAGGAGCTGAGTAGAGTGAAGGTGCATTACCTACAACACCGTAGGAAGCACGGAACTTGGCGTAGTCAACCCATGAAGGCATGTTCATCAACTCTGAAAGAATGATTGAAGAGTTGATTGAAGGATAGGTATATGCCTGGTCGTAAAGGGTGGATACCCTCTCACGGCGGATTGTAGCCTCCAAGTATGCCCAATCCCTATAGGAAAGTGCTGCAGTAGCGAAATAAGCCTGCTTGAGGAAGTCGCTCTTGCCCATGCTGCTGTTTGCAGTGTTTGCAGAAGCATTGAGGTGGAACCAGTTCTCAACGGTAAGACCGCCATTGGTGCCGACATAGCTCATGATGTACTGCTCGCGACGGGCAGACCAACCGAGGTTGGTAGTGAGCTCGAAGTCCTCGTTGAGTTTCTTGTTCCAAGAGAGCATTGCATCACCGTAAAGGGTAGTATACTGCCTGTTTCTAAGCTCGTAGGCACCGGAGTAGCTGCCACTCAACAGGGTCGAGGTCTCGGTTGAGTTGTTGTTCTCAATCTTCTCGGCGGTGAGGTCGGTAGCGACGCTGCCCTTCAGGATGAGGCCAGGGGTAATCTCCCAGCTAGGAGTTACGCTTGCGATGATACGGTTATTGTTCTCAATCTGCTCCTTGCCGTAGATGTTCCAGAAGTACTCGCTGATCAGGGAGTTGACTGCAGGGGTGTATTCCCAACCCTCGGCAGGATTCTCGTGGTTGGTTGAAGAATAAGCCCTATTGATGTAACCTGCAGAGGTCACGGTGTGCTCACGATAGTACTTAACATCATCGAAGGAACCGAACATACCGCCGAAGTTGGTAACGAGTCGGGCAATACGATAAGGACGGTTCTTAACATACTGGTTCATGTAGTTTACACTATAACCCAGTTTTACGTTCTTGAACACATCCTGGCTTCCTGAAATCTGGAAGTTGTGCTTGCTAAGATGAGAGTTGTACTGGTTAGGGATGTTGTCCATAAAGGTGTAGGAGAAACGGAAATGTCCGTGTTCCCCACCCTGGGTAACAGCCACATTGTACTGCTGGGTAAAAGCGGTGCGGAATACATCATTCCAAGGATTGCTGCCAATAGCCTTGAACTGACGATAGCCTATAGGAGTGTAAACCTGTACATCGCTAAACTCATCGTAACGGGGACCAAAGTAATAGTAGGAGTTCTGAACAGAGGTAACGCCCTCTTTTCCGTCACGGTCGGTACGAGCGTGCTGGAAACCGTTCTCGTCGAGGCTGGCGTAGCTCCAGTATGCATAAGGATAACCAGGACCGAAGGTGGTCTGGTACTTAGGCATGTAGGCTACGAAGTCGGCCTGCATATTGGCACTGAACTCGACATGGGTACCTGTGTTCTTCTTACCCTGCTTCATGGTGATGAGCACAACGCCGTTGGCACCTTCTGAACCATAAAGTGAGGTTGCAGATGCACCCTTAAGGATGGTGAGGTTTTCAATATCCTCGACGTTGATGTCGGTAAGACCGTTGGAATTTACGCGCTGGTCGGTCCAGTAGTCGGAGTTGTTGGCTTCGCCGTTACGAATAGGCACGCCGTCAACAACGATCAGAGGCTGGTTGCTTCCGGTAATGGAAGAAAGACCGCGGACATTAATTGAAATAGCACCGGTAGCACCACCAGGTGCGGTTGTTACACGCACACCGGATGCCTTACCGTAAAGGGCGGAACCAAGTGAAGGAGAAGCAGTTGCGGTAAGGTTATCGGAACTTACCGAGCTAACTGCGTAACCAACCTTCTTCTCGTCCTTACGGATACCGAGAGCAGTCACCACAGTACCTTCGAGCATCTCTGCGTCCTCTTCGAGAACGAAGTTCAGAGCCTGTCCGTTGAAGGTCATCTGTTTTGAAGAGTAGCCAATGCAGGCAGCTTCGACAATGTCGCCTGCCTTAACATTAGGCAGAGAGAAGGAACCGTCAGCGTCCATTACAGAGACGCCATTGTGGGTTCCGCTCACAAAAACAGACGCGCCGATGATTCCCTCACCGGCAGCATCAACTACTTTACCTTTCGCTGTTGTCTGGGCGTAGGCGGTTGTGCCTACTGCCAGCATCCCTGCGAAAAGGAAAAGAGTCTGAAAAATCTGAGACAGTTTTTTCATTTGTGACTTGGTTTGGTTAAACAATATAGTAATGGTTGTAATTGCGTCCTAACACACAAAAATAATAAAAATTCTTTTTGTGCTGTACCTAATTTATGAGCGCAAACGATTGTATTTGCTATTTAGAACAGAATTTCAGCAATTCTGCGTACACTTTGTGTACGGGGAAGCCCATGACATTGTAGAAAGAGCCGTCAAGATGGGTGATGGCAACATAGCCTATCCACTCCTGTACGCCGTAGGCTCCGGCTTTGTCAAAGGGTTTGTATTTGTCGATGTAATAGTCGATCTCTGAATCGTTTAACTGTGCGAAGGTTACGAGCGTATAGTCCTCGAAAGTTTCCTCGTTTCCCTTGCCATCGCGGATAGTTACCGCAGTAATCACCTCGTGTGTACGGCCCGAAAGGGTGTGGAGCATCTCCACCGCCTGTTCGCGGGAATGGGGCTTGCCAAGGATTACCTTGTCCAGCAGCACCATCGTGTCAGAAGTGATGAGGATCTCGTTGGGCTCTAACGGCCTCCAGAAGCCGTGGGACTTGCCCTTGGACATAAGCGCCGGCACCTCGGGATGCGGGGTGTCTTCGCTAAAGTTTTCCTCGAAATTATTGCGGGTATCTACTGTGAAATCCACATCCAGACCCTTCAGCAGTTCGTGTCTGCGGGGCGAGTTGCTGGCCAGGATTATCTTTTTGCCTTTTAAGTCCATTGCTAGAAAATCTTTTCGTAAATGTCCGGGCTGAACTTCCATGTGCCCTGGCTGCGCATTACCTTCTCGACCACTTCGCGGATGCAGCCGCGGCCACCTGGGACGCTGATTACATAGTCGGCCACTTCCAGCACTTCGGGGCTGGCATCGGCTGGCGCAGCGCCTATTCCCGCTGCCTGTACTGTCTGTACATCGGGGATATCATCGCCAACATAAACGACCTCGCTGGGCTTAAATCCCCTCTCCTCGCACCACTTCAGGAAGGTCTTAAGCTTGCCGCGGCAGTGCATGTGGATATCTTCCTCCTTTACGCCTGCGGTGAGCATACGGGTGTGTACGCCCTGGGTGTCGCCACCAGTGAATACGGCCAGCCTATAGCCGTTCATAGCGGCCATTCTAAGAGCGAAACTGTCCTTGGCATTAAATACACGGATAAACTCGCTACCATCCATAGCGAGCAGGCTTCCGTCGGTCATCACCCCGTCAACATCGAAGGCAATGGCCTTAATCTCGGTCCACGGAGTCATTACGACTTGGGTCCGTTAGGGTCGTAGTCCTGAAGGTTGAAGGTACCCCTAGGCTGGTTGTTTACAATCTCAATCTTGCCGAACTGGGTCTCGTACTTGCTGATATTCTCGGCAAGGGCGTTGAGCAGCCTCTTGGCGTGCTCGGGGGTCATCATGACGCGGCTCTGAATCTTGGGGCCGGGCAGTCCGGGAAGAGCTGCTGCGAAGTCCAGGATGAATTCACTATGCGAGTGGCTGATGATTGCCAGATTGGAGTACACTCCCCCCGCGATTTCGGGAGCGATGTTGATGTTGACTTTCTTTTCTTCCATAATATATATATTTGCAGTGCGAAGTTACAGAATTCCGCTGAATTGGGCAAATCTATTTGCCATGCCCCCAATTACATCCCTTTTCGGCAAGTTTAGGAGAAAAATTTTCAAGACAAACGATTGCATTCTAGGGCCCTCAGAGGCCGATTTGCCAAGAATCTTCAGAAAAATTTAAATTTTTTTAAAAATTTTTTCAAAAAAGTTTGGTAATTCAAATTTTTGTTGTACCTTTGCATTCGGATAGAGTAAGTGATAGTTCTTATCCATCTATCTATTGGTTATTAGTTTTAGTGTTATTAATTATGTGGTTAGATGAGTTGTTGCCCGTGAGGGTCACAGCTCATTTTTTTTTGCTATCTACCCATCCCTAGTGCTTGCAAATCCGAGAATTTAATGTATCTTTGCATTCCCAACGGTGCGATGGCCGAGCGGTTAGGCACAGGTCTGCAAAACCTGGTACAGCGGTTCGATTCCGCTTCGCACCTCAAAAAACCCCAACAGAGCATTCTCTGCTGGGGTTTTTCAGTTATTGATTACTACCAATGCTTACTTCTTGAGCCATTCACAGGACGAGGTCTCCCCTGCCAGCCAAATGATATCGCCTGCATTGAAGACATAGTCCGCCTTGGGGTTAGTCGTGAACTCACCGTCACGCAGCACGCTCACTATCATGCAGCGGTAATCGCGCAGGTTCAGGCTCTTGAGTGCCTTGCCGCAAAGGTAACTGCCTTCCTCAATCTCCACAGGCTGCACCTTAAATTCTGCATTAGATGCGTCGTGCGTCTGCACGGATGCGTCCATCAAAGCGCGGAACTTCTTCAACTGTTCGCCCGTACCTACGGCCAGAATGGTGTCGTTAGGGTAAAGCACAAAGTCCGCCGAAGGAATCGTGTAGTTCTGCGTACCCCTCTGTACCTTTATAATATTGGCTCCAGACTCGGATCGGATGGGGATTTCCTTAAGTTTATGCCCCACATACGAAGAATCTGCAGAGATGATAAGTTTCTCGATATGCACATCGTACGAGCCCAGTTGCTTCTTAATTGAGGTGCTAATCGGCTTGCGGGCCCTCTCTGCGCGCTCCTTGTCGTTCAGATTCTCAAGGAACTGCCTCTCTATCGCATTGTATCTACGCAGATATTTGCGTCCAAAAAGCAGCAGAATCAAGCCGGTTACAAGAATTGCCAGCACCGCCCAGCCGCTCAGCTTAATGTGGCTGGAAATCACGCTCAGGACGAAGCCCAGGGCAATAAATATCCTAAGCAGGGTAAGTCCGAAAATGGGCCAGAGATTGCCCTTCTTCTCCTGGATAAGCTTGTTGGCAGATTCGTTGATGCTCCCGGGGCTGACCCCAAGGCCATAAAGGAATGGAGCCATAATCACAAGGGTAGCAACCACCATCACCCAATTATGCGCGCCCTCGCTCCACGACGGGAAGAGTTTGGTCAGCAGCGGGCTCAGATAGACATTGGCCAGAAGCACAATGGCAATCAGGATTACACCGTAAAGCACAATGCGGATGAAATAGGCCTGCAGGAGCTTCTTCCACTCCCCTTTCTCGGCCGCACTCCTGTCCTCCTGAACGGGGTTGTCTATGCGGTCCAGCCAGTTCTGTGGCAGTTTTTTCTGCAACAGATTGTAAATCGGTGTCGCCAGTTTAATCATGTAAGGCGATAGGAAGATGGTAATCACCGACACGGCCACAATCACAGGGTAGATGAACTCGCGCATCACGCCAAGGGAGATGCCGACGCTTACCAGGATAAAGCCGAACTCACCCAGCTGGGCAAGGCTAAGACCCGCAGGAAGGGCATTCTTGAGGCCACCGCCCGAAAGCAGCACGCCCGTTGCCGCGAAAATGCTATCACTAATCAGCACCACTAGGGTCAGAATCAGAATCACACTCCAATGCTCCACGATAACCGAAGGGGCAATCATCATACCCACGGAAACGAAGAAGATGGCGCCAAAGAGCTCCTTTATTGGACTAATCAGATGCTCAATGCGCTCACTCTCAATGGTTTCCGAAAGGATGGACCCTATCACGAAAGCGCCAAGCGCAGAGGACAAACCAACCGCATTTGCGAGTGTCACCATCGCGAAGCAAAGGCCGATGCTTACCACCAGCAGAATCTCATCGTTGATATATGCCTTGAACCTCTTAAGCAGAGTAGGAATCACATAAATGCCCACCAGGAACCAAAGAATCAGGAAGAAGGCCAGCTTTACCAGATTAAAGAGCATCGCTCCCCCTTCAAACTTGCCTGCAACTGCAATTGTAGGCAGCAGAACCATCATCAGAATGGCCAGCAAATCCTCAACCACAAGGGACCCAAACACCATCCCTGCAAAGGGCTTCTGCTTCAGTCCCAACTCGTCATAGGACTTGATAATCACCGCCGTCGAAGACATCGACAGCAGGCCTGCCAGAAAGATACTCTCCATGGTCGACCAGCCAATCGCCTGCCCCACGGTAAAGCCTATCACAAAAGTCCCCAGGAACTTACTGCCTGCAATGGTAAGGGCGGAAACCCCCACCGCAATCAGTTTCTTGAAGCTGAATTCCAGACCCAGACCGAACATCAGGAAGATTACACCAATCTCCGACCATTGCTCCACAGTCTCCATGTTGGAGATGCCAAACAGGCCAAGATTGGGGCTAATCAGGAATCCCGCAATGATGTACCCAAGTATTGAAGGCTGCTTCAGGGCCTTGCAGATGATTGTAAAGATACCTGCCGACATCAGTATGATGGCAAGGTCTTTTACCAGGTTAAGTTCTTCTGACATAGTTTAATAGCAAATTAAAAAGCTTCCAGCGACAGCACTCCGTAAGTATCTACAGCGCTGGTTCTCAGCGGCTTAAGCCGTATATAACGGGCAGATACAGGGCTTTCAAGCCCAACAGTCTGCCCAATCGGATTGTTAACAATATTTTCGAACATGGCCTCGTCAATCACGGTTTTCCACACCTTGCCATCTTCGCTTACTGCAAGATTATAGGTCTCCACGACCCCACCAAGTCCCTTCGGAATAGGGGTGTAGATGAATCCGGACACCTGCTTAACCTCGCCCAGGTCAAGCGTCATGGGCTCAAACGCCTGCTTCACTTCTCCACCAACTTCAGGGTCGGATGTATCTATGTAAATCTTATCCAGATACAATCCTTCGAGGCTGACATGTGGCTTTGCCTTAGCACTTAACACTTTGATTCTCACGGCATCGGCCTGTGTTTCAGGCACAAGGACAATCCTTTTGCACCCAATCGTTGTTTCGTGTGCTATCTCCTTCCACTCCCCATCGACCTTCGCCTCAACTGCAAACTCCTGCACCCTCTGGCCCTTACTGATATCTTCAGTAACTACAACTCTGTTGAATGTAGCGTTCTTCTTTCCTTTGAGATTTTCTTTAAATATTTCGTTTAAAGCAGTCCTAAATTCCATTAGACGGGTGGAATCGACCGGATGGATGCGACCTGTAGTGTCAGGCGGCACATTGAGGAGCAGCAGCGAATTGCGGCCAACGCTTTCATAGTAGATTTGAAGCAGTTTCTGGACAGACTTGACCTTATCGTTCTCACTCTCCTTCCAGAACCACCCCGGCCTGATTGACACATCAGTCTCCGCAGGCACCCAACTGTCCCCATCCTCATCGCCGCAGTTCAGGCTCTCCCTGCTGGGCTTGGGGCCACTAGGGGTATTTCCATTGACATTCAGCGTGCTCCAATTGGTACGGCCAGCCTGACCGTACTCATTGCCAACCCAGCGGCAGCCAGGGCCTACATCGCTGAAAATCACCGCGTTAGGCTGACACTCAAACACGGTCGAATTGAATAACGGCCAATCGTAGACCTGTTTTTTGCCGTTAGGGCCTTCACCGCAAGCGCCGTCGAACCACTGCTCGTATACGGGTCCGTACGAAGTCAGCGCGCTCTTAAGCGTCTGCACGAAAACCTCGTTATACTCGTCGGTTCCATAATGCGGGTCGTTCCTGTCCCAAGGCGAAATGTAGACGCCGAATTTCAGGCCGTACTCCTTGCAGGCCTCGGAGAGTTCGCGCAGCACATCGCCCTGCCCGTCCTTCCACGAACTCTGCGCAACGGTGTGCTTGCTCACGGGGTTGGGCCAAAGGCAGAAGCCATCGTGGTGCTTGGCCGTAATGATAATGCCCTTAAAGCCTGCTGCCTTGGCGGTAGCGGCCCATTGGCGGCAGTCCATGTCGGTCGGATTAAACATATCTTCGGCCTCGGTTCCATCTCCCCATTCTCGTCCGCTAAAGGTGTTGGGGCCGAAGTGGCAGAACATGTTCATCTCCATTTTCTGCCATTCCACCTGGGCCTTGCTTGGAAGCACAAGCGAAGCCTGCTCCTGCTGCGAGGCGCACCCCACAGCAAGCAGCAGAAGTATGGATAAGTGTCTGATTCTCATTTATCTAGGAGTAATCGTGAACTGGAAGTCGTAGTCCTTGTCGCTCCAGAGGCTGCGATCGGGCTCGGGACGTGCGCCCCAGCTGTCGTAGCCACCAACGCCTGTCATCTTGTAGTCGATGCACATCTCTACGAAGTCCTGTGGAGTGATGTCGTTGACATGCTGGTGGGTGTTGCCGTTCTTCTCGTCGCGGGGGTCAAGGTCCTCGATGGAGTTGCGCAGGTAGTTGAACTCGAAGTTAGGATAGCCGTCTACCGTGAAGAGTTTGTTCTTGAGGTAGGAGCAATCGGTGTGGTGGCCGGTCTCCTGGGGACGGACATACGGGTAGTACTCGGCCTCGGCACTGCTGTCGTAGAGGCCTATGAAGGCTGCGGTGTTGCGGTCCCAGTAGTTCTCCACGGGGCCACGGCCGAAGTAGGTAAATGCGTCGCAGTCCTTGGGCAGACGGGCACGGAAACCTATGCGCATCACTTCCCTAGCCTTCTGGGCATCGGATCCCTTGAAGGAAGCGCTTACGCCAAGCTTGCCGCTCCTATCTATCAGATAATCAACCACATACTTGCAGTTGTAAGGCAGATTGTACTCGGCGTGGATACCGTTTGCGAGGGCATCCATGCTGCTGAGCGTAATTGTGGAATCCTTCCATGCGCCTGCCTTGTTGGGATAGTGCATGCCCCAGTCGTTGTCGTTGGGAGCGCGCCAGAAGTTGGGCTGAAGACCGAACTCGGGGTCAATCATGTTCTTGCCCTTGACCTTGTACTGCATAATGTAGCCTGTGGCCTTGTCAACAACGAGTCTGATGCGGGAGCCCTTGAAGAGGTAGGTGTCACCCTTGTCCTTGAACTTGAGGGGTTTGCCATCGCCTGCTGCGAAGGTCTTGGGAGCGGCTTCGCTAAGCAGGAACTGGTTGTCTGCTACGGTGTAGTCGGCCTTCAGCAGAGGGCTGTCCTCGGTGGTGATTGCGTAGAAGTTGATGTAGTAGGCCTTGTCGGCATCGAACTGCGGCATCTCTACCCTGAAGGCTACCGAATCCTGGGGCAGAACGCCTTCGAAATGCTCTATGCCATTGGAGATGGGGTTGCCATCTTCCTCAATGCGCCAAGCGATGTCGTATCCGTCCAAGTTCTTGAAATAGAAGCGGTTATGTAGTACAAACTCTCCGCTTGCAGGGTTAATCGAGGTGATGTTGATGTCCTGGTACCAGTGCTTAACCTCGGCTGCACCGGGATGGGGGTTGATATCGGGGTTCACAATACCGTTGCAGTTGAAGTTCCAGTCGGTCTCGAACCACTCGTTGGCACCGTAGTCGCCACCGTAGGTCCAAAAACTGCGGCCGTTCTCATCTTCCTCAAGCACGCCCTGGTCAATCCAGTCCCAGATAAAGCCACCCTGAAGGTTGTCGTACTGGTAGACATAGCCAAGCTGGAGGTCGAAGGAGCCGGTGGAGTTACCCATTGCATGTGCGTACTCGCAGGGCACGCAGGGCTTTCCAGGAGGGTTTTCACCCTGCTCGCGGAACCAGGATGCACGGGGGTACATGGGGTTGACGAAGTCGGTATTGCTGCCACCTTCTGCACGCTCGTACACTACGGGACGGTTCTGGCCACCCTTCTCCAGGGCCTTCAGCACCGCGTAGGTCTTTAGGAAGTTCTCGCCGTTGCCTGCCTCGTTGCCAAGTGAGAGAATCACTACGCAGGGATAGTTGGCGGTGCGGTAGTACATGTTCAGGGTTCTGTCAAGATGCTTAGCGTACCACTCGGGGCGCTTTGCAAGGGTCTCCTCGCGGTAGCCCATGCCGTGACTCTCGATGTTGGCCTCGTCGTATACATAGAAGCCAAGGCTGTCGCAGAGCTCGTAGAAGGCTCTTCCCTGGGGATAGTGGCAGGTGCGGATGGCGTTGACATTGAGTTCGCG
>Ga0065711_1006522_pt1 | contig 18774 bp, 8 predicted proteins | sample Hoacrofraction12_FD_59098 | JGI IMG/M metagenome (GOLD analysis project Ga0065711, IMG submission 59098) | Hoatzin crop microbial communities from Cojedes, Venezuela - Epithelial fraction 12 v2 (version 2) | ecosystem: Host-associated > Birds > Digestive system > Esophagus > Crop | place... | reverse complement strand
CGCCCCTTCCGGCCCCGCCGCTACTACCCGTCGGCGGGGGGAGAGGCGGCGAGCGGGCGAGCCCTTGCAGGGAGGGAGGAGCCGGAGAGCGGGCTCGGCCCCGGTTTGATGTGCCCTCCTCCCCCCCTGCGGTGAGGCGGGTGGTGCGGTCCGGGCAGCGCGTCCCGTTGCTAGGGGTGAGCGGGGCAGCCGCCATGGCCGGCTTCGGGCAGCCGGGGCAGGAGGCGGGAGCCGTCCCGGTGCAGGTGGGTCCGGGCAGCGCCCGAGCCGCCCCGTCCTTCCCCGAACCCCCACCGGAGCCCTCCTCGCCGAGGCGGCCGCCTCACAGCCCGGCTGAGGCGCGGGCAGCGCGGCCTGCTGCTGAGGGGACGGGAGGGCTCGGCCCCTGCCTGAGGAGAGGGCCCCGGTGAGTTTTGGATGAGGGCTTTGTGAGTGTTATGGCTCTTAGCATGACGAGACCTTCACCTTTTTCGATTAACGGCAGTGGAAACACAGGTTTTTGAGCCGGGCTGACGTGATCTCCTCACAGGCTGCCTCTACTTTTCAGTCCCTCGTTAACGCTTTTGAGGTTCCTGCACAGTGAAGCCACTGCTGCCAAGAGAGATGTCTGCAACGGCTACGGAAAGATCATTCCTTGGCAAAGGACCTCAGTCCTGAGGGTTATTGATTTTGCTTTGTGAGATTTGTTTTAAAATTAACTTTTCTCAGGTTTTCTACAATCTGTGACTTTACAGTCATCGGCTTTGTATTTTCTTATTCATAAAAATACAGAAGTATGGGAAGTTGCATGTATTTCTTTCCCATATTTAGAAAGCATTTAATTTGCGTTACATCCTGCTACGTAATCCCATGGGTTTTGGTTATGTGTGTGATTTTTGTCTTACATTGCTTTTTAGGTTCAAGATGATCTTCACAAGCTTGAAGTGAAAAATATCAACCTGAAAGGAAACGTAGAAGTCATGGATATTAGTGACCTGGAAACAGCAGCTGAAAGAACTGAACTTGGGCCGAAAGTAAGTAAAACAGAGCAGCCCCAGAGGATGATTCAGTTTTCGAGATCTCTCTCAGGAATTCACTTAGAATACACAAGGCTGTGTATTTGTCACCCTACAAGGTCCCTTTCTGGCAGCAAATGATGAGATTCATCAGACGCTGCAGTTCAGAACCATGGCTTCCTTTTCTGGGCTTTCAGATTAACTGATCTTGTGCTCCATACCGTTAGCCAAAACCTGATTTAGTCCGACAGAAGCACAAAGCCTATCCACTTTTCAGTCAAGTGAAGATCTGGATTGCTAAATTAAGTGAGTTAAATAAATTTAATATCCCTCATACCTTTGTAATAGTCTAAACATTATCTTTTCCCTCTAACAGAAACATGCTGAAAATTATTTAAATGCTATAAACAGACAAGTGTTAACTATTTCTTCTACTGATAATAAAGGAGTACATTCAAAAGAGCCCCCTAAATGGTAAGTGAAACAGCTGTTTTACTGCAGAGACAATGCAGGTAGCAAGACAGAAAACCTGTGGTATCAGAATCTTGTAAAGCAAATGAGAATATTGGCCTAGATTAGGTTATTTTGGTTTTATTTTGTTTAAGTTAAAAATCAATATAACATTACTGTAAATGCAGTTCTAAGTAGCTACAGCAACCTTCTGCTAACTCCTATGATGTTTTTGCCTAAATGCAAATTTAAATAAAAACATAGTCTTCAGGTTCAACCAGATGGAAGCAGTATGGGTTAAATAGGTAAAATCAAAGTAATTTTTAGGAACCTCACTGTTTCTTTCTTTCTAAATCAGGGGCCTTCATTTTGGTGCTTCTCAGAAACAGCTTGTTTTACCACGAGTACCGGTTGAGCCCGTGACTGTCCAGTCATACAGCAGATCAGCACTACGCCTTTCTCAAGGTTCACAGGTCTGAAATAACATACTGCTTATTCTGCCAGAGACCACATTAAATGAGTAGACTGGTGTCTTGTAAGTTGCCTGCTGATGGCATAATGTTATGTTCTGATTCCACGTGGATTCAGTTTTTTATAATATACCAACTACAACTGAAAGTGTTGAAAAATTCTCAGTAGAATGAGCAGGCTGAGAGATAGGAGCCTTCTCCCAGCCTCACAGTCCAAATAAAATGTAAGTTAGGAAGGACTTCAGTATCATGGTGGGTGCATCCACAAGCCTTCCATTCTTTATTCCGCCCTGCCAAGTATATTGTTAAGCAGTTCTGAAGCCAAGTGTTTGTTCAGGTTTAAGGTCCCAGTCCTGCAAATACCATATGCTTAACTGTGATTCTGCAAGTAACATGTCCAAAATAAATGGAACTATATCTTGGAATAGCCTGAGCACAAATCCAAATGTTTGTTTGTTTGAGACTAGAAGTGGTTGTCATTTTTTGTTTTTGCATAAAAGGCATGGCAAGTTGTGGGAAAGACTTCCATTCATGTATGGGGTAGTCACATCTATGATAAATACAGGTTTTCTCCTTGAAATCTGATTTTTTTTCTGTTTTTTATAAATCAAATCCTTGTAAAGTCATTGAAAGCCTTCTTAAAATGTCTGAAATATTTTTGCTGTTTTATTCTAAGCTGTGAATTTGACTGGTGAGTTCAAGGTGGTTTCCTCAAACATATTTTAAAAACAAACCAAGGTAAGTAGGTGAAAAATACCCATTGTCGTAATTTTGGGTTATTACTGTTTAAATCCAAGGGAGTTTTGAGTGAGAGAGAAGTGTAGGAGGCTCTTTATAGTTCTAAGACTGTTACCAGAAGTTAGAGATTGAAGCTACTTGAAAGGGTATAATCAGAATGAGCAGCCTAACACTTGTATTGCTATCTTTGTAAAAGTAATCCTAATATGAAGTAGTATTAATATATTGCTTACTCTTGAAATGATGGATAAGGTGCAATGAAGATCTCTGATTTTTTTCTAGACAGTATTCCAAACCTGTCCTATATGAATACACTTACATTGTGGAAAAAATTATGAAAAAATTATCAAAAATTATTTTTAAAATTATGAAAAAATGATCAATAATTATTTAAAAATTATTTTAAAATTATGTGAAAAAAAATTATCAGAGTTTAGCTACTCTGTAAACTCTGTGCTATCTATGGTCTTTCAACTCTTCCTGTGCCCCAATGAGCTTAATTTACAGCGGAGCACATGCTCTGTCCTGCCTTGACTTTTCTCTTTGTCTTTTCATTTCTGATATCTATTGCATCTGCTTAGAAATGCATATCCAGTGACACACAAGCTAGCCCTAATTTCCCATTATAAAGAAGGTGGCGAACAGTGCAGGTTTTGCCAGCTGTTCTACATGCCCAGCATGCCAACATAAAAAGCTTTTATTATTAAATAGTTGTGAAATCCAGCTGGGAGACTACCACCTACAATTCCTTACTTCTTGTCTTTTCCTTACTTGTAGCTATAAACAGTTTGGGTTTTGTTCAGCATACTTTGGTGTTTTTCAAAATTCCTTTCCACTGAGAGGAAATATTAGTGAACTGAATATTTTTCCGCTTGCAGACAGTATTTCCAGGTACGTAGGCTTGAAAATAAGCAATGTTTCAATTTATAGTGGTTCTGAGAGAAATTAATAGTTCATGCAGTAATATTTTTGCGCCTTCCAGTCCGTTGTACACCATGCAAGAGTAGAAGTGGAGCGTAAGTTGTGTTTGTAGTAGTTAGGGTGAAACAAGTTTGCAGTAAAATAAGCACAGATGCTATTTTGACATATGCATTGCTAGAATACTTGTCATATGGGAAATCGCTTGTCCACAGGTGTCAGAATAGGCTTAAAATTATTCTTTACTCACATATGCAGGATTTCTGAGTCATATCAGCAGCCAGATAAGACTCTGCAAATCTAGCTCGTGAGGGGAATTGTGAAGCACTGTCCCCCTTTTCCTTCCCCCACTATGTGTTGTCATTGGATTTCTTCTTCTAATAAAGCTTGAGAACTGTAAAGATGTGTCTTCCTCATGCAGTAATTGTAAAGCCTCTGTATAGCTATGGCTGAAAAGACATTGTTATCCGTAACTGGAAGGTGTATAGGTTCAATTTTTTTTTTTTTTAATTTTAAAACCATGCTTAATTGAGAACATCTGAACTGATGCTTGTGCAGCTTTGTTTTGGGGGGTTGTTTTTTTTTTTTCTAAAAGTTGATACTTTCGGTGACATTCTGAATACACAGTAGAAGTTCATATTATCTCATCTCTCATGAATTAAAGATGTAAATGAAGAGATGTTTCTAGGGTGCTCTAGAATATGCAAATAACATAAATAGCTAGACATGAAAAGTGTTTAGTTACTGATAATACAGATTGTTTCAAAGATTAATATCATCTAGTTCATTCGTAAAGGAATTGGACTCTGTTAGAAACCATGTACCACATGCATCTGCAAAACAGAATTACAGAGTGAATCAGATTTGTCAGGTTACTGTGTGACAGAAATGCCCTCCACTCTGCAATGACTTTTGAAGTAGAACAAGATTTGAACCATTTAACGGTGCTGAGCATGTCAACCTGTTCTGTATGCTCCATGTTAGTAATTGAGCACAATAATTCTCATTCTCATTGAGTGTTATATTGGTAATAATGCATTATTTGCCCTGCTATTCTCATCTTCTTCATCAAGATGGTTCAAGATAGCTTAAATTTAAGGCTTTGGATAATACAGATGAATGGATAATGTAGATGGAATAGACCCATGATAGCATCTGCTCCAGCTCCTGCAAATGTAGAATTGTCACTTGCCCCATACATCTAAGTTGACAAAGTAACTTTTATCAGTTTTTTTCAGTAAGCGCTTCAATTCTTGTTATCCTGTGCAGAATCTGCCACTTCAGCATTGATCATTTTACTGTCAGTCTGAGTGGGGAGTCTGCATTGAGTCATCTCCAATTTTAATTGAGAAGATACTCAATTTCCCCCCAATTCTTGTTTAATAGCACAAGCAGTTTCCTTTCTGTACAGCGGTGTGTTAGAGTAATAAAATAAATACCACAAAATCACTGATGAGGTGAAAATTGAACTTTCTGTCTCTGTGCAGCCATGTGGGTAAAAGAGTAATTGGCTTGGATAATAACTTTTGTTCTTACAAACCCAAATCTAAATGAGCATCTCATTGATACATCTGCTTGTAATTACTATCAAAAGAAGAGAATATATCGTGCAGATAAATAAATGAAACCATTTTTAGTGCTTTCACAAAGTAATACAATTGTTTAATAGTTCAAATACAACTCTAATGATTCTTACACTTTTTATGGCATATTTTGCTTTTAAAAAAACAGAAATATCATAAATTCCTTTTCTATGTTTACGTAATAGAAGAGTCAGCAGAGAGTTCTTGTGTGTTTGACTGGATCTTACTATGTAAGGGAGCTTTTTGTATTCCTGTGTCCACGTAATGGGATTTCAGCACATAGACTGCCAGGCCCCCGACTCCTCTGGATTGCCGCAGCTCTGTTGACTTCTCTGGTGATGTGTTGGCTTCTGCCATTTGAGGATTCTTCCTTATTCAGCATGGGTTGGTAAATAAACCCTGTTGGATGCAGAGTCTAGTTAGCAATGTTATTGCAATAAAAGTATTGGGAGATACTACTACACTTCATACAGAACTGAAGCACGTGCATTAAGATGAACCAAAATGTTTTCAGCTTAAGAAACTTCTTCTCTGGTAAAAATATATGGCATCACTTCTGGTGATATCATGAAAAGCGATTTTTTTTAATAGAAAAAGTATGTGCTTTAGATACTTTTTATAACAAGAAGGAACTTTAAAAGTCTTTTTCTGTCCTTTGGGATTTAAATAATAATATTTTTTATTAGCAAAATAGTTAAATCCATTCCATGCAGATAACACAGTACATTAAGAAACTACTATGTTTTAATTCTTGTTACTATAAGGATTTTTTATTTCCTCATTTACTTAGAAGCAAGTGCTCTATCTGCGTTGAGTCAATGGGCCATGGCTGATCCAAACAAGCTGTTCTAGTCCATCAGGTCAATGATTCCTGAATTAAAGTCTCTGGCAAACGTGGCCAAAGTAGATTGGACTCTTACTATCGTCCATGGGAAGAATGCACATATAACACCCTCCCAATAGATAGGGTGTGTATGAACCATTTGTTATAACACAGGTAAATGGAATTCACCGATAACCTGTGTTAATCAAGTGAGTCAAACCTGATTGTCCTTTTCACTCAAAGTTTAAACTCAAAGGTGTGTGAATTTGGAAATTTCAGCGTGTGTAATGAAATTAATTGAACAAATTTTGGCAAAAGCATCTATTTGAATAGTAGTTGTATGCCTTCCTAAGTCGTCCATCTAATCAAAAGGCAGTTTTTCGTTGTTTGCCCAGTTCTGTGTGGATAGTCAAACAACATGAATATTTATCGTAATTTTGCAAATTTATCAATGTTAGCCGATTCCTGCTTATAAACACTTCCTAGTGCAGTTATTTTAAGAATATGCATATTGTATATTTCAGCAGCAGCTGGAAATGGATATGAAAATTATGCTTGACCCACAGAACATCAATAATAAAGCTGTTTTAAAACAACAGAACTATGAGACCAGGCTGCCACTTATAACTAAGAGAAAATCTGCTCCTGTAAGTAACTTATATTATCTTTTGGGCTTATTATATACTTTTCACTGTTGAAGTTAATACACATCAGATCTAAGTTTAAAAATATGTTTTTAAGTGAAAGTACCTCATAATTTCCTACCTTTTGACATTGATAGGTCACAATCAAAACATTTTCAGTGACAGTCCTGGGGAAAACGAACCTGCAGCATCACAGGTTTAGGTAGCAAGACCCCAGTCCAGCAAAAGTAGAAGTGTACGTGGGAATGTGCATGGTAAGTAGTCTCAGTAAAATCAGGGAGTGAAGATAAGCGAACTGGAGCTTGTGGAGTTTAGGATGTGTCCCAAAGATCAAGGAAGAAGTAGAAGGGGTTTGCTGACAAGAATGGGCTTTCAGTTGTTCATTCTCTGGCCGTTTCTTAAGAAGATAAGAATACATTCTGTTTTCAGAGGATAACAGGATTGTTAGGAATGAGTGGAAAAGGCTTGTACTTTGTTTTGATACTCTTTTTAATTGACTTGTTTTGGAAAAGCAATCTTGCCACATGATTGCTGACCCTGACCAGAAATCAGTGTCACTGAATCAAAAAAATAGAGGTTATACTGAAAGAGATTCCGAATCCTAGAGTGACTATGCAAATTTAGGTGGTGTTTACATCTTATTTTTGTGACATGGTTTAGGAGGGAATGTCAAGTTCTACTTCTTAGCTCCATGCTGGGAGCACTTGCACTTGGAATGTGAGGGACACGTTCAGATCCTTCCTTTCCATATGGAGATATTTCCATGTCTGTAGATCCTAAGTGCCCTCGCTGTCAAGTTACAAGCTATTCTGAAGCACGGCCTTTCTTTTCATTCTAGTCAAGCTGTTTTCCTTAGTACAAAACAATTATCTACCAAAGCTGAGACTGAGCACTTCCACAACACTCTCCTCGGAGTACCCTGACTAGTATCCATCACCATCAAATCACCCTTCTCTATTCTTCTCTCTGGTCTGAGAATGTTCAAATTGTGTAAGATTAAATTTTGATTCTTCCAAATTTGTGTTCTGCAACCTCAGCTCGTCTTAAACAAATGAACACAATGATGATATTTTCTGTGAAGTATGCTTTTAAAAAAATTTAATAGGCACAGACATCCCTCCAAAGATCAATTATGTTCACGAATTTAGCATAGCACTGTGGTCCACATGAAAGAATATGCCCACTGGTCTCACACAAGAATGCTCTTCTACAATTTAATTTATGTAGTAGAAGCATTATGCAGCAAGCCCAGTGCTATAAGAGACATTCTAGGGTATTTAGTTTTAAACAACATAAACAGAATCTGTGAATGGCACAGTTGTAAGCTGCCACTTATAAAAAATGATTTTTGAAAGCTGTTGCCCAGACTAAGAGGTGATTTGTCTAACCCTGTGATATAGAGTTAATTAGAAGAAAGCATCATGGCTAATAGCTTTTTAGAACCACTCTAAAACACTCACAGAGAGGAATATTATACTACTGCAGAGAGCCATGTGTTTTACCACTCTCACTGAAACATACTGATCAGAGAAAACTTAACGTTGACTTAAATTACAAACGTTTAGTGTAAATTAGTCAAGCTCTCTGATACATATTTACAGTTGTGAAGGAACTGTTTATGACAGGGAGATGGGCTGAAAAATTGAGTAGGTATTTCCTAACTCTAATTTATTCCACTAATCTATTCTACTTTAGAAGTTTTCAAATGCCATGACACAATCTGTGTTTTGAAATGTTCTAGCTTCACTGGGGGTAAAATTTTGCAATTAGATTTGCAAAATCCACTACCGAGACTGTGAATTAAGGCGTTTTTATTAAATGTGATCTATACTAGCACTTAGAGGAATGATAGTTATGGATCACCAATAGTAACAAAAATAAATCAACGTGTAGTTGCAGGCATAAAATTATATGGTCTTTAGTTTTGAAAAAAATATGAATTAAAGTCACTACAAGAATTAAATTAGGTGCTACCTGCCCTGTTTTTGCTAATCAGCCGTTAGAGGGCAATATTTCTACGCACACATGCGGGCACACACACACATATACCGGTGTACATGCCCTACATATGTATGTAAGTTCAAAGATTATCTCTCCCCAAAAAATCAGTGCCAGAAGGACTCTCATTGAAGTAAATTAAAAACTAATTGCTTGGTTAAGTGCATTCAGGTTTTTTCCAAGAGCTGTCAGCACCTGAGTTTTCAGGGAGACCTGAGCATTTAAAAATGTGGTGAGATTAAAAACACACTGGTTTGAGGTGACCGCATAGGTCAAGCACAAATCTACACGGGCTTTTTATTCTCCTGCCGTTTGAGTAGTTTGAAAAATTATTAGTAAGGATCTCATTGTTTCATGAAAAATGTCTTCTTTTTTTGCTCTTTTGGTATTCTAAAGTTGCTGATGCTGGATTTTATGACAGAAACTAAGAGCAATTAACTGTTGCCCTTTTGTACCTTTTTGGGTCTGATAAGCACTAGTGCTTCATCCTCGGTAAAGTTCTGTAGTTATCTGAAAATGAGGACTGTAATTCTGTTTGAAACACCATGGGCAGACCAGGCATCACTTTATTTTGTAGCCTATATCCGAATAACAAGTGAAAAATGATGAGTAGATAATTATTAAATATGTATACTTCCCGTGGAGTATCTAGCAAAACAAATAGTAATCTGAATTGCAGCAAAAATAATTCTGACTAACTGCTGCAATGTAGAAAAGATTCACAACTATACCTTTAATTTTCATAGGACTGCTGTTCTTTTATAGAATTATACTGGCAGTTTTTGGTCCTTCTTTTCTTATAAATGTATATTATACTGTAAACTTAGGAACCTTTTAATTTATTCATGAGGTAGAATTTAATATGGTGATGATTTCTAGCCTTTATGACTTGCATCTTATATAGTGTGGCTCTAATGGTGATGGCAGTGATTCTGTGTTGTGGTGGGGGTTTTTTTAAGTTAACTTATTTGTTAACACAGCCATTCTAATCATATCCTCGGTTATTCATTCTTTATTGAGTATGTGCGTCATGCTGATCACTAATGCTTATCACTGAAATCCTATTCATTTCCAAAATTATAAAGTAAGGCAAAGCAGGGCAATTCTTTTCATTTCAATTGACTAGAGGAAGTTGTAGAAGAAAAAGAGGTCTTTTGGTCCTCAAAACCTGGTTGTGTTTTAAACTTATGCGTATGGCTATAATTACAGTCAAAGCGTAATTTGGCAGCGGTAGCAGAATGAGGCTTAAACAAATCGGTGTTACACTACAGTAATTCAAAATAAGCTTGTTGCATTTGTATTATGGTATGTAATCATAATAACCAGCACAGTGAATTAATAAAATCTTCTTGTCACTAAAAGTAAGAAGGAAATAATTGGTGAGATAGGGTTAACTTAACAGATGACTATAGTCAGCATCCTTTCAACCTAGAAATGGGAATGTGAAGGTCACCCCCATCTCAGATGACAAACGTAGAACATTTTGTTGGTAAACAAATTAATCTTTTGAAAGGTCACCATTTGTTTTAAGTTTTTATCCAGTTCTTGTCATCTGGAATTGGAGATTGACTGTCATTTTGCTAGGTAGGGGTGCAGCCGAAGCTGCTGAAGCTGTTTCTGTACATATCAGCATTCCTTGACAAAACTCGATGCCTGATTGTGATGCTATGGGCTGCTGGTTTACAGCTGTCTCCGGACAAGAATGGAGGCCCACCCCTGAATTCCAATAAGGTGGTCCTGCATATTCTGCTTCGTGTAAGCTGGCCCTTTGCCCACAAGTAAAATGTACTGTAGTTCAAGCCAGCAATTATCTTTCTTACTTCCTTCTGTGCCGCTTCTGTTGCCTTTTTCAAAAAGCAGATGTGGGATTCACCAAAGTTCTCCATCTATTCTCTCTTGCACCTGTTACGGCAGAATTTTGATATAGGTAAATTTCTGGGAGAGCTAGCAGTAGGCCATAAAAGGAGCAAAGCTTGATTTTTCCTCGTACGTGGAAAATTGACGGTTCAGAGCCATCTCTGGTTACTTTAAGAGCTTAAAGTAGGTAAGAATAACACAGAAGACCTGTTGTTAAAGATGCCTGGTTGCTCCATATTGAAGGTTTTATGTTGGGCTTTCCATTTAAATTGGACTTTATTTTCTGTAGATCAACAAAATCTAAGGGAAGTATATGTGATAATATCTCCGTATTACATCTAAGGGACACGGTATTAATCAAGAGGTAGATAAAATGCTGGATTACGTAAATTGGAATGAGAAGGACAAACTTTAATTTTCTATGCAGTTTTCCTACTTGGATGTCTTGACTAAAAAGACAACCAGTCAGAAGTTGTTCATATTTTAAATCTCTTGCAGAGACTGTTACAGATTTGACTCATCTGACTTTAGAATAGTTCCATTGACACTGGTGAGAATTTGTCCTTTACTTAGCATTCAGTATTTCTGCATTGAATTCCACGTGCTGGTTCTTAGACTCGGAGGACCAAAAATACTTTATTTGAAGCCACAATTAAACATTTTCTTTGTTTATTATTTATTCCTAAGATTATTTGGCTTGATTGTCAAAACAAGGTTTTTTTTCCCAATAGAAACTGATAGATGATGGAAGTGCAGGTGAAACTATTCCTTGACACTGCTTCCTTGCTTTGTCACTTAGCGTGTAAATCAACACAGAACAACATTGGTTTAGACTGTAAGGCTGTGAAACTATAAAATGCAACAAAATCCCACAGTAGTTCTCATCCAGACAAAGCCAAAGCTGACCTGATCTGTTGTGGGTAGTAGATTTGAGGATGGACTTGGTGTGCTATGGAGTCCCTGCTAACCAGCATTTCTGTTATTTCTACGATTCTGTGATTGAAGGCAGAGAGTGAAAATCGCTTAGCAACTCTGCCTTTGCTCCTCTTGAATTTTTTACAATCTGAACTGATTTTCTCCCATTGCTCAAAATTTAGATACCTCCTTCTCCTGCGCGAACAGCAGGCTCTGTTGCTTTGCAACCACTTACGGGACAGACCGACTGAAGCCTCTCTGTATCCTTCCATACTGACATAGAAATTATTTCTGAATCAGTTATCAAAGCAGCTTTGCATCTCCCTTAAAGTAAGTTTGTCTAAACGATACTTTCTTAGCTTGCTTATACAGTGTGATCAGATAGCTTCAAAAGCCTTGCGAAAGTTAAGTAGTACTTACTGTTTCTCCCTTCTTCACAATGCTTGAAAACGTCTTGTAGAAAAAAATTAGATTGGTCTGACAAATTTCATCTTGAACCATGACAGCAGCTTCAAGTTACTCATTTATTTTTTACTTTCCAGATGTTTATGATTAGCTTGTTTGGTTATTTATTTAAGAATTTTTCCAAGAATTGTAGTTAAACCAATAGAGCTAGAATTCCTCAATACATCCTTCGCCCCTTTCTAAAGATAGTGGTATGTTCTTTTGCAGTCTTCTAGTATATTTTCCATTCTACAAGAGTCCCACCAGCATTTCTGAGATTGCTTCAGACAGTTCTCTAAGTATCCTAGAGTGCATTTGATCAGGATCAGCCAGTTTCAAAACCTCTGAGCCACTATCTGATCTGTTTTGCCCTAAAGGTAGCCTGAGACACCATCCCTTTTGCACTACAATTGAGTGAGTTAATTCTACTCATAACTAGCTGCTTTTTAATGATAATTATGAATGTACTTAATGATGTAATTTTTTATTACCCAGAATTTTCTTCCTACTTTCACCTTAGTTTGTCTTACTTGTTTAAGCTAACAAGAAGCAGTTATCAGTATGCTGATTTTCTGTTATCTACATGCTTTTTTCTTCTTTTGAGATCAACAAAGATCATATGATTTATCAATTTTGGTAATTTGCTATCCTTCCTACCCTGCTTCATCTCTGGAATAGTTTGAGCTTGTTTCTCTGATACTTTCTATCTGTGGAACAGACTGTTCAGCAGAGTTCCATTTGCCCTTAGACTTACCTTCTACAAGCTCTTACCTGCCAGTTTTCCTGAGCGTGTTGAAATCTGACCTTAGTTCCCTTTACAGGGCTTATGAGCTGTGTACATCAAATCTTGATAGGATCTTCTTGATAAAAAATATGAAGGTAGATGACAATTTGGAGAAGATAATCATGAAACGATAGATTACTCTGTTATATACCTTTTCTGCCATTATTATCAAGCTCTGATGTTTTCTGGTATTTACTTACCAAATCTCCTCTAACTAATCTTTCTGGTTGATAAACTGTAGTTTTGGTACATGACAGAACTCTTCTTTTCTCTGCACTTAATAGTAGCCTCTAGTCTTTTGCTCAGGGAGAAGCAAATTTATAAACATATTTATAATAAGATGTTGTTCTAGTTAAATATTGCTGTCTAGGTGAAAAGCAAACAAATAGAGAACTAATCGGAAAATCCCTGTGGTGTTACAAGTGCCCTATTTAAAATGAAGCAAAGAGCAAAAAATCAAGTGGGAGAGGTTTATCCACAGGAGAAAAACACTTTAGAAAGGGTAATAGAATTGTTTTTCTCATGTCCCAGGTTAATTACACTCAGAAGCGCTGGAAATGAAAAAATAGTTTTTCAGCACACCCCAAGCATATTATAAGGCAGGGAAGTCTTGGTCTGCACTGCAAATCAAGTGCTCCCTGCCAGCCCTAGAAAACTGTGCTTTAAAAGTACTCGTGATGAAGCAGGCTGTGTGCTGACTGCACTAAAGTGTACTCACTGAATCATAATCTTCCTAACAAACTTCACCAGAGGACATTATTCATGCAGAAAAATGTTGGAGGTTCCAACCACCTCATAGCAGGAACAGCTGCTTGGGTTCTGCGAGGGAGGAAGCAGGTGAGGTGCCTACAGGTTGGTGTTGGATAGGAGGGTGTGATCCTTTGCTTCCATGCTGTTTGGGCTCTGTCTACACTATAAACATCAAAATGCTAGTTAGGAGCAGCTGGTTCTGGAATATCTGGTATTAAATTTGCTAGGTTTTGTGTTTATAAAAGCTGTAGGTGTGAGTAAAGGTTTTAAAGTGCTCCGACATAAACAGATGGAAGTCTATTGAAAACCTTTTAAAAAGATGCAATCTTTTAAAGTTAAATCACTGATTAATGGTAATAAAACTATATAATGATGCTAAAAGTAAACTTATTTATTTCAGTACTTAATATTTTAAAAAATATTTTTAAGGTTGTCTTGTAATTGAGTTGGCTTAATTTTAGTGAAAATCCCTGAAGGCTAAAAGCATTTTGTCAAATTTTGCTCTGGTGTCTTCAAGAGGGCAGCTAATGCAGCAAATAAGATGCTGAAAGAAAACAGAAGGGTGTGTAGACAGGGTGGAATTTTCGTAGGTAACTGGTTTGGGTCCGCTCCATAGCTGCACTATGTTGCCTGTGCTATGTAATGAAGTGAATCATAGTGGCACTGTGCAATATAAATGAGAGCTTAAATAACATTACAGTTGCATCTGTCCTTATTTTAATGTGACACCTACCATGGACTTTATAGAAATTAAAGGATACAGCAAAGAAGAATTAAATATCTGTCTCCAGTTTAAAAAAAACAAACCAAACAAACATCTAGGCTGCTTTTGAACTCATACTCTCCACCTGAATTGCCTTTCTTTGTAGCTTATTATATTCTTATCAACACAAATGAAATATGGATGTTTCATAGTGCTGTTTATCAAAAAATCTCCTGGGATTTAAACTAGGATAAAACTGACCAATAGTAAAATCAGTGCTGCTTTACTGATACAGTAACAATAGCCTGAAAAAGGAGTCATTCTTTAATTAAATTTCTTCCTTTTAATGTATTTTTGTTGTGTTCTCAACAAACTGCTGGGACTGAGAGTGAGTAGAAAAGTGTGGTTTATTATTTCCCTTTCTCAGTATCAAGCCACTTATATGCCAGCTGGTATAAAGTTAATCTTTGTTATATGCTTATTGCTATTTTCTTGGAACACAAGGACATGAAGATTCATACATCTAGATCCCTTAAAGCATAATGCTTCATAATGGCCATAACTAAAATGAGTGCCTATGATTTCTCTGAAAGATTCTCTATTATGAGGAAGCGTACATGTTTTCTATCTCCCTAATGTCTCTCACGGACAGTGTTATTATACAAATTGGGAGGAAAAATTATAATAGTTTATTTTGATCTATCTCATTTCCCTATTAGGATTATAAGCAGTTCTTTAGAATTGCCTGTCCCTTTCTATGAAGTTGATGGTTGATGTTATTCACTAATTATGACACAATAGTGCTCAAAGATCCCAATCATGGCCTGGATCCTATTGTACTAAAAGCTGTACACAAGCATGATAACCAGTCATTAAAACCTAGTATTTTAAACCAGGAAGTCCCAATGTGCTCTATAAAAGAGGTCAATACCATTATTCCCATTTTGCAGATATATCAATAAATCCTATCTTTCTGATTTTATGTATTTAATATTATTTTAAGATGATTTATCATTCGTAATGAAATAATTTTTTAAAAAATAAATTTAAAAAATTTCCAGCACGTGGCATTATGTTGTCTTCTGTGCAGCTCATCAGTAGGTTTCAAAAATTTCTATCCAATGCAAGAATTTCTGACCATTAGACTAGTGGAGTAACTGGAAACAGACTGTCACCCACAAAAGCATGGGACTTTTTTTTTATGGGCCTTCACAGCTATTTGCTGACGGAAAGGAGACTGTGTGACCTTGAGGTCTACCCCAAATTGTGAGGGAGACGTGCCCTGTTGCGTACAAAGCTAGCTGCTTCCTTTTCCCAGTCTGTCCCAGTTTCCCCTTTTCCCATTTTTATCTTGCCCCAGTCTCTCTGTTCCTTACAGTTGTCATCTGCGACTGGTTCCAGAACATATCCTTGTCTTACCTGCCCGGTTCCCTGCCAGGCTCCCAACCTATCTGCCAGGCTCTTTGTCCAGCCTGCCCCTGTCTTCTTCCCTAACTCTGCTGCCCCCAGGTCTTTGTCCTTCTCCAGTTTGCCTGCTGGCTTTCCTGTTTGCTCAAAGACCCGGTATGCCCCTCCAGCTACCTTTCTTCTTCTGGAGGTTATTAATGTATTCACACCTGTGGGCTGGCACTTATTTACCCTATTCATTCAAATTTAGTTGCTTGGTTCTTGTGTTGCCTGGACCCAGCATCACAGTTACTGGAGACCCTGTAAAGTTGCAGTTGCAGAGGAGGGTCTGAGCAGCATATATTAGAGCACACCCAATCCCTAAGTAGTTTAGTTACTAAAGCTAGGAAACCTTTGTCTAGACTTCCAAAAATCTGTTGACAGAGTAAGATTTGATAGACTGGTGTTAAATTTTCCTTTTGCTTCACAAAACATTTGAGTTTAAGTTGAATCTTTCACGTCTCTCTAGGCTTATCATTGTTTCATTTTTGTAGCATCAGCCAGGCAAAAGAAAACAATATAATCTTCCACTGATGGTGATTCACTGTCATCGAGTGAGAGATCTCAACGACGTTACTTGCCTTGAAGTTGCATGTGCTGTAACACTTTAAACCCACTGAGTATCTAGCTCTCTGTATTCCTAGTCAGCAAGAAACTGAAGATACTTAGGGTATTGGAGAGGGAAAAATATGTTAGATGATAGCACAGAGTTTTTGTATTTATAATACTGAATTATAAAGTGGCAATATAGTCTTTTCCCTATGCAACGCTCTGTATGTGCGATAATAAGCGTAACAGTAAGACACATGATATCGCTGTCCCAGAGCGATGTGTGTCACTGCTTGAATTCCTGGCGCTTAGAACCAGCCGAGAACCAGCAGGTTCCTTTTTTTCAGGCAGGCACAGGTTAATTGGGGAAGGAAGGGAGCTTTAATCCCCACATTAGCACAGCCAGTGTGGCACTTGTTTCCACATCACATTATCAGGCTGTGTCATCCCCTGCTGTCCTGCAGGAACCCTGAAACTTCAGAAGTCTGTGATACTTTACTGTTCCCTGATTTGTAAGGAGTTTCACATATTTTTAATTCTGTTGGTATTCTTTCCAGTGAAAATGTATTTAGGCATTTGAAAGTACTTCCTTTTCTTTCTGGTACCTTGCCTGTGTATGTATTTTATATATTTGTTCTGTCAATAAATGCTATATTTACACTACACTCATTAAAACTGAGCAAACTTATTGTTTTTGATTTTTTGATTTTTTTTTTTGATTTTTGCATAGCAGAAGTCACAAGACATCAATTGGATTTAATTAACTTTATTTTAAATTACTAAAGTAATGACAGTAGACAATACTGTAGCATGTTTGTAAGTAGTAAAAGCAGTGCATGTACTGGTATGTTATTAAATCTTAAACTATTACTAGCAGAAATTTTATTTATTATTTATTATTGTGGGAGTAGANAAGTGTGTCTTNGCAAATCTCGGATTTCTNTCTGTTAAAAGAAGATTCTGTCTNTTCCTAGATGTGTAGTCAGAAGGTAGTGAAAGGTCATACAAGTAGCAGCCTTTGGGGTGTGCCTGCCTCTCACTACATGGGTTCTCCCTTACCCCCGCTAGAAGAAGATATAACGAAAGGTGAGTCACAGAAACCCACCTGGGTACTGTTGCCACAAGATATGTACTACATAAGCAGTGTTGTTTGCTGTTTGCAGCAGAGATCTAGTAATTGAATTTTCTGGCACCTCAAAACCTGAGAGAATTGTGATCTCAAACATTGCAAAAGGTAGAGAACAACTTCAGACTACTTAGTCCCTGTGGTAGCTAACTTAGGACATAGCATAGGCCATGTTGAGCATCATCCTCCCTGAGTCAGTTATCTTGTAATTCACAGAGTTCAGTTGCTACTGGAAAGAAGAATTGTGTGTGGTGGAGGCTTCTTGTATGTCTAAATAACATGGGCAAAATAAACGGTCATGATTAATGTCTGGCTGTTAATCATTCAATCTTAACTAGAGACCTGCACTCAGACTATTTTAGCAATCAGTCCATATTCATGATTATATGATTACATTGTGGTTTACAAGAGTTAATTCTTATCCATTCTGCATATTAAATACTGTACAAGTGTGTCATTCCTTCTCAGAATCAGCATTGTTATATCTTTCATGTATTTGTCAATTTTTATAGGCAAAGCTCACCTTCCTTGAAGGCAAAATATTGAATACTGCAAGAGACGAATCTTTCAGTAACAGAAAACTGCTGCTTTTCTAGTTTTATTTGGAATTGGAAGAACTTGAGTCTGTCTTTCCTTAATTCTTTTTTTATTGCTACTAATTCTTTTTCTTTCATAGCTGGAATATATATGAATTTTTCAGTAGTTCCATCTTCTTCTAGGTACTGTGAGCCTAACTGAACAAAGGCTTGTCCTTCCAGCAGCAAAGATAACTCTCCAGACACCTCCTGTTGTATCCAAAGCAGCACCTTCCCATGAATATCCCAGGCAGCACAAGAAATCAGCTGTAGGTGAGCACAAAGGATTGATAACAACCATCAGCTGCATCCCCAGTTTCAGTCACAAGAGAACAGCTGTCTAATGAGTGCCCACTCAAATTCTTAAGAACACAAAGTGCATAAAGGTGTACATTGAGCATCCTGTGTCTCCAGCTGAATGGGAATCAGATTTCTTAATCCCTGTGAGGATTTGGTCCCTGTTTATTTCTGAAATCCTGGTATGTTCCTACCTACATATTTCCAGTTCTAAGCACCTGAATGTGAAGATCTGACCATTGATGTTAGTGTAGAGCCAGTGTTACTGCAAGTCATGACTTTACATGACTTACTACAGCTGATTAAGCATCTGTCTTGCCAGTGTGATTAAATGAATGACTCCTAATAAGTGAATATACTCTGGGCAATGGGATTCTGATCTATCACGAAGTGTACTCAAAACTGTTGTTGCTACAACTGCTTGTGGCATGTGATATCAGTATGGATGCAACTATCCATGGAAGTACGGATAAGCAAAATGAACAGTGGGCTCAGTTGCAATCCCATAAATTTGAGAAGTTCTAGTGAAAAGAGGTGGTTGGAAAATAAAATTATAGGTGGAATAACCTGGAGTATAAGTGCTAGTATTCTGACGTTGTTATCCTGGGTATACCGTCGGCTGGCATGTTACAAACTTTAGAATATTATAGATTAAAACTGAATATTGCAACCCACTTGGGCAGGAGAGCAAACTGGAGCCTGCCAGTAC
>Ga0065711_1038423_pt1 | contig 18775 bp, 8 predicted proteins | sample Hoacrofraction12_FD_59098 | JGI IMG/M metagenome (GOLD analysis project Ga0065711, IMG submission 59098) | Hoatzin crop microbial communities from Cojedes, Venezuela - Epithelial fraction 12 v2 (version 2) | ecosystem: Host-associated > Birds > Digestive system > Esophagus > Crop | place... | reverse complement strand
AGAAGGGACCCCTAGAGGTCATCTAGTCCAACCCCCCCGCAGCGAGCAGGGACACCACTAACTAGATGAGGTTGCTCAGAGCCCTGTCCAACCTGGTCTTGAATGTTTCCAGGGATGGGGCCTCCACCACCTCTCTGGGCAACCCATTCCAGTGTTTCACAATTCTCATTGTAAAGAATTTCTTCCTTATATCCAGCCTAAACCTACCCTGTTTTACTTTAAAACCATTACCCCTCGTCCTGTCACTGTTGTCTCTACTAAAAAGATTGTCCCCATCTTTCCTATGGGCTCCCTTTAAGTACTGAAAGGCTGCAATCAGGTCTCCCCGCAGCCTTCTCTTCTCCAGGCCTTAGTTTGGCCTTTTGCTGTTCTGCCATTTTTCAGTTGGCCTTTGGGCCTTCCAGCCTTTCTTGTCTCTTTGCTCTCTCTGCAGGATCAGCTGTTCTGGACCAGAGTGCTCTCCTCCGAGGACTGGCTTCTTAACATGGGCGGAGTTCGTGAGAAATTGTGTTTTATTTTGTATATTATTAGTAGTATAGTACTAGTATATTAGTATATTAGTATTATTTTGTTATTCCTATTAAACTGTTTTTATCTTAACCCGTGAGTTTTGCCTTTTGTCCATTTCTCCTCCCCATCCTGCTGAGGGGAAAAAGGAGGGGTGAGCGGGCGGCTGTCTAGAGTTTAATTGCTAGCTGAGGTTAAACCATGATAATTACTCAGTATTATTACATGCACTATAGGCAGAGTCCATTGCAGGGAAGGAGAGCTCTACAGGCTTACTTGGGTCGGGCAAGGCATTACCAGCTTTTTGTCACTGGCTCCTTTATTTGGCAAATTAAAAGTTCTTTGACTTAACACAATCCCAGACATACCTGGGAAAAACAGTGGATGAGAGTTACAACACTTTCAAGTAACAATTGCAGAATGACTTGTAGCTATCACCTTACTCTTCTAGCTGGACAAATGTTCCACTCCTCTCCTGCCCTTCCTCACTGACCAGTGTCCCACTTCACTGCTGCCACGGAATATCCAGTGTCTCCTATCCCCTCTGCCCACTGTAAGTGAGAAGCAGATCAGAGAACTGCATGCCTCACACTGCCCCTGGGGCTGGCCCTGGATTTCTGAGCCCTGGCAGCATCACTTGCTCACTACTGTTCCCACGCAAGAGCCTCGGCATGCCAGCACCTTTCTCTATGACCAGTAATAACATTTCCTGGTTTTGGTTCGCATTTCCATTCTCCCAGTTTACAAAGCACAGAGCAAAGTTAGACATCAATCTATGTTCACCTTCCAGCCCCAGTAATGTTCTGCTGTGCTCTGAGTCCTGCCTTAGTAATAAGGACTCTATTACAAGAAGAATATCAATATTAAAGTAATTTTCTCAAAGCATTTCCTTTTGTGCATGTGTGGTGTGGGGCACAAGCAGGAAGTAATACCTGCATTTTCTTTCAGAGTAAATGTTGTTTAAATTACATTTTCTGCAGAGAAACTAAATGCGTTTCATGTTCCCCTAAAATTTCCTATTAAAATATACGCCTATACATGTTCTCCCATTTCAAAAGATTTTTTGAATATATAAGAAGTTGTGATACAGTATAGTTACAGTTTTGCTTTGTTTCCACTGATGTTATAGAAACATTTAGATATTTTCCCAGACCAATGATCCTTCATAGAATACAATTTTATGAAAGGTTATCTGTGTGGTTTTTTTTAGAGGACAGAAATAGAGATTGCTCAGAGCCATCTCTGTAGCATAAAAAATAATTAAATTTTAACTTCAGGCACTGAGTGGATATAGAAAGTCCTGTAGTGTACAAAATGGTTCTTGCCCACAGGGTTTTGCACTGGCTGTAGTCTTTCGTGTCAATTTTTTTGTACACATCTGGTGCAAACTAGGTGGTCTTTGAAAGTGTTGCTGAAAGTGTAAGGAATGGAGCATTTGACTGAGAATCTGAGTATTCTTTTCTTTTGGTAAAAAGTTTGTCTCATATTTGTTGCTTCTATGTCCTTGCTGCTGTGCTAATCCAGAGAAAGAGAAAACATGACATCTGTTTTTGCTCCTCCTATCCATGCTATCTGTTTCAAAGTTAGTGATCTCCTTAATCTGGTTCCCACTTATCTGCTAACAGATAAGGCTCAGTGGTTTAGTTAGTTAAATACTTCTCTGCCAACTGGCTTATTGTGATTTATTGATTTGTTGTTCAGAGAAAATGTCCAAGCTAGGTGCAATGCCAAAGAGCAGTCATTTGCTGCCAGAGTTTCTGTTGTTTTTGTTGTTGTTAGTACATTGCATTTTCTTACTGTTCCACTTCTTTTCACATCCATCCTTGTCAAACCTGAAGGGCAGAACAGAGCCATACAGAGTGTGGCTCACTAGGCCGTGCACGTCTGATAACACTCACAGCAAGACTGTGAGTAAATAGCATTAAGACGGGATGCAAACCAGCCGGGCCAGAAGTGACGGCTCTCTGAGTTTGCTAACACTCAGAAAGTAGCTAAGCTACGACAGTAGATGCTTTATAGATGCTTGTATGTAAGACTCTGGCCCTCCCATTTTAATGTGGCATATTTGGAAATAATGTTGGGGACCAGAAGTAGTGATCATAGCTTGTGATAGGTTGAGCTGAGTTCATTCACAAGCAGATGAGCTCCACCGCAGATGTCTTTCGTGGAGAAATGATTTCTTTCCGTTGCCAGCAGTTGCAGCGTGCTGGCTGTAGAAACAGAACTGTCTTCCAGTCTCAGAAGAGAGTTACATTGCACAGACAGAATGAGGTGGGGAATCTGCTAGTGCTGTCCCTCTGGATTCAGGGCAGTAAATGTTTTAATTTCCCCCTGGACTGACAAGGAATTTGGTGAAATGTAATTCTAGTTTAACGTCATCTAATGGATCAGTATCTGTATTTCTGTGAGATATCTGCAGAAGCATCTTGTTGTCACACCTGAGGCCAGGTCTTCAGACTTGATCTCAGCAAAGCATTTATCAAAAGTTCACCAGTTCTTTTCAGCCAAGATTAGGTATCTCCAAATGCAGCCGAGACGTGACTACAGGTCCTCTCTGCAGTCAGACAGGCCCACAGGGAAGCAGCTTCTTGACCTCACCAGTGGTGAAGAAATTAATAAAATATGAAACATTTTCAGCTAAACTGTAAATACCTCTGTTACATTATACATTTTTTGCTAATGATTTTCCCATACAAGTCAGGCTGAAATCAAAGGCAATTCAAGTTGAAGGCAATAAAATTTAACTTTCTGTCAAATCTTGCTCTGACACTGATGCACTACGTGCACCCAGAAATTACACTGCTTTCCTAAACCCCAGTATTGTTACACTGGTATAGTCAGGGACCACACATGTTGCTGTAAGCATTCACTACAGCTTTTCCCCTATAGGAAGGGCAAAAAACTGGTCTGATGTTTTAGAGACCTTTATATAGGTGCACATACTAATGATCATACCAGCTCATCTATTTAATTAGATGAGGTCCCCAACCAAAATAGTGTGTACTGTTGCAACAGTTGTGCATGGAAAAGCTCTCTGTATTAATTTGTCCAGTGATAATATATTAAGGTAGTTGGTGCATACCTAATTTAATCTGTCTTCAGATCAAGTCTGGACATCAGTAAGGCAAGACTCATGCAGGAACATTGTCTTCCTCCGTTCTCCAAAGAACTTGAGCAGTTTTTAAGGTCTGTTTGACTTTGTTTAGTTTAATGTTATAATGAAAATTGACTTTTTTATCTCCACAGCATTAGGAAACTCAGGCCTTTCCTGGCAAATATGGACCTAAATTAGAGATTTCATCTGGATGCTTAGTGGTCCTTAGACTTGGTCATCCCTGGCTTCAGAGAGCATTAATCTGGTGCTGATTCCACTCAAAGGTAAGTCACAACTGTAGAAGAGCAGGACATTCAAGACAACTATTTCATATTTTTTTCTGATGTCCTTGGAGAGAGCCAGTATCCTGCCTTTGCTCCTCCACATTGGATCTACTCTGCTATGTACTGCAGTATGGTCAATGTGGGCAGCCCAGTCACGAATCGAACCTATCAGGATCTGCTCTGACCTAGAAGAGTATCTAATCTATCTTAACTTTTTCTGGTCAAACAGGGTAGTCTAATGTGGAAGTATAAGAGGAAAGCTAAAGACAAAACTCAGTTCCAGGTCTTCCATGGGGCAAGGAATTCGTACATTGATAAGGCAAAAGAAACCCCTTAAATACAAATGTTTCATCTTGCTTACTGTTTTATTGATTCCTAAACTATGGAAAGAAAATTCCTAACCATTATGTTAGTAGTTACTTCCTATTTCCCCAGTTAACCTTCAGCTTGCCTAAAATGCAAACATTTTCAATTTAATCCATGAAATATATACAAAGCAAAAATATTCAATAAATGGAAAAACAGAGTTTAAAGCTGATTTTGGGAAACTGCTATGCAAGCTCAGCTTACAAAGGATCTCTGAGCAGAAGAGCAAGTCTTTATCTCTAGTCTCTTTACATTTTTTAAACTAACAGCCTAAAGCATATTTTCTTTTCCCAACACTGCTAGAATTCAAGATGCATCTTTAATTGGTTTAATGGAGCCACAAGGCATTACATTAGACAGCTTTTTCCTAGTTCACAGAGGTCATATTGACATGTAACTCATGGTATTTCCTCGTTTTCAAGATAAGATAAAACAAAGGGAAGTGTTCAGTTCCAGGTGAGTGGGAGAGGGCACAAGAAATGGGAAGAAGATAAGAGTGTTTGATGCAGGTGGGAATTTATCATGCAGTGTCTTTTTGCACTCAGGCTGCAATTGCGCAGGAGTCTGCCTGCTTACAGCATCTCAGCCTTCCTATTCCCGGTTTAAGAATGCAAGCGAATGAGAGCGGTATAGTGGAGTGATGAACAGTTGAGTTGGTCAATGTCTCCTTTCAGATATCATAAGGCTATAGCAGGTTTTACTAATACAGAAGGCATGGTGCTGGGATAACTCTCAGTCACCCCTCATGTTAGACTAGCAGAGTAAATGCAAGTAAAAGCTAGTAGTGGCTGTTTTTCAATCCCATCCTCCTCGCAGAGCCAAATAAATTCTGCAGCTATAAAAGATTGAATCGAATTTTAATAACTGAATGCAACTTCTTTTCAGCAAATAGATTTATATATCTTCTCTGTCATATGCTTCCAGTCTCTTCTACACCAGTGCACATGGCAACCTTGACTAGCAGTGACAGGCAATAGTCCATCAGTATTTACTACTGTCTTAGCTGAGTGCAGCTAATCAATACTGCAAGGTTCATAAGAACCCCTTGTTCCAGTGTTCCTCTTCCCACTGGGAACAATTGTTCTTGAGCCTTTTGTGCAGCTCTATATAGAGGTGAAAATGTTCTATCAGTTTTTTGCTTAAGATTTTTTAGTCAGCTCATGGCTATAAGGGACAAACTGGAGTTCATGGCCAGTAGCATGCACACTAAAGATGGTTTCTAGTGCCTAGCTATCTTGAATGTGAGCATTATTTTTTCTTTCAGACTTGGGGTCTAATCTTCGTGTCACGGATTTGAAGGTCAACAGGGATGACTGTGGTCGTCTGACTTAACTTCCTGAATAACCTAAGTGGTGAGACTCCCCTACGAATTGTTGCTGTAATGTCAATATTTGTGCTTCAACTTTAATATCATCTTTACAGAACAACCCATGCACAGTTAAGAAAAAAATTACAGATTCTCTGCACTTTGTACTTTTACCAGCTCAGCTTTGGACTGAAATCTGAACTTTGCAGTTAATGTGAATTTATCAAGTTTCAAAATCCATCCACTGCATCTTCTGTCTAAAATACAACATCATCAGCTGTCAGAGTTCTCCTTTTGTACTGTGTAGGGACCATCATCAAGTCAGAGGGTCTATTTGAAAGAAGCTACACAAATTGAGCTCTTGGAATCTTTCACTGAAAAGCATGTTTTCCTGCCTTTTACTCATTCATGTGCCTCTTCTGTGGATTCTTGGATTCTCCAGTATTGTTTCTGAATTGTAAATGCCAGAACTGTGCACAGATTTCAGTAACAGTAGTATTGATACCGGGTAAAAAGTTAACATAGCCTACTACTCCTTGAGGTTCTGCTGCTTGTATACCCCAAGATTACACTGACCTCCTTGGTTACTTTGTTGTGCAGGAGACTAGTTTTCATCCACAGCCCCACAGATTTTTTTCAAAGTCAGTGGTTCCCTGGATGGATTCTTCAGCCTGTTATTGTGGCCTGCACACTTCACTTCCAGATTTGTGATCTTATATTTGGCTCTACTGAAATGTGCATTTGCTCATTGTGCATAATTTACTGAGCCATGCAGCTTACTTTGTATTCATGGTCTGGTCTTCTTTAGTTAACATTCTCCCAGTCTCTACTCTTTATCAGTAATGTTTTTATATTTGGGGTTTTTTCTTAGTCATTGATAAAAATATTAAGTAGCAGAAAACAGACCCTTAGGGACTGCACTCAAAACAGCCATTAAACTTGACTCCTGTTTATAATTGCAGGTGGAAACCTATTATTAACCAGCTTTTAGTCCATTTAATATATGTTATTTTAGGCTTCTATTGGTCTGGTTTATTAATCAAGATGTCGCTCATAAAACATCACAGACATACAAACACTTTGCATCAACCACCAGAACACAAACTTTTCATTATGAGTTACTCTGATAGCATAAGTTGTAGATAAACTGATGCTTATTAGCTTTGGGCTGATGCCTGCCTTGTTACCACTGTCTGGCTTTAGTAGGTGTTGTGTTGTGTTGTTTAACTCTCCCGGGGAGATGGCTGTTAGCAAGTGAGATGTTCAGCCTCCCAAAGTTCACAGAAAGGCCCAGAGTGGGAGGTGGATGCTGTCCATGGCTCACCATGAGCTCTAAGGCAAAGTGCAGCTCCTTTGTTGCTGCTGCAGTATTTCTTCCTTGTTTGTTTGGACACCACATGTTTTAGTATTTCTGCACAAAGCTAATGAAATTCTCAAAATAATATTTCACCCTCTTCCATTTTCTTTACTGGTGGATTATTTTTAAATAGGTAAAATAGCTAAAATGAAGATTGTGCAGATAAACAGTGTGATTTTTTTGAGATCTAATCATCGTGTAATACAATAAAATAATATTACTTTATGATACGGTAATAGCTAATGTTGAAATGTGTTACTGCCTACAGGTAAAACACCTGTATTACTTTAATGCAGCACAATTATTTCTGTGTTATTAGATTATATCTAAGTAGATATTTGGACTAGTTTTTGTTAAAAAAAGCATAAGTCTGTGATGAAGAATACCATGTGTATATTGCTTTTTGTGTCTCTCTTCCTGCATAAAATGCATACTAAATTACTTTCAAAATCTCATGAAAGATGTTTCTCTTCAAAAATCATATCTCAGAGCATCTCTGTCTTATCACTGAGTTTAAATAAAAGGGGGAAATAAATACAGTTGGCAATTAATGTGCCTTCCCCCAAATTTTTCATAATCCAATTAATATTTACTAAAACATGCCATTTAGGCATAAAAAATGCTATGGAAAAACCAAGATGACTTGTAAATTGTTACTCTGTGAACTGTCTACTGTGGTTTCAATTATAGTGCCTCAATATTTGCAGATGCATAAGACTATTTCTAATAATTCTTCAACGTAGAGATGAAAAGTATGACCTGTGTATGTGATTTTGCAAACTGGAAGGATGGGTAAATGATAAAAAGAAATTATCTGCCCTATTTATTCTATGTGAATCTTGATCAAAATATTCTAGATGTACCAAAAAAATAAGTATTTTACTAAAAAAAATAAGGGGCATTAAGCCACCGTCTGATATGTTAATCACAAGTCAAAAACTCAACAGCATATACTTCAGACCTTTTACTGAATCAGTTCAGTTTCTGAAAAGTCATGCTTCTTCTTTACACCTTTAAGTCAATGGTCACCCTCTATCATATCACTGTGATGGAAGCACGCTAGTGGAATTTGACTCTGAGCATTAAGGGTTAAGCTTTTTGAAAACTGCATTGTTTTAAGTTTCCCAGAGGGTGAGTCGTCTTGCAGTGCATTGCATCGAGGTGCATCAGTCATGTAGCTTTATGTCTTGGAGTCATAAAGTCACCTAATCAGATGTGACTGACACTATTTGACATGACAAGTCACCCAGGAAAGTGCAAGAAAACAAACAACATGTTTTTCTGAAAATTCTGGTTAAAGCTGCTGTCTTTTCCCATGTTTTGTTTTACACTGCACTGAGGAACATATGTTTTATAATGGGGAGGGTAAATACATGAAAAGATTTTCTGATGTAGAAAAAATACAAGCTGTTGTCATCTGGCCACAGTAAAACTTCTACAAAAACTTCTACAAAAAGTGTTCCTGCAGTCTTTTCACAGTGGAAGCCTTTGGGAAGATTATTTCTCTTTGGACATGAGAAATTCGCAAGGCACAAGACTCTTCACTCAAAGCACCAGTGCTTTGGTGACATAGGCACAAACACATGTGCGGACTTATGCACCAGGGCTTTTGACAGGATCCACAAAAGAAATTAGACACCTATGTAACTTTATATGGCAGCACATCATACATGCTGAAGATTTCTTTTACTTGTAAGTACTCACACAAGACAGTTCTGGCACAAGAATATTGAAAAACATAAAACCAGGAGTTTCATAGACCTAAGGAGAAAGGGTTCTCTTACAGTAGAGTTGTGTTTACTTCTTGTTCAGCACCATGCTCAGGATATGATACACAACATTTTCGTAGGGCTTCTAAAGTTATTTGCAGAATGAAATGCAGTCTTCTTCCACTGCTTCTCTGAGCATCTGTGCACACAGATGTTCCACAAAAATAATATCGTAAATCCTTCTACACATGCTTATACTGAGGGTGCTTTTCAGTTCTGAAGTGCTGCATAAATGGAAATGTCTAATAAGTTTATGCTAAGAAGAGTTCAGCTACAGCTTGGTTTTGCAATGTTTTTATCTTTTTTTTTTTGACATTTGATAGCTTTATTTAAAAACTGATTTATAAGAGTTATGTAGTTTTGACATTATAACAGTCCTGTAAGAGAAATGCTTGAAAGAGGTCAAGAAGAATTCAAACACCATAAGATTTGATAGTAAAAATTATCTGAAGAGTTTGGGCAGGTTGGCTCTTGACTATTTTAACGCTTATGGTAGTCAATAATAAAAAAATAATGAGTCTTACAGTAGAAATTTTCAGGTCCTTAAGAAAATTATCCCATAATTGAGTGCTCAGGTTCTACTGTCTGTTTTCCTACTCAGCGATCTTATTCCTTGTAGCCTTTTCCCAACACTTAATTCTTTCTCAGTGGAGTTAAGCAAGCAACAGCTTATAGGTAGGAAAACATACAGGTATAATGTATAGATATAAAGGTATGAAGTTCAGGTTTCTACAGCCAGGCAACAAGAAACCAACATTCAAAAAATCAAGTTATTTCCTTTTTGTTACATAAATCTGGATTTAGGAGCTTAATTGTAAGTTCCTGAGTTGACGCTTTGTGTCATGCAAGAGTAAGATTCATGCTGTGATAAAGCAGCATCTCAAGAAGAAGAAACTGAGCCTAGCTGAGGTATCAGCTTTCAGAAAGTTGGCTTTTATTTTGCTTCTGCAGTGTTTATCCCCTAAGTCTCCTGTCAAGCATAGGAAGAGAAGCAGGTGTTTAAAATTAGAACAGTACACATGTTAACAAGTAATTCTACATCCACTAGAGGAATCATAGGAATATACTAGAAAATAAGAGTCTTTTAAGACTGCTTTAGTAGCACTGAAAGTTGTTGCTGTCTGAGAACTTCAGTTTTGTAGACTTTACATGTTTTCCAGGCAAGACTTTTCGGCTGCCTGCGTATAGGCACATTTCCTAGCTCCGTACCTGGCGTGGAAGTAACCTGCCAGCTAGCTGCGCAAACAGGGAGTAAGCAAAGCTGGCAGCTGCCTGCTTTGCCCATGGATTGTCTCCAAACATTCCTATTTGTTGGATAGGTGTTGGCACAGAGTATTCTGGCTTAGAGGAGTTTCTGTAATGTGGACTTTTGTTCCCATATAGGATGAAACACTGGAAACCTCCAGTTTCCCATAAATAGAAGTTTTTATTTTCAGCCAAGCATAAATGAGTGTTTTGAGTCTGTGACACACCCTACCTGTGACTAGGAGGCCTGGGGGGGGATAGGCCCAGGTAGGGCCAGTGCTCCTTGGTTTCAGGATATTTGTGATTTCACTGAGAGAGGGGAGAGCATCACCTATTCATTCTCATGCTGCCTGGCTGTGTTTGGACAGCTCCGCATCCACACCTGCTGCCGGAGGCCTCTTCCCCACTCCCAGGGTCGCCTTGTCCTCAGAAAGACCCTTGGCAGCTTCCTCTTCCCCCAGGGACAGGGAACCTGAGACTGTGAGCCTGCAGCTCCCAACAGGAAGACTGTCACATTAGCCTGGAATGAGAACTTGGCCAGTCATGTTTCCCTTGGGGTCTCTTAGAAGATATTATTTCAAACCTGCGATCGCCTTCTCAGAGCCTCAGGACTGAGTGTCAGCAACGCCCTGTCCGACCCTCCGTGTTTCCATACATCCTCAAAGAAAGTTAGTCACCACTCTAATCTTTCTTTTCTCCTCTTCTTTTGCCCCTTGCCCCTCTTTTACCCTCACAGCAGTTCTGAGTCCAGATGAGTCTGTGCATTCGAGGGCTAAATTCGTCATTGCTTGCATTCTATAAACCCCACTCCTCTAAAAACATGAATTGTTATAGGTCTTTAAATATAAATGCATTACACTTCCCAATTGATTATAAAGTATCAGGTTTGCATGTTTAAAAACTTCTTCCTGGAGTTTTCCAAGTCCATTCAAGTGGAAAACATACAAATAAAGCACTGTCAGGTGGAAGTAAAAGAGATTTTGAAGTGAACAGTTGAAACCCATTAATGAGAATGAATCTGTTTTCCTTTTGTTTAAATCACATGGAGAGAAGACATTATTTTAGACAAGTCCTTGACTTCTCCTAAGAATTGCTGCAGTATCAAAAGCAGTCTTTCCAAAGTTCTATGGTTACATTGCCTGTTACTCTGACGAGAGGTTGCAGAAAATAAGAAGGCTAAGCTTCATGTTACTCTTTCAGTTTCCTTAAAATTCTGTTTGTCATGTGTGGTACAGTGATTCCTATCTGGATGAACAAAGCTACAAAGCTATCTTGCAGAAGTACTTCTAAATGGTTGAATCCCAGCTTAATAAATTGAAGCAGCAACCTTAATTATTCTGAAAAGTATGCAAATAGAATTATTTTTATTCTCAAAAAAATAATAGACCTTTCTGAATTAATTTGTGTATGTCCCTGTTTTCAGAATGGATCATTTAATTCCTGTTTACAAGTGTTTGGCTTTTGTTACTATGGTTTGCTGTAAATTCACCCCCCCCCCTTTTTTTTCTTTCACCCATTAGAAAGCCATGCTGCAACCTATTTATTTAAACAATAATGTTTTCTCTCAGTAAATCATCAGATGAGCTATTGGCATTGTAATCTTTACTTAAAACTAAAAATATCCACATGGGTGCACAGCATTTGGCTAATTAATTTCTGATAATTTGCAATGTTAACAGCCAGCTGCCAGGGGCTTGTGTGACTGTTAATCTGTGGAAGAAGCCATGGTGAAATGATTGGAGATCTGCTCCTGCTGGTTGCCAGATAAATTCTTCTTATGACAATGTCACTAGGTTAATTAATTCAATTAATGACTCCCAGTGCAATGTTTTTCTTTGTCTTTTTCATTTGCCACAGGCTGCTGAACAGGAACTCCTATGGATGTACCCTGAAGTTATGTCACAGATAAGGAATAATGTACTATTTCCGTGACTAGTTCTGAACTGTCTTAATTTTTTAATGAACTTTGGTAGCTGTTAATTCTATTAGAAATTAGTTTCTTTTCTGTTTTTCTTAAATGTAAGCAATCAAATATCCATCACTTTATTATTTTCAGAAATAGTCGTGATTTTAGGCAACTTTAGCATTAGGTCTTTTTTACATTCCCTTAAAGAAAGCAACTCGATGTGGAACTCAGCTCTTCAAATGCTATGAACTGAATATTTGCTTTCGTCCTTGAAAAGAGGAACTGTCAATCTGAATCAGACCTCAGGTATATCTAGCTCATCATTCTAGCTCCAATAATAACAAGCACTACCTGTTTCAAAGTTCAAGAAGCAGAAAAATGCATCTTACCTCTAGCTGATTTATTTTTTATGAAGGAAAAAGTGAAAGGAAAAATACTGCTGAAAGGGACATGTGTAAAGAATCTCAGAGATACTCTATGAGGCTCTCAAGTGTCCTTTGTCTTGAACGTCATCTCATTTTTCTGAGCAGAACTAAGAATTTGGAGACAGTGCTTTAAAAAGCATAGCCATCACTTTTTAGAATAGCTTATATAAAAATGTAAATAAAGCACAGAGCAAAACAATGAAGTGGGAATGAAAGTCACTTTTTCTTCTTGATTCTAGCTAAGGAGCAAATCAGGGGCAGAGCATCATGACACTCATCCAGATTACGCTCTCTGTTGATCTGGTTGTGCTCCACTACCCCTTGGACTTCCTGCAGACCATCCTGCATTAACATTATACATTGATATTTGTACTGAGGTCACACTATGGTCCTCTGTATTCACTCTACTATGTTTCTTATTCACAGTTTTAATTTCATTCCTTCTCTTGAATATGATCTGAAAGCATGCTTGAATGTGAATTCCAGGTTTGGAAACGAACTGAAGCAAGCTGTAAATACAAATCCCACTGACACTGAAGTTCTGCCCTGCTAGCTGTTCCAGGTTAGCTCCTATTTGGTATGTGAGTAAATCAGATTTAGAATATTTATCATCTGGATGACTGATTTAAACCCAGTGAAAACTCTAAAAGGCTTCCAGTGAAAGCAGAATCTCACCCTGGGGCATTGCAGCAACCTAATAACCCTGGAGGAAAAGTGTAGTGAGGGAGAACATGAGCTATTACCAGGAGATTCATTCTGGCTATTAGCATCGCTCAAAAAGCTGAGGAACAGGTAATAGCTGATGTTACCAGTGCAGTAAAGGTGTGCATGTGGAAAGCTGCCTCCCTTTCAAGTATCAGTGGGAGCTGCACGCTCCATTTGCTCTGCGTAGGAGTATCTGGCATTTTTTTACTTTATTTTCAAAGACTGTCAACGAACTTCTCAGTAGCTCTCTTGCCTGTGCAGTATTAGCCCTTCTGAATCGTGGATGCAAGCGTCAGCTTCCTCTTCGCAGGTGAGCCGAGGGTAAGGTCTTCACTCTGTGGTTTGTGAGGTGTCTGCTCTTCCTAAACCCGATGCACTCACTGGATCAGCCAGTTCAGGGAGAGAAGGGGGGACTCCGCAGGTTCACTGCTGAGCTCTGTGCAGCGCGGTGCCTTAACAAAGCCTGCTGTGAAGTTTATGGCATCTTTTGACACTTGTTATCTAATGAAAAGACTATTATCCCCGTAAGGGGGAAATCACCATGTGCTTTTCTTTAAATTCAATCCAAACATATACTTTTTAAATAGAAACACTCTGGTGTTTCATGTCAGGGCCCTATAGTATAAGCAGCTGGCCAGGCAAGCCATACACGAGAAGCATAATTTGAGCTGTCATTTCCCTGCAGTAAATACTTTCCTTTGTTTCTAGGAGCTGAGTGATAGAAATCAGGATATGTAAATTTGGGCAATGGATCTTAATTATGAGCAGCAGGTGCCTGTGCAAGAGTGCTCAGGTGAGGGGGGGTAGTACAGATACTGTGACTTGCTTGTTGTTGGTGTACAAAGGGAAGGCTACAAAGCTCCAATTAATTATCCACATTTATGAGCTCAGCGACCCAAGTGAAAGGAGAGTGCCTTGTCTGCTGCTCCGATTTAGTCTTCTCAGCAGACAGTGGTTTAAAAAACAGTTATACAGCTCAGCCTCTGAAGACCGCAAACAGTCCGCGTTAAGGACTAAATTACCCTTGTAGACCCTGAGAAATCAATTTGTGGGAGTATAGACTATGATGAATAATCCTGTTGGAGAAATTAATTGTCTGAGGAACATTTCCTTAAGATGTCTTGACCAGAGAAGCATCTTCCCGGTGTGATTGTAAATATGACTGTCTTCGGGGAGACAACACTGTTTACCCTTTACTGATTAAAAAACAGGTAATTATTCTGCCTTTCTTTTTCAGCACACTACTAATCACACTGAAAGCAGTAAGATCAGGTGAAGTGGGAGGCATGATTTATGCCTATTATAACATTTAGATTACTGTTGGACTGTAGTGTCTCTGTCTCATGTCTGGACAGGCGCATGTAAGGGAAGACAGACAGGAATGATGCCTCCAGACCAGGTGCAGACCACACTTTCTTCAGTCTGACCCGTAATCTGAGTGGGTAATTCAGTTTCTGTACCCATTCAACCATGGCTTTTCTACCAAGGATGTTAATATTGTACTGTTTGTGGAGAAAGGAAGCATTATTGATGTTTTTTGCTGAATCCTAGAATCGTAGGTTGGAAAAGACCTCTAAGACCATCAAGTCCAAGAAGTTACCACTCTGCTTTGTAAGCAGATTCATAAAGGTGAACTTCTACATTGTGCTTTGAGCTGATTCAAGGTCTTGTTGCTGTGTGAAAGAGTGGCTCTCTGTCCCTGGTCGTGTGATGCTGCCCTTGTGCTGGCTCTGACATACATGAGGCTCCGTACTGAGTCAGTTCAACTTGCTGGCCAACAGAAAGCTAACCCAGAAAAAAATAGCAGATGGCTGAGATCTTCCTTCCTCATCCCTTGGCTTTAGACCATCCCTTTTTCCCCCACCAGACATCATAATTCTCTTCTAAGTAGGGCAATTTATGTAGGAATAGACAGGAGCCCCCCATGGGGACAGTAGGGACCAGTTTGTCACCTGGACAATATACTTTAATCAAGTGTCTTTTTCCTTGCAACTTGCTTCCTGTTCTCTGCACTGATGGGTTCAGACCTTGGGCCATTCTCAGATAACCCAGTTTTGTTATTATATAACTCCTGGCTTGGAGCAGATTGCTGTTTGCAGCCCTTCAGTCAGTCGTCTTCCCAACTGGTTTGTTTTATTCTTTTTGCTCCCTCCAACTGTGGTGATATCTAAGCAGACATATGGGCCCTCATTATACATTGTCCTACACCTTGTGTGGCCAAGTGAGGCTGGTGCAAAGTGGGTGTTAAACAGCATCATTCATGTGTGGCTGTGTTTTACACCCTCTTGGTAAATGATTACATGAGGTCCAGAGAAACAAACTGTGAACCCCAATACACCACAGTGCAGTTCTGCTACAAATTAGGGGCACTGTAGTTTGAAGAAACAAAAAAAAATGGTTTCCTCTTCTAAAAAAGAAAATCAAAACAACAAACAAAAAATCTGTAACAACAACTGTAATTGTGAAGGGAGGGCATTTGGCCAGGTTATAGCAGAGTAACTTAATGGGTGACCTCACATGTCAAACAGTACACATAGACAAATAATTATTAAACAAAACTGCTTTGCTTTCTCTAGCTCTACTGCTTCTTGTAAAGCAATAGTCCCCAATTTGTTTTTCAGTAGAAAGCCTGGGGATACGGCTACAAGTTTAAAATTGTAACATCCTCTCTATTTGTAAAGCCTTCCACAACCAGGAATATTTCTGAGTAAGAACTGAAGCATCTCTACTTGTTTGGAGGAAATCTTATTACACAAAGCAGGACAAACCAGTCAAGCCACTTTAAACAGGATAAATTAATGAAGGCTTCAAGGTAGAATCAGCTGTTTGTTTACATCCATTGTCTTCTTGTTTCCCACACAAATATATTCTGTGTTTAAAATTTATAAAGCTGGGTAAGCCCTTCTCACGCTGTTCTCAGTAAAATATTGCTCGCCACATCTCTCTGAGGGGCTACTGACAAATAGGTTCTTGTTGTCTAACTTTCTCTCTGCTGAGGTTAATGATTAAGTGGTTCAGAAGGTTAATTCCTGGAGATAGTGTTGTCTTTGGCTTGAACAGATGTTGGTAGTGCTTTAATGTGGTTATCAAACTCTGCTGCCCTTCATTCTTTGCTCTGTGCAGTCCTGGGTATTGTTCACCAATGCATTCCAGGCCCACTCTATGGAGATCCAGCAGAGCTGAACATACCATCACATTACCACTGCAGAGCATCGGCTTTCCCGAGGTCACACTGGATAATGCCAATATATAGCACATAAACTGATAACGACAGTCTTGATCTTTAAAAGATCTGTAAATATTTGTATATGTATAAAGATACAGAATACCTTTTGAGGCTCTCATTGAACGTTCTGTAAAGCCACTCACAGTCTTTATATCAGTGCATCACTGTGTAAACGCTGCCCCTCCTCCCCTCAGTGCCTCATACCTTGTTAGAAGATGTGAATTTCAAGGGTGTCTGAAGTAATCTGTTGTGTAATCAGCACCTCTAACAGCCTGTTAAAACACTGGGGATTGGACCAACATTTACAGCACTTGAAGCTATGTCATTATAGGAGCTGCTGGATGTGCGCATAAGTCCTTTACTTCCACATCCACTGTGTCATAACCATCCATCAGTATCTTGTGTTGGGTGGTAGGAAGAGTGGTGTCAGGAATGCATTTACAAGGCAGACTTGCAAACACCTTCTGCCCTCTTCCTACACACTGCTCTAGACCTCCTAGCAGCAAAGCTGTTAGAGTTAAAAGCATCTAATGTCACTCTGTCTGGATATGAAAATCTCATCATTTTAATTATTGCATTGATTTTCTCATGCATTTTTTGGCATTGCCAGCTCACAAATTGTATCCAGATTCAATACAGTATAAAGCACTGTGTTTTAATTTGGGGAAGAGTTGCTGTTAACTTATAGGAGTTAACTGGCTTATGAAATCAGGGCATTTTCCAAGAACCTTGTCTTTCTATAATGTGGAGATTTTTTTAAAAGCAATTCACAGTTGAAAAGAGAAGCTTGGTCCTGTGACCAAAATATATGCTGCTATTTTAAATACTAGGGTGCAAAAAAAAGAATACAAACTTCATAATTTGTATAAGCAGTCCTTGAAAGAATTAATTTTAAGCCAGCCTCACAGTGGGATTCATTACATTTAAATGTCAATACTGACAATGCTATAGTTGAGTTGTCACCTTGGACTTTACCTGTTCATCATTATTTGTGAAACAGTAAATGAAGAGGAGTCACTGCTTTTTTGCTTTCCTCTCATTACGAGTTGAGATAAACTTGAAGCTGATGGTACCTGTGTCCTTACCCAGCAACACTGTGTGAGAAGCTCTGCCCTGGTGATGTTCTGTGCTCCTGACTCCCCGATGGTCACCAGTGCTCAGTGGCACCATGCCTTGTTTTTGGGTTCCCTGGTGCAGTCTGTAGTTTTAAACCTGCTGGAAAACATTGGTGTCATTACATACGATCACAGGAAATGTCTTATGGCCACAACCTTTACCACAAATGCAATACCTGGGTTTAACTGGTCCTCATCCTGACAGATTTCAAACCTAATTAAGCCCAGAGGCTGTTCTGGATAAGGGTTGTCTTCAGTGCTTCAGCTGCGCCATGGGGCAAAAAGGAGTGAAAACTCCCAGGGCCAGAAAAAGAGAAAATAAAGAATTATTGCAGTCTTGAGGGTGCTTCTCTGGGGATGAAGTGCTAGGTCCCTATGTCCCTACGCCCTGTGACTCTTCACAAGCAGTTAATCTGGTTTTGTGTCAGATGGTCTTTCAGCTGAAGTAACCTTTGCTCTCCCACCACGTGCCTTTAAAAAGCAATTTGTACCCCAATTCAGTTGTAATCTGCAGGAAGTTATTTTAATTTCCTTGCAAAAAGCTTTTTTTTTTCTTCTTTGCACTGGATTTAGGTTGGATCCCACTTTCTTAAAGGGAAATGGCCATGATTATATCTATTGAGGTCGCAGTGGTATCCTGTGTGGTGGTATCAGTCCCTTCCTACAGCCAGCAAACAGCCCTCCCCAGCCAGGTCCTGGGCTCACCTTCCCCTTTTTTTCAGCTGCATCACCTTAGTCGATCTTAGTTGGCCTGTGGTTAATTAGAAACTCCCTCCCACCCCATCTTTGCCTTTCTCTGTCACTTCTGACTGATGAAATTGCCATCTCTGCTTTTGCTCCTTACTTAAGGCTCATCATATTTGCTGTTGGTGCTGTGAAAGACACAGTTCAGATGTAAAGGCCCCGTGTGCTGAGGGCTGGAGGGCATTAGCAGCTCTGAGGAGTTTCCAGTCTCAGGCATAAACCAGAGCGGGCATAAAGCAGCAAGGGTAAGACTGGGTAAGTCAGTCAGTCAGGCTTCACTGGGTAAAGTCTTTCCAAAGTGCTCCTCGTCTTCACCCTGCTGAAGTTGGAGATCTAACTCCCACAGATTTCCATGACAACATAGTTAAAAAGCTTCTTTCCTTATTGATAACTTACATTTAGCCAACAGTCTCAGTGAGGCTGAAGCTCTCCATGCTGCTTGTATATATATTCAAACCAGGGACTTGCATTTGTACACTTGATTTGATATGAATTTTCTAGTGATTTTGTCAAATCCTGGTTGAATATCCCCCAAACATTTCTCTACAGGACCATACGTACCGAAACATGAGATAGCTAGAGGGATGGCACCAGCAGACCCCTGTAGCGAAGGGTCAGACAGCAGGCGCTCAGGCCAGGCAGCAGCGGCCCCCCACCTGCCCTTCACTGCGTGTACAGTGGGGGGGCACAGGGAGCCGGCCGGTTGTCTCAGCCCAGCACCGGGGG
>Ga0065711_1038422_pt1 | contig 18776 bp, 13 predicted proteins | sample Hoacrofraction12_FD_59098 | JGI IMG/M metagenome (GOLD analysis project Ga0065711, IMG submission 59098) | Hoatzin crop microbial communities from Cojedes, Venezuela - Epithelial fraction 12 v2 (version 2) | ecosystem: Host-associated > Birds > Digestive system > Esophagus > Crop | place... | reverse complement strand
AAAAAAAAAAAAAAAAAAAAAGTCTGTGGCAGTGGTTATAGTGTTGTTCTGAAGCAAGAAGGGGAGGGGGGAGGCGTGTATGCACGCGCAGGGGGTACGGAGGGAGATGCCGCATTCCAAAATCGCGCTGCATCCTATAGCGCGCTCCGCTTCTTCCTAATGGGACTGGAGCTGCTGTATGGTTTCAATTCAGCGTGCTGCACCTGTAAAAACAAATAGACATGACGTCTGCAGTTAGGTAACTCTAGCTCACTACAGTGTGTGTTAATGGCTCCCCGAGGACAAACCAAGGGAAACTAAGGAAGGTTCAAAAGTAATGAATCATTTTCTAAACACAGGAACATGGGGGATTAATTGCAGGAAGGATTTGAGAAGTCATGCATCATTTCTTGAAATGAAAATATTAAAAGCAGATTTTTCTAATGAGATACATGGGGTTCTACCTGATTTCAGCAATGTAGGATAGATCTTTTGGGTTTGTTTTGGTTTGGGAGTTGTTTTTCTTCTTCTTCTGGCATTAACCTATAAGTTTAATAAACTTCTCTCAGGAGTTTAAATTCAAGTGGGTCTCAATACACAATAAGATGACAGTTGTCAAAACTATACACAGACCTTGGGATGCTGACATATTTAACCATTTCAAAAAAGGAAAATATTTTCCCACATAGAACCTGGACAAAGCTGCCTTCACCTTTCAAAACAACTTCATATACAATATAATGGTTAAAACGTGTGATAAACTGACAAGGATGGTGTAATCTCCAAATTGTCTGCTGTGCTACAGAGGAGTACTCCCATTGACATCACGGGCAGCTTTTGCTGAACATGCCATCTTTTTCACTCCTCCTCTGTCTTTTGTCTAACACATGTGGGTTGTAAATGGCTAATGTACAGGCAGAGGTAAATTTGAACTCCTTGCGGTACCACAGTAAAATGATGGTGCATTGATAGCGCACGAAACGAAGCGGACAGAGAGGCTTTGGAGCTGCCATGGATGACTTTCACTAGAGCGTGTGGCTGTCACTTTATTTAGCACTGGTCGAAAACTCTGAGGCTTGTCCCACCCTAGGAACTTTATCACTCCTCCCTCATAGAAAACGGTTATCATTTTCCTCAGAGAGCTCAAAGGATCCCAAAATGATAGAAACCACTCAAGGAAACGTTATAAATGTAAATGTTAAATCTTTAAACATAAACACTAAAAGGGCATATGCAAACCATCACTGCAAATCCAGCGTGCTTTACCGGAGCAATGACAAAAAAATAAAAATACACTGCAGTTTAACGTCTCTATAATCATTTCTGTTTGCTTTTTTCCTCCCACCAGTCTATGGCGAGATTTCTCTCAAATTATCAGTGCTGCCACCAACCAATCTGGTGACCTCTTGAAATACGTGCCACCAGAAGCCTTTTCCAACCTTGTTTCTACCAGATGCCTCGACACTGCATGTGGGCAATTATTTTTCTGTCTCCAACAGAGTAACATCAGTATCAGAGAGATTGTGATCCCCTCATTCACAGTGAGCAGCACCCGACTGAAAGCACCGCGATTCACAGTGGAAGGTGCAATGTCAGTGGGACCCAGGGCATTGGGATCAGGGCCTGAGGACGGAGATTCCAGTTGCTTAAAACAAAAGAAAGAATCCTTTATATCATGTGGCTTCATTATCCAGCAAGACTATTTTCCTTCCTCCGAGAAATAAACAGATCTTGACATTCTAAGGGACTTGTTGTTCAAATAATTTCCAGGAAGATAGGCGAGATTACTGAAGACAGTGGTGGTGTTTAAAAGAAATATGAGAGGAGACTGAAATTTGAGGGAGGACAGATTCTGGTTAGATTAAAAGTTATAATTCCATAACGGTGGAATATTGTTCTGATCAACCACAGAATATTTGACACACATCTCAAGGCTTTCTCTAAAGAAAAAGATGAGCAGAGCATTGTCCAAGGGAGGACGGGAGCTCAAGGTGGGTGGCGAGGAAAAATTTTGAGGGATAGCTGATGTACAAAAAAACACAGCGAGCACTAAGTCACAGAAATAATGCCCCTCCCCCTCCATCTTGAGCAAAGGGAGAATTCAGCAAATCCTTTTAGATGGTTGTCTCTATCAAAAAGACTATTTTTCTCTTCCCTCCGTACAAATACCGGAGCAGAAAGGTGACAGAAACCACAGCTCAGTAACCATGCTGGGTGATTTTCCAGATCATTTTTAAGTAGGTCTTTTCAGGATAATTTTTCTGCAATCATTTTATCCTTCCGACAAAGGATTTTGGCTCCCTGCCCTTCTAACACCTCCCTCCCCCTCCCCCGTGGATCTTCCCCGATTCCTTATCTCCGTTATTCAAAAGTGCCCCGGCATCGCATCCCCCAAGCAGAGCACCCAGCCGCTCTCTGTGCCGCTCATTGCCGCTGTTGGCGGTGGCCATTCATTACCTACCTTTTGAACATCCGATGGTACCCTGGAGAGGAAATCTAGCAGCTCATTATTGTCGATGGCGTAGGGATTTCTAAGCTTCTTAGTAAATTTATTTACGCCTAGAAAAAAAAAGAAAGATGTAAACAAAATAATACAACCCTTTTCTATTCCCTCCCTCCTAAACTGGTCAGGCAAGGTGCAAAAGGGAAGAGGAATTCACAGGTAAACATCAGTGTGAAAACAGTGCCTTGGACTTAAAGCCACGCACATGTTCCCTGTCACGGGGAATCGTTCATGTGCCTCCAGAAGGAAGTAGAGGATATTATTTATAAAAGTATTTCTTTACTTTGGGGATCATCTCTTGTCAACAACATGGCAAAAAGATTGCAGCATTCGTTCGTTCTGGGTGATATTCTGGGGAGAATATACAAATTTGCAGCTGGGACTACTGTTAGATCTGCTATTCTACATGACAAAAGACATTCCTTCTCCTCACGCCCAGAGAACTGCAGGGCTCTGAAAAGAAATGGGCAGGATTAAGGCTTTTTTTGGTTCCATTTCTTCTGAAAATGAAAACTTCCCTTTCTCATCATGTCTTATAGCTTGTCCTCTCTTTGCAGAACCAGATTGGACAAGCTGATCACACCACAATGGTGTGGGAAACTGTAAAAACTTATCACAAGGTTTACTTTATCCTGATCTTAGCGTGAATAATTTGGCTTGTTAACCGCAGCAACAGCTCTACCAGTGCTCGCCATGGACTTGGTCATGCTTCAGCTATCAGAGATGGTCCCTGGTGGGAGGAGATCCACAGGAGTGTATTATTCATATTATTGTGGAGATCATGAGATCTTCTCTTCTCCTCCCTTTGAGGAAAGGGAGTGACGAGCAGCCCACAGCCAGGGCATCTCTATTGCATGGACCAGGATGAGAAAGCGAGAGACCTGAGCACCCTTCCCAGCTCTCCCCTTGTGCCAGTGCAGCCACTTAACATCCTGTTGCCACTGCTTCCTCTCTAAGAAACAGAAGCTAGTAGTGTGGCTACATAAACGTGTGGCAGAAGAGCAAAGAATCATTAGGTGAAGAAAATCAGCTAACCCATCTGAAAGAACAGCAAAGAAAAAAAAAGTTGGTTGCCTCAAAGGATCATAACACAGCATTCAATTCCATCATGCCCCTGTCCAAAATCTCATAGTCGTTTCCCTTAAAGTGATTTCAAATGCAATGGCTGCTCCAGCCTTCTCTTCTCTCTGAAATGTACCTGCTTCACATCTGAGATTCAGCTTTCAAGCCATATACTTGTAGCAAAATGCCAACACAATTTTCTGTGTACCTGATTTTTAAAAAACAGAAAATATCATAAGGTCTTTTGAGGCCTTGCCACAGGGTAGTTGTTTAACATGTATCATATCTGAAGGCCCTGTCAGTCTAGATGATGTGGAATGGATGTATAGTTTTCATGTACTCACCATGTCTTCCATACAAGAACAGCAATATTTTGTTACTGAAATTTCACTCCTAGCAATTTCTCTCCTTCCCTTTTGCCCTTTCTTTTGTTTGATTTAATCCTTTATTTCGTTTATTTTTCGTCCAAGAGTGGCTTTTTGTACTGCCACTTTCTCATTCCCTCCCTTTTCTGCATCCAGGAGAGCAGCAGATGGCTCAGCCCTGGAAGGGTGACGGGGCACCCCAACAGCCCAGAGCCACACAGGGGCTGAGCTCCAATGGTTCGGTGAGGAATACCTGCACCTCAAGGCTGAGATTAAAGCTATCACCCTAAATAAGACAGAAGGCCATTTTGAGATACAGAAAGTCTTCAGCAGCTGGAATGTCATCTCCTCTGTGAAAGGCCATCTTGTGCTTCTTCATAACACTACCAGGAAATTTTCATAGTTAAAAGCTCCTCTTTTATTTCATGATGCATCTTCATACAAATACTTGCTGACCCGTGATGCACAGAGATGCTCCCGTTGGACCAGGGGGTACTGGGCACACTGCTCCTCCTGACTTCAGGAGAGTGGAGATCCAAAAGGCTCTCGGGGCCCAGGCCTCCGTGGTCCAGCTCTTCAAACACATCTGGGTCCACTCCCTACCATTTCCCAGCCTGGGGGCTCCAGCACCAGAAAGCTAATTACTCTCCTGCAGAATAATAATAATATGGAAAGTAGATTATCTAGACTAATGCTCTTCTTGTAATGCTGTTGGAAACTATAAGAAACTATAAGAATCTTAAGAAAAACAGATCATCAGATCACCGAGGGCAGGAGGAAAATGGTAATTTTAGAAGTTCATAGCATATTTATTTGCCTCTAAGCAACAGCACTTGATTGTCTGTGTAACAGGCCATTTAAAGCTTGTTTGATTTCATTCTGTAGATATATATTGTATTTATTGCATGTAAATGAGACACAGTGGAGTACTTACCCCAGATTAAAACAATGTACCTCAGCGGTATAAAATACAACATGACTGTTGCTGCTGCCAGGACCAAGCAGGCCAGGACAGAGAGGAAAGGCACTGTCCAGTTGAATGTGCTGTAAAGAAAACGAAAAATCCTTCTCAATGTTTTTGCTCTTGGACACTGCATGCACTCTGCTACCCAATAATAATTTAATGACCTCTTTGTAGTGCTCGGTGCTTTCAAATGCACTGAAATTGCAGGCCCTTTGGAGGGTGGATAAGCAGATTTCTGCCTCTGGATGCCATAATGTATTAAGGGAGATATCTGAGATGCAGGTATCATGATAAGGAGAGAGGAGAGAGAAGAGAGTCTCTGGGGAATTCAGTAAAGTTGTTAGGGACGTAGCGAGTTGTTTTTGTTTCTTCTTATATGTGTTGCGGTTGTTACGCATCTCTGCTCGCCAGTCAGCTCTCCATTATTCATGGGGGGATTATCTGATCTGGAGACGAGGCCATGCTGGAGGCGGGAGCCATCCGATGGGATGTGTGTCAGTGCACGACTCAAATGCGGCAGGTAGCCAGGCTCAGCCCCACCAACAACTTGGAATGGATGAATTCTGACTGAAACCTTAAAAGAGCAGTTAACGACATTGCTCTATTAGGGATTAACATTCTATATAATTCTCTCTTTATTCATATATTTGCTCTTATTTCATTATGTTTTCAACAATCCCTTAACTGCATTTCGTATAGGAGGCTGTCCTGGGTAAGCTATAGCACACTAGCAGCAGTCCAAGCTTCTGCGCACCACCAGGCTCTCCAGGGGAGCACCCTTCAGTGGCTCAGTCACCACAGACTTTTGCAGCACTGTAGCATAAACCAGGCCTTTCTTCCACTCGAGCCACTCATCAGTAAACCCACAATGGACTTAAGGTGAGCAGCTATTGCCAACCCACCTTTGAATTTACTTTGTCCCCCTATGCCCTTGTAAGATACATCTCTACAGCACGCACTAAACATTGAGATACCTGGACCACATGAATGCCAATTAGTTCACAGGCAGATTTACGGATCTGGGCATCTCTGTTTCATACAATCTGCCTGCTAACTTCATCACATCATGATGACGGGGAGTAGGAAGAAGAATCAACATGGACCACTTATCAGGCTATAAAATGAGACGAACTTCCCTTGACAGATAAAATTAATAGGACGCTAAAAGAATTACTTTTAAGCTTCAATAGATGTATTAAATATTAAGTAAAGATAGGTGGGAGAGGACCCATCATTATCAATCAACGTAGCTTAAGTAAAAAAAAATAGCAAAACAGCTCAATTCAGTTAAACTATTAAAACTCTCTATGATTGTATAACTAGAGTGACAGACGGAAACTGTAGCACAATTCAGTCTGTCACTTACAGAAAAACTTTGGTGGCAATTTTTTAATGGTACATTACTGTTGAGTTACAATGGGATTCTTCTGAAATTACATCGGGCATCCACATTAATATCCAATGTGTTCTTTAAGGGCATTGTTACCAAAATGAATACAAGAATTACCAGTGTTTAACCGCTCTGAGTCTTCCTGCCACACAGCTGGGCAGAACAGTGTCCTGTTCATAGACTGGAATACATCTCTGGGCCACTTCCACCCCAGCTGGCGTGTCCGGCGTGGAACCATAGCACATGTGTTTGCTATATTTTTAGCCTGAACCCAGCTCCTCATTAAAGTGTGGCTTGATCACAAACCATCACTTTGTGTTCAAAACAGAAAACAATGTGGGCCAATTAAGCTCCAGTAAAGACTGGGTTATAAAAGTTTGTGGGGGGGCTGTTTTTTAGGCTCTTCACCTCCCCTCCTTTCTAAGGTCAGGAATACCCTATCTGCCTCCCTTTGCGACGAGACCCAGAAAACCCCTTTTGGGCTTCCTTGTGGCACCAGCAGGAAGCAGACAGCTCAAAATGGTAAAGACAGAAAAAAACATCAATGCGTTGGGCAGGGAAATAAGTAATTGGTAACCCCTGTAACCTGGCCAGAGTGGGGAGGGCGTGGGAAAGGCAATACCAACCATCAATTCCTACCTACTTTGTATGAAGGAAATGAAGAATAAAAGCCTGATACTTCTGTGCTCACGTCTTCAAGCAATGTTTTCCCTTGCATAGCATCATGACTCCCAACCCGATCACAGACAGAAAAGACCAGAAATCTGGCAAACGGGTGAATGCGAGAGCTACATCAGCAGAGCACATGGCTTCTCCTCTTCTCTATGCTTTGGAGAGGTTTTTAGAGTACAGGACTGCATAAGAAGAAGGAAAGGTGATAGGACTGGCCAGGCTCTTCCGCTGTACCTTGCAGTCATTTTTGGAGCAAGAAATTCACTTCACCTTAGTCCTCCTGGCTCTGCTTCACTGCAAATCATAGCTAAGCAAGAAAAAATTATCACTTACTTTTTAATCCTCTCTCCAAACGATGCTATCTCTTCTAGGATGCTTTGAACAGCTATAATGATCTCTTGGACCATGTGGATTCTGTCAATTAACCCCTTCTTCTCAGATTCCTAAAAAAAAAAAAACAAACCAAAACTTTTTATACATTCACTATTTGCCAACATATACACAGATATGTGAAGAAAGTAAGATTCCCAGTACCACCGATGCATCCACGAACCCAAGTATATCACTAAAGGAAGGAGAGAACACACACTCGAGGCTTACCGCATACAATTAACTTGAAAACATACAGATTCCTATATTTTCTCCCTTTTCCTCAGCACATGGGCAAAGGTTTCATCATCTTCCAACACAAATTGACTGCAGGATCTCAAACCGGGCTTTCACTGAAGAACCCAGTGGCATGCCAAATCAGAATAGATGCTGAGCACCCCGGAGCCCAGCTGACCTGTAGCAGAGTGCTGGGTGCTCAGTGCTTCTCAAGAACAAGAATATTATTGTGCAGAACTTCTGAATATCACTTTTCTAGGCTTTGTAGTCTCCCAACAGCCATGCTGTTTTCTGTATATAAATTAGCAGCAAGATAGTGAATGCAATATTTTTTTGAACATTCTGTATACAGAGACTTATTCTTTTACTGGAAAAAAAAAGAATCAAAGGAGAAAATGTCCTTTTCTTTTTACAGCAGTCATCTCACAACTTCATTTCTTACTGCTTATTTTAGGCAACAACATTACAGGACATTACTACACATGTGCAGAAATAAAAAGGAAGCATAGAATGAATTAAAAATCAAAAATGACTTAAATCAGCCTTGGAAATCAGTGTACAATTATCAGCATTCAACATTTCTTTGCCAGCAATCTAACACACACACAGGCATGCAAATTGGTGTGGTTGCAGATATTCTAGCAAGAAATCAGCAAAACATTCACTTATTACAAAACACAGAGCCCTGGACACTGATTTTACATCACATTTAGACTCTCCAAAATCAGCCCAGTTTAGAAAAAAGACATTTTAAGTTGCTTTTTAACCAGTCAGTGCCCAGAGAGGGGAGATGCTGGTAAAATACGAGTTGCATTCGTGTTCTCCGTGGTCCTCACCAGCCAGGGCAGGGGAAAGGGTGGGTGGGAGTAAGCAAGGGCCAGAGACACTCGGATCAACACTGCTCCAACTCTGCTTCTGTGTTTTGAACCCATGTTATTTCTCCGTGCAGGAGAGAGGGTCAGAGACTACCTAAAGTCACACCGGGCGAGAGAGGTGAAGGTTCACTGCTACAGCCTTTTGGCACTACTGTGCTGCGAGAGGGCTTGCATGCATCATTGTTATGTGCTGAAATAACACACGAACCATCCGTGGATGGTAAGAGGCAGACAGGACACCACAGCCCTTGTAACCCTTTGAATTACTTACTGCCCATTTCTCCTCACAGCAATTTTTGAGTTTAAAAAGCCAGCCAAAACCACTACGGAGTTATCAAGCTCCAGACATTTGAATATTTGCCTTTAGGTTGCAAGTGAGTGCACAATGAATAGAAGCAGCATTTTAAATAATCACACTTTTGGGTGTGAAAATGAGTATTTTTACATTAATAAAACAACCAACAAAAATGAAACCCTTCGAGTGTGAAATAACCCCAGAACAAAATAAATAAATAAATAGTCGGTTTATGTGAAAATAGCACCAAAAAGTCATTTTCACACAACTCCAGTTATAACCTTGTTAGACTCAAATGTAAATGACACATTGGGATTATTTTTAACTATTTACTCACTAGAATGGTACAACAGTCCCTTAGCCATAGTTGGCTTTTTTGCACCAAACTTGGAAGTAGAAGCTGGGGAGCAGTTCATGGAGAACCAGCCAATGGGAAATTCATTCTGCCCAAATTCAGACAAAGGGGTAAATAAACCACTTTATCTAAAGTGATATTCCAGGGCAAGCCTACTCTTGCTACCCAGAGCTGCAAGGAAGATCATCTGTCAGCTTTATCTGCATCATGCTGACTTCATTTACACGTCTTTGATTGAGCTTAGAAACGTGGTGATAACGCAGTTTAACCAACACAGTGTAACTTCTGCTGCAGCCACCAAGCAGACGAAGAAAAGATGACAGAAACTACCAGTTCCTGGGATATAATGACAACTGTATGCATATTCTTACCTATCATGCATGCTAAAATCACTCCCAGACAACGGTGTTTTCAATTTATAATACAAAATACGCCCAACAAAGGAAAAGGCAGAGACAGACTGGGGTTAGAAAACCTTGTAAATGAAATCATTTGTTAGAGAGTAGAATAGGCTAGCAACTGCCCTCGCAGTAGGCACTGCAATATGCCTGCAGAACATTTGAAAACCCCAGAAATTTTTCAACGCCTTTTCTTCGTTATAGTTGTTTTGTTCTGGTAACCTACAGTCTAAACACATCTACAGGATGATTAGGTCACTTGTTAAGTAAGAGAGAAGCAGACTAATGAAGTACGACAAATGGGATTTTCCAAATTATTTAGGTTTTGTAGTGCTGTTTATGCTTTCTGAAGTCAGCACCTCACAAAACACTGTCAGAAGCAGTGAGACAGCTCATAGTCCATCAAGATGACAGTCACTGGCCCATAGTTTTTAGCAAACAGACAACTGTCATGCAGAAAGCTATATTTGAACATTACCGTATTTGTGGAAGATGTAAAAAATTATCCTAAATACATCTTCCATTAAACACACTTTCCCATCGCTGCAAGGTCCCACCACCCAGATAATTTCTATCCATCATCCTCTGGTATCATTCCTTTCTGATTTCTTTCAGACTCAACACATTATGCTGTGTGAAAACAGGATTTGGATACCCATGGTTCAAAATCAGAGCTTGGAAGCTTTCGCTTGAATTAAAAATAAAATATCCTGCCTGCTTCTGGCATTTTTTTCCTAAAGCCAGTCGTGAAACTTCCATTCCTTCAAGCTCTTTTTCTTCTTTATTTCTTAGCTGATTACAGCACTGTGGGTGGACCAAAACTAGTCTTCAGCCTCTGGGAAAGAATTAACTCCATCAAAATGATTTTACAACTGAGAATTAATTATATAATCAGCATGTTACTTCAAATCTTCCTTGCATATCCTGATTTAAGAAACCCTCATTTATACATTAATTGCCCGAACAAAAACACAAAAGGGGTCTTAGAAAAGATTAAGCATGTCAGGGGAAGGAAAAACCCCAAAACCAACACCCAGCAAAATCAGAAATTAAGACTTGCTTGTCTAGCTAACATACATCAACTCAAACTTGTAAACGAAGACACCAAATCTCTGCCATACTGAATGAAAGGTGCTTCTAGATTTTTCTATTTCTGAAATATGTAACAATTAATAAATGTGATGTACAAATTCACTCAAAGGGTTACTACAGCCCTGTGATCTTCCTTCCCTTTGACATTACACCACTCCCAGATGTTCAGGGACAGCTGCAAAAGAAACTGTCATGCGACCGCAAAATTGAGGTACTTCCATTGCTGAAGACTGTAAAAGCTTGTGAAATATGGGGCAGGCCAGGAAGGGACATCTCCAGCATTAACACACAATTCACGACGGGTGAGCTACGATTGTCAGAGCTGGGCTTGCAAGGGAAAATCATGAGACCTACGGAGGAGGAGACTGAAGGCAAAAATTATCAATCATTTGCAACAAAACCCAAATAAAGCTCGTTAACGCTTCTGCTCTAGCAAAGCATCCGTTATGGAATTGAAAACTTGGATGGCAGAGATCTTCTAACTTCTTGTGATCATTTGTTTCAATGATGAATAGGTTTCATCCTTACAAAAAGCTGTTCGCTATTTTTCAAATATGTCCTTCAGATATTTTTCCTCTGGATACATTCAAACTAGTAAGCAACACTCTAAATGCATAGACAATTTTTAATGTTGTCCTCTAACTGTATTTCTGATGTATACTGCAAATATCATATGCACACAACTAAAAACTTAGGCTTGAAGCCACAAGTAAGTTCTGAATACTTGCTCACTTGGATTTCATAGAAAACACTTGCACAAAAAGAAATCTTGCATGCAACTTTCAAACAAGTGGTATTCATCAGCAGATTTTCAGCATGCCAAGGGAAACTCTATATATAAAGACCAGGAACACTTGAGGGCAAGGATGAGGAAAAGGGGAGGAGAAAAAATAAATAGGGATTCATGCAAAAGGAAGAAGAAAACAGGATACAGGCAACTAAGTCAGGAATGAAAATCTTTAATATCTTCAGGAATTCAAAGAGTTAGTCTGCCTAGCCCTGGGCTGGCCTAACTTTCCAGATTAGCTTTTTTACAGAAGCCATCTCCTTGTGCCACTGTTGCTACAAGCACATCACGCCAATGTTTTACCAGGATTTATCCCATGTTACCACATATGAATTCCCCACTGTAACAGCAACAAACAAGACTGATAGAAAGAGGAAAGAAAGGAGAAAAATTCAGGCGTGCATGCCTTTTTGCTCCACTATTATTCTTTTTTTTAAAAAAACAAACATGTTGTAGTTATTTAGAGAAAAGCAGACTTAGCCAAAATTGGATTTCACTTGCAACTTGCTCTGTGCTAGGCTACAAAACACCAACCTTAGCGGTGTCCAGCAAAACCTGTGCCAAACAACATCTTAAGGCCAAAATACTCATCGATGCAGAACTTCTGGAACCGAAGAGATTTTATTGGGTATAAACAGCAGACCACTGGCCTCTATTGTCTGCAGGGGACGATTCCCTAACAGCTCCAGCCTAGCAGCAGAGTGAAGCTCTTGTGGGAGGTGGTAGCCATGGAGTGACAGACAGTCTCTTGGTAGCTAAAATGAATTCCAGGCAGAGCTTTGAAAATAGTCACCACAGCAACCCTGAACCAGATCCTGCCTTCGGTGGGAGCCAACGGCGGCTGAAACGAGCCCAGCAATCCGCCTTGCTGACTCACTGCCTTGCCCTGTGCGGCAATGTCTGCTGCGCGTCGAGGAGGGCGGCTCGGCTCTGCCAGGAGGATGGGCACCCAGAGAGGACGGCTGCCAAGCTCTCAGCGATTGCCTCGTGTGGTCCCGAAACTGTGCATCACGGGATCTTTTTGTTTATTAACACCATGCTGCAAACGTGCCTGCCTGGCTGTGGAAATTTAGCAAATCTGAGTGTACTTGAAATAATTACCAAATAGAGGAAATGCAACACATGCAGGTCAATTTATGCTCTCAGTTAAAAAGGTGTGAAATCTGGAGTAATTCCACCAAAGCCAATAGAATCACTTCCGACTGATATGAAGGGGAGCACCATCGCCCTTGGAAGGACACATTTGAAAAGCAATGGCACATCATTCCACAGCTAAGGCTGAGGAACCACTGGCTGCAAGGCAGGAGATGACCACGTCACCTTGTTCAGCAAGGCTTACACTTTCTTTGCTTACATTGCACAAACTTCGTCTGAGCACAGAGGACCAGCAAAAGTCTCCTAAGCCCAACCCAGGAAAAAGATCGTGTGGAGAGGCTTAGGTCAGTTCTGTTGCTCTCCCTCTGCCCAGGCACAAAATGCAGGGGGTTTAAGAGGCATTTTCTGTACTTGCTCACGTTTTCATAGACACGTAAAACAACCCAAAGTCTGGTGGTATTGCCACAAAGTTTCAGAGCAATACTGGTAGTCACAACAGAATAAAACACCATTCAGGTGAGGACTATGTGCATAAGAAGCAACAAGACAGAAGCCTGAATGGGGATAAGAAGTCATCAACCATCATTGCTACAGAAAAGGGAAGGGGAAAGAAAACAAATTTGGTCGAAATAAGTGCTTTCTCCTGGAAACACGCGAGACCTAAGAACAATCACACGGCGATTAGACCTGAACTACTGGATCATCATCTGTAATCTAGGCAACGATCTTTAGCAGTATGGGGTACAGAAGAAAGGTAGACCTCTTCATACATCTGCTCAATTCAAAAGAAATTTTAACAACATTTTAAATAGCTGGGATTTTTAAGGCACAAGAACTCCCTGAGGTTTATGTTCTCGGTCCAGTGGCCTGCCTAGTGCTACTTAATATTCCTCCAGAGATTTAGAGACGTCACAGTGTTGACTGACGTACCTCTAGGGCAAGAGGGAAAATTTTACACTGCCATAGGGCTGCTAAGGTTTCTATGCTAGTATTCCTATGCTATCCTAGTCCCCAGGATATGTAAAGGTGCTCTGCAAGTCCCTCCTCTCAACTCCTCTCTTCCACCACTCCTAAACCTATGAATGGGTGGGTCATGATGCTTGGACAAGGATTGTGCCAATTTATGGAATGCCGACAGATAAGAGCAGTCCTAAACAATGCTGCAGTGTAAATAAGAAGTAACAACAGACCATTTATCTTCCATTTTCTTGTACACAGGAGGCTCCAAAGCAAAGAGCAAAGCACAACCAGAGCAGCCCCTGCACTCTTTCATAACCTGAAGTTGCTTGTGTTAATAAGAAGCTTGGAGAAAACTTGCAGAAGCTGTAATTACATCTTAAGTGATACCCGGAATCTTGTATTACACTTTAGCCAAGTTGGTTGCAAGACCAGATGATTATGGGTGCTCACAAGTGTCCAATCATCCAGCTTTGCACCAAGCACAGCTCAGAAAAGTAGCAGACTCTGTCCCTTGGTGTCCCCATCACTAACGTATTCCTGGTCTGTGCACAGGCTCGTTCGGAAGCAGTGAGAGAAGCCACAGAGAGCCAACTGAAGAACGAGCAGCGATTTCAGGGAGTCTGCGCCTACACAAACACACATCTTGTGGGGATTTTTAGGATGCAATCTTGCCCATAATTTTGTGGACAAGGTGGTTGCTCCTTGTTAGTCTGAACATACCCCATGTATCATGGCATATTTTCAAGTCTTTACCATCATTTGTCTTCAGCAATCTTAACGGGAGATGTTGAAATATTATATTGCAATTGTTGTATTAAAGAGAAAAACTAATGAAATTATTCATACTTCCAGGGAAGAAAACAATGAGATGATGTTGTCTTGAATGACCTTTCCTAAGTATGGGGATATAGCATCTTACACAATAGACTCTTGGTTCATGTTTCAATTACTGACCTTTACTGTGGAGAAAATTAATGCAATTTTCATCGTAATCCACCCGTACAAATAAGATCCATACGGAAGGTTTCCACATGCTGAATCTAACTCAAATGGAAAATGTCAGCTGTTTGCTACTGGATGAATTTGACTTTAATTTGTTCAGCTGGAGTCTTTTTGAACTGTGTTCATAAAACTTTGTATATTTTTGGTACCTATTTTTGACAGAGAATTTCCTACATTAGAAACACTGGATTTTTCTTCATTGGGGATTTTTCCCCACTTTTCTTTTTTCCAATACATGATATACTAAACATTTCTTGGAAGCTGCCAAGTAACTTGGCGTAAAACCACCGTGTCATCTGATCCTTCCCTATTACATCCCACTAGTCAAGTAAGGCTATGTTGGCTCACCACCAGATAGAAACCCTCCAAAAAGAAGAAAAAAGGAATCGTTGTTTAGTTAATTTTGTCTCTGATTTTCTTTTCAATCAGTTACCAGACCTGGAAATTGCAGTAATTCAAGTTTTGTCTGTTTTTGAGGAGATGCAAACTTTTATCCAAACAACTTAAGATCGCGAGAAGACTCCAAGACTCTTTCCACCCGGGTGCTACAACATACTCACTCAACAAGGTAACTGTCTGCTCTTGAAGCTCTACAGTTGTTGTCAAAAAAGAAAGAAAAAAAAAGTAAAATAAATAGAAATAGTCAACAATCAGACAACTTCAATTGAGCTGCATGTAACTTGTCTACACCTTTCTACTGGCCAGCAAAAGATGTTTCAGTGATGTAATTTTGAAACAATCCCTATTCAGACAGCCTGACAGACCCCAGAGCTGACACAACGCAGCCCAAACTCCATGTCCAAGATGGCACAAATCCGAGAAGCCATTCATCCACCGAACAGCTTGTGCCAAAGGGACAGAGCTCTCTTATCTTTCACAGTCCTCCATCCTGGTATTTGGGGAGCCGAGAGGGGGGAAGAAGGGGGGAGCTGGCAATTAAGCCCTGTCATTTGAGACATAGTTTAGGTGGAGAGAGTTAATCTGCTCTCGGGTTTTTGAACTGAGCGTCTGTGTATTTATAATTTGTAAACAGTTCATCTCTTAGAGGGTGTGTTACAATTCCCAGAAGCATGGTCTGTTATGTCTAACATGCAGCAGAACCCAGCAGGGCTATGTGTGTGAGTATTTTGATACAGTATGATGACAGGAAACAGAAACAGTGACCTTGTATACCACAACCCAACTAGCAGATTTCAACTGTAGGAGCTCTTGTATTAGGGAGGAAAAAAAAGTACACAGACTTCTTTTTAAAGTATAGTTGTCTGATTAAATGTTGACATTGCCATGAGATAATGTCACAAAACTACATTTTTCTTACACTCCCCAGAGAGCATTGGCCACCCTCAAACTTGGAAAAGTCACTTGCAATAACCTAATGTACTTCGAGATGCAAGTCATCAGAGTGCAAGCATGGTCCACCACCGATGCAAAGGGGATATGCCCAGGAGAGGACAAAGACAGTAAGGCAATGCTGCACAGCACTTGACGTGGGACACATGTAGCATCTGGCAATTCTCTCTCCTGGTAATTCTATATCAGAATTCCACAGACCAATAACACTAGTATATCAATTAATACAAGTTATGAATTATTGTTGCTGCAATGTTGGGATATACAGTGTTGTCCTGATGAGCAAGCCTGCTGGAGGTGTCTACTGTGAGTAGCTTTAGCCAGTGCTACCAGCCCTCCATTTCAAAAAGTCCCTCTCATGCATGAAATGGAGACAGAGGCAACATTGCTTACAAAATGGTAGGGTCAAATCAGCAGCAGCTCAACACTGACTCTCCGGAGTTTCCCCAAACCTGCATACTTAGTTAAAAGAAACCAAGAAAGGGAATGACACTGAAGTTTAGCAGGGGGTGTGGGGTAAATATGCAAAGTGATTAGATCCATGTTTAAGTGACCCAGCTGTATTTATAAAGCAAGACAAAGTCAGTGCAGTTAAATCTAGGGTAGATGTAACCTTCAATATTTTTGGCTTTGCAGCAATGAATCTGCTGCACAGCACAGGAAACAGAGGATTAAATACCCATTTAATACATTTTTACTTTTTTTTTTTCCCCAACTCAGCACTTGCAAATGAAAAAGAGAAATATTAAAAAAGAAGAAAGTAAATAGGATTGGTTCCAGTGAATAAGTTACACCTTTAGGCATCACACAAACAAGATCTAGGGTCAATATTCACAGCTGTCTAGCTTTGGGCACCCACAAAACAGAAATTATCAACTTTGAGAGATACACAGTATTTCTTTGAAAAAGATGCAACTTCCATTTAGCAACTTCTGACGAGTTTCAGATATTGGTCCGTTTCATTGACCAATTTTACGATGCAAAGAGTAAATTATAAACGAGTACATTTAAACAATTAGTGTATGTTGCAAGAAACCTGTAATTCAACTAGATTATCTAAAGTTCACTTTATAACTTTGATGCATTTCTGCTGCTCCTTAAAATATAACCACCACAGAAGAGCAGGTTAAATTTAAATAACTATTCCCATCAATTAGTCTGCTGAGTGTCAATTCTAGTGCCTGTGACTGGGAAGAGCTAAGGTTCGCTTGCTAACTGTGGTATTGATTTACTTCTCAATGATCAACAATCTCACTGTAACACTCTTAAAACATAGAATATTCAAGAAGATGCTTATTAACTTAGTATGCAATTTGAAAGTTTCACATCGCCTTGTGAACATTTTCTTCCTAACAGCTAATGTTCCTTTGCATGCTGTTCCTCGTTAAATAATTCCTCACCTTTTAGCTTTAAAGTATTTATAGATTATCAGATCCTCCTTCACTTACTTATGTTTTTTTCAAGCTGTATACATTAAGTTCTCTTAATCTTTCTTCATATGTCATGCCCTCTAATCCTTTTATCATTTGTCACTGTGGTTTGATAAACTTGAAAAAAAATCCAATGAATTTTTCATAGTGAGAAGAACGAGTAAGTATGCTCCAATAAAATAAGAAACAGGCTCTGCCAATTCCAATTCTTTCTACATTTCAGCCGACGAACTAAAAATCATTTTTCTCCCAAGCTGCGAGAGAAGTGTTGAGAAAATTCTAACCAGTCCTCCACAGATCACACCAATTCTGGCCTACAGAAATGCAAATGCCAAATCATTTGGGGAAAGCCACTAGTGCAGCATGTCATCCAGCATTTGAAATGGAAGTGATGGGGGATTTTACGCACTCCTGCATGTCTTTGCACCTCGTCCACCCATACACATACCTATTAACACACATACATGAACGCGTGCTTGTTACGACTTCAAGCACAAATTGGGGGCTGCTCAGATTCACTTAATGTTCAGAAGTCTTATGTAGGTAACCCCACTGTTGGATGTTACAGAAACCAACCTTTTCACACTTCCAAATTTGCCAACTGAAGAACTTGTAAGAATGGCTTTCCCAGTTAATACTGACAATAAATGAAAATCTCATGGAGATAGGATGGTGTGTTTGTGCTCTGCCATGTTCCTTGTGATTCTAGCAAACACAGTCGTGAGCTACGCTTACCTTATCATCTTCATCCTCATCTTCATCCAAGCCCATAAGCTCCTGCAAAAGCAGGATGTCCATATTACAAAACACAATACTTATTTTTCAGTGACAGGCAATGCTCAAAAAGGTTATGATACTCCCACAACATTTCATTACGTAATTTTCTCCCAACTCTATTGCAAGTCATCAAAAAAACCCCACCACTTCCATCTTTCAGAAACAATGTTTTGTATTCAAGGACGACTTTTTTTTTGTGATACCCTGAACAAAGCATGCAATACCCTATACAAATTTTAAGTCTAAATAAAGCATTAGTGGCTGTGTCCAGTAGTTTGAAGGCAACAGGCTTTCAAATTCATTGCCAACTTTTACTGTCTGTAAACAGCTTTGTTCTCAGTCTGACAAATGAACCAGCCGGTATGTCAAGGCTGAGGACTCAACTCGTTCCATCCTCACTGCTACAATGACTGCTCCCTCCCTTTAGGGCCATTACTGAAACATTAGACTTTAGAAAATACATTAGTATGAACATAATCAATCTCACGAATCACAGTCACATTTCTATGCAGCATTATTTCCTCCCTTTAACTTCTATGCTGACAGGTAGGGGAGAAAACAAAAGGCTTGGCCAAGGCTTGAAATTAGGAGCACTTGGCTTTCAATTCAGGTATTTAATAAGCTGAGCCTTTAACAGGGTCCTTCGAGTTTTTCTTGGTTATTTAATAGGTACATTTGAATCAGTGTACTACAAGTTTAAATACAGCAAACAGGCAAAGAATGTGGAGAACCACAATAAAAGATGTTTTGGATTTGGAAGTTTTGGGAAGTTGGGGGTTGTTTGTTTCTCTCCACTCCTTCCCCCCCCCCCAAAAAAAA
>Ga0065711_1038421_pt1 | contig 18777 bp, 8 predicted proteins | sample Hoacrofraction12_FD_59098 | JGI IMG/M metagenome (GOLD analysis project Ga0065711, IMG submission 59098) | Hoatzin crop microbial communities from Cojedes, Venezuela - Epithelial fraction 12 v2 (version 2) | ecosystem: Host-associated > Birds > Digestive system > Esophagus > Crop | place... | reverse complement strand
GCCGCAGTCCCGCCCGCGCCCCGCGGGCACCTTGAGCCGGCCGACGCCTGTGTCCCGGCGGCGGTAAGGGTCGCCCTCGCCCCCGCCGCCGGCAACGCGTCCTGCCCAACCCGCGCCTCCAACGGAGGGCGCGGCGGAGACTGACCGCCGCTGCCGGCCTCGGCGTCAAGCCAGCCGGGGCTCCTTTTGCCCCCGCGGCGCAGCTCCCCGTCGCTGTCCGCCCCAGCCAGCGTCAGCGGAGGAACGGTTAAACGAGGAGTCGAGCGACAGCTTTAACCGCTTTACACGCGCACCTAGCGTCAGCACACGCTGCAGCAGCGGCAGCAGTAGCAGCAGCCGCGGCAGCAGCAGCAGCAGCAGCAGTAGCAGCAGCCGCGGCAGCAGCAGCAGCAGCAGTAGCAGCAGCAGCAGCGGCAGCAGTGGCAGCGGCAGGTAGACGCCTCCCGCCGGGAGCCGCAGTTCTTGACCGTCGCTGTTGCTGCTGCACCGACCGTTGGTCGCGTCAAGGGTGGCTGCCGTGGCTTAGGGGGGAGCGGAGCGATCTAGTGCGGAGGAGACGGGAGCCGTCTGTGCCGCTGAGGGTAAGCGACGAAGTTGCAGGGGTTCTCCTTGAGAGTCGGTTGCATGAAATGGAAAGCAAAACAAACATAAACCACATGTGAGGGTGAGGGCTCCAAATAAAAAACACGTTCAGACTCCGCAGAAGCGGAGCGCGGCCGGGGTTTGCTCTCCACTGTACGCGTGAGCTGCTGGAAGCCTGTGCTGCGCGGGCTTGTGTTCCCCGCCACCTCCGAGCAGTATTTTTGATCAGTTGTTTGGTTTCGTGGGAAATAAGTTGCTATACAGTGGTCCCTTTTTTTTTCCTGGCATCTGAGCCAACTTAGACTAAGAGAAATCAGAGAGACTTAGTAAAAACGAGGTGACAGATTTACATCTAACCGTTCAGGAAGAATGGAGTTTTCCAGAGGCTGCAAACTAGTATTTGCCTGATAATTAGGTTACCTTAGGCATGCGTTTAAAGTGAAACTTTGTTTCCCCAGTAAATAAAAGCATCCATAGTAATTTGCAGTGGGATTAGCTAATAGGCCCAATACTGCAGCCTTTCCAAAGCCAAAACTCTCCTGACAACGAAATGCTGTAAGATGTGGTTTATAATTTCCACAGAAATTCTGGCTGTATTTTTTTAAAACACATCAGAATGTATGGACAAGATGCAAAAGTATGCAGAGAAAATCTTTACTCACAATGGATACAGTTACATCCCAAAAGATACAAGTGGACAACCGTCAGGAATAAGGAAAAAAGACATGGCACGTGCATTTGCTCGTTTTAAAACTGTGAATTGCTGTAACTGTTTTCAGTGTGCTGAAGTTAGGTTCGTCCCTTTAGACCAAATTCTGCTTCTCTTATTCACATGTATGGTCTTACCAAAAAGACAAAAGACCTGCTCTTGTCAGGAAGGTGAGCAGAATTTGGCCTTTTCAACACAAGCTGCAGGGGGTAAAGAGACTCTAAGAAGCCAATGGAGAACGACTTTAATATGTTTGACTTTATCACCAGCCAAAAAGAAAGGAACATTGCAAATAAGTCTCCACGTAGGAATACAAGGCAAGCTAAAGTCAATGTGGAGCTGCAACAAATTTCTTTAGCTCATTTTGTGTTTTCTTTTTATCGTTTCAATAGTTAAAGTAAAAATACAGGGGGAAGTTCTCTATGTTTAACTTTGGGGAAAGTGCACTATAAAATAGAGCCCCTACTGGTGTTCATTAGTTTTAACAAAGAGTCTGGTCATAGGTTAATACTGGTAGATGGTATTGCAGCCCACCACATGCTAACTGTCATCACTGTGAAACTAGCACAGGGAAGTCTGTGTCTGAAAGAATAAGAATTAAAAGAGAAAAACAATGCTTTCGTACTGCAATTATTTTGCAGAGAGAATAATGTTGTATCCACATGTACTGTACAAAAGACTTCTTAATCACAAAGCCACCAAAACTCTTTGCGAAATAGTTTTTATTTTGCAGAACATAGTGCGCGGGGGCTAGTGTTAACCGTGCCTTTGCGAAATTGGAAGAAACAGTATCTTCAAACTCAGTATAGAGCAAAATGAAGCATTTAGTTTTCTCCAGTAGATTCTTAAAACTGCGCTTCCTGTCTGAAAGGTCTAAGCCTTTTGGCATTCTAAGGGACTCGTGCAGAATCACAGATGCATTAAGTACAGAAGGTGTTGATTTGTAAATCGTAATAATCATCCAGGCCGTCTTACTGACATGAGAAAAAAATTACAGAAAATGAGATAAAGAATGTGTCCTCATCAGTCCTTCCAGATTGAGATAAATCAGCCTAATTTTGTTGAAATCAGTAGAGATTTGGCAATTTCCTCTCCTTTAGTCCTCCCTGATACTAAATTTACAGAATTGTGCCATCGGTCCCTTAGGGGCTGACAGGGCAAGGGCTCGCTCAGCCCTCACCGCAGGCTGACTGCTCGTTTCTTCAGCATGCCTAGATCGTCCATGATAGTGTCCCAGTCACTGGTGACATACCATAGACATATGTCAAGCCGTCTTTTGAAGACACAGCTATTGTTCTTCAACTGCCACACCCTTCACCACTATGGTTTTATTTAAATCTGTGCTTCAATTACTCTTACCTTATGTGAGCAAGGGCAGCATTCCCCCCTCCCCCCCAATCATGGTGAATCTGTTTCAGTGACTTAATTTTGGGAATTAAGATAAGTATGTACAAATCATGCTGTTGGATTTAAAATGTCGACTTCTAGCAACACGGACACCACCATCAGTCAGCAACTTTCCTTGGTTTATTTTTTCTCTTTACTTGATCATCTAACTGTAAAAGCTATGAAGTTTATACACACAGAAGTGATTTAAAATTACCTCAGCTTTACAAAACATACATGATTGCCTCAAGTAATTGTTACCAAAAAAACCCAAACCCTTAATGTTCTTCACAGGGAAGTAGTTGTTAATTATTTGTATGTATGCTTTATATCTATCTGATTGATGATATCATTGATTTTTTTAAATCTTTAAGTACATTTGTTTCAAATATTTACAACTTAACAAAACATGCTAGATGAATGGAAAAAAATCTGTTCTGTTTTGAATGGTGCTCACTACCTTAAGGCCACATATCGTATGACTGCTGAGATTAGAAACAGAGACTCACATCTTCCTGCTCCTAGGGTGCTTTGCAAATGTTATCTCAGTATAAATAAACTTCTTTAAAATCAGATTGAACGAAATTTTTTTTTTAGCTTCAAGATATGTGTGAACCAATGCAAATTTTCTCCACTTAACATGAATAAAATGAGGTTTTTTCCATTTTAGAAAATGTTGTGTTCCCTATCCCTTGAACTGAACGGTGAATTTCCACTGCCTGTTAGCTCACAGACTCTGAATGTTTAGTCTGTAACTCTATACTGTTATTTACTTGCTTAAAATGAGGGATTTATTTAAAGTGTATGCATTTAAGACTACTTCAAACAACTTCTCTTTAGCAGATCTTTCTTCAGAGCAAATTTCACAGTTACGTCTAAACTCAGTAGTACAATCAGATGATCTGTGGAGTAAGATGTGTGTCGAACAATTGTGAGCTTAATACCTCTACTAGTTTGAAGTGCAAAAACTTTAGAAGTGCAAAGCTAAGCTCGTAGCAGCTCAATGCGATTATACTATGCCACCAATTCTTATCATCCTATTGACTTTAGGTAATTCAGTGAAATTTATTGCCACACCATAGTTGTTACCTTGTGAGTTACTTCACAAAGTCATATTGTGAAATTGATTGAGATCTTTGTGGATGGTGCATATAGGTACAAATACACTTTCAACACACTAGTTGTATAGAATGCTTTACAAAGTCACCATTTAACCAGAATATACTTTTACACCTCTTTTATTAGATCCTTTTCATTTGGTGACTTTTTTTCTCAGAAAAATTGATGCTTGGCAATTGCTGACAGTTTGACGGAAAGCTCAGTCTGTACAATGTAAAGTATCAGAGTACTCTGTTCAAGGTGAAGCCACTTAGAAGACAGCAAGGCTCTCTGTGTGAACCGGAGTCCCACACAACTTGCCAAACTGAAGTCTCCCAGAGCTTCCTCGCATTTCTAAACTGGAAATCATCTGTCAAGCAAATATACCACTTAATCAGTTGTGGAGAAAGGGTTAATCCAGAATGATCAACAAATAGTTCTCATTTTTGGAACACCTTAAAAGAACAAGACTTCAAATTTGAAACCTGCAAGTCACCTGTTGGAGAAAAATAATTGCTAATTTGCAAGAAAGCTTCTCTGAGGCAGAAATTGGATCTCCCACTTTTGAACATAAAAAGGAGGTTAAACCAACACAAGAAACAACATAGGTCTTGAAAAAAAACCCTGAACACAGATTCCCTCCCACAATTTTAAAACTCTGCCCATGGCTAGTGACCCAGTTAGTAATATTCCTTTTGTACATTAAAGATTTCGAAGGTCTGCTTAATTTCTTCCAATACAAAAGAAAATCCATCAAAATTCTGAGCTTCTCTTCAAATTCAAACAACTTAAGATGAAAATGTACTTGCTGAGATTTCAAGAGCATGAAAAGAACATCCCTCTGAGTTTCTTCCTAAATAAGAATATGGCAAAGGAGACCTTAATTTGCATTTTGGGATATAGCGGAGAATTGCAAACAAATAAACATTCAAACAAATGCAGAGTTCTGTCTAAAATCTGCTATCACTAACCAGAGAAAAGGCAAAAATAACGATTCAGGACATTGTGTGGCATTGGGAATCCCCATTAACAATTATTTCCATTGACAGTAAGAATGTGCTTGCTTTGATTCTGAAAGAATGAAAGTTTGTTAAAAGACCAAGGTGGAAGAGTGACAGAAAAAATTACATATACATAATAAAAACTTGTAAACAGTAAGTTTAATTAGTCTATCTTTTAGACTTTTGCCCTTTGTAATTTCAAACTTTGTTATTCAAAAGGTAAAGAAGATAAAGACACTGCTTTTTATGAATTTTTGAGATTGTCTTTTGAATCAGATCTTCATAAGAGTTAAGGTTCCGACACTTCCATGGTTTACGTGCGTGCATGAGTTTAGAAGAGTGATCCTTTTGAGGTCATTGTGTATAAGCTTAAAGTTGTTGGTTTATAGGTGCTATTGAAATCTTCTTTTGATCTTTATAAAAATCTGCCTGTAATCAACAGCATGTACAATTTGCCATCAAAACCAGTATATCACTATTGCTATCATAGGGTGTAGAAGAGATACTATTGCAGACTACTTCTGGAGAATACATTCATGTGATTAATTAACACTGCATGGTTCTTCTTGGCAATTACATTTTTGAATAATACAATAAGTGTGTCTTAGAATAGTCATGTCTTCAAAATAAAAATACTGTATATGAGAACATGGAAACATTAACGACTGGAAAAAAAAGCAATAGTGGAAAATATGGAATAGCTTGACAGGCATGAATTCTCATAGTGGAGGGAAGTCTCTCTCTGAAAGAAAGATAATGAAGCTGAGTCCCCTGCCAAACCGTAAGAGCAGGTTAGAAAAACAAAGAAATTTCGCATCATCAAAAATGGTGGAAAACAAGAGTTCTGCTTCCTGTTGGAAAATTATCCCATTTGTGACTATGGCATTTATATTTTTAAAATTTCTAACCTTTGCTAGTTTATATCAGAAACAAATTCAGGGAACTTGACTAGGCTACTTCATCCTATCCGCACCCGCATGCCCCCACATGAAAAGGCAGTGGGGACAGCAGGCAGGAATACAAGCTGTACAATAAAGGAAAGTGTTTGGCAGGAGCTACAAACAACTGGAACTGGGTACAAAACTCTGTGGCATTTATGATCAAACCAGAGTAATTGAACATTAGATTATTAATGAACGCTAGGTAGATGTCTGTTATGTTTATACCAGTAAGTTTTAAAGATTCTGTAAGCCATAGTTATACCAACTCTACTAGACAACCAGTCTGTTTCAGAATTTATTCTGATTTTATGCAGAGAAATGGAGCAATCATGTTAAGAATTATACAGTGAGTTAAAAATACCCGAGTGTTTAAGGAGTTAAATGGCTGAGTGGTATTACCGTCGTAAAGTACTTACACCATTTTAGCTTCAGAACAAAGCCAAAAAAACTGATATTTTTTTTTTGTCAAGGAATCAGTATAACTTGAAAGCATATAAACTGGAAAATAAAAATGAAAAGAACAGGAATGGGAATGATAGTATGCAAGTGAGAAATATGAAAGGCGTGGTCCATGCAATAAGGATCGTTTCCTTGCTGTTTTGTAAGGTGAGGTATAAAAATAACCTTGTTTTCTAAAACACATCTTTCTTTCTATATAGATTTAAAGAAAGCATGCAATAGGGTAGCTGAACAAAGATAATCATTGATTTCTGGACATCCTTCTTCAACAAGTCACCAAGCTGAAAGCACTGAAGATATCATGAAGCCTTATTGAAATGAAGTTAACTAGTCTTCAAGTCATCATTCATTTAAATGACATTGTGGATATCCTATTTGCACTTTCCCCTGCCGCAGGAGAGAAAGACTTCATTGTATCTACCAGATAAAAACCAAACATTGTAGAAATGATTTATTTTTTCCTATCAAAAGGATTTATTCATAAGAACGTCTGTGTGGTAGCCTGGAGAACAGGCTGCCTTGCTCTTTTAGTCTCTGTAACTGGGAAACCCATTAAGACCACATGAGTTGTCAAAGCATACGGTATGTTACATACCGCTTGAGTACTGTCCACAGGCACTCACTTTGAAGGCAGGCCAACGGCAAACAGTGGCACCAGGAGACCAGCAAAAATATAGAGAAATCAAGGTGACAGCGCATAAAATACAGGTTGTGCAAGACCTCTGTTAAACAGGCAAAAAGTCAAGGACACATGGCTAAAGACTTTCCAAGCCACTCTCCAGTAGTCTTTTGCTTGAACTGAGGTGGGAAAAAAATACTGGTGTCATGAGATGTTCTCAGTTTTGCTCCTCAGTTCTTAATCTCCATCTCCCTCCTATTATGCTGAAACAGATATGAATAAAAGCACAAAATTCGGTGTACTTAAGTGAGGTCAGGCAGTAGAAATCAACAAATTGACAAGCTGCACAACGGTGATCATGTTCCTCTCCAAAGTCTGGAAGCATCAGTCAACAGAGAGCTCAAAAATCTCTGTCGTAGAGGAGACATCAGTTCCTGTTTGCAGAGCACCCTGAAGATTGACAGTGCTGTGTATCATTACTGTCCAAAGAGCTCTGTCGTTCTCTAAAATACAAACTATGATGTATTGTCAGAAAAGGTTAACCTTTTTTATAAATACGTTCTCTAAAGCAACTGATGTAAGTCTGGTGTCCATGATTGTTGCTGCTTTTTCATCCAGTGTATGAGCTTGTAGACCAAGGATTTTACCTCCATGCCTAGACAGCAGTATGAGCCTGTTTTGTGGCCAATATGAAGGAAACAAATTGTATTCTAAGTAAGTACTACACTGTATGACACCTGGGACAGGTAGTATAAAAATATCACTTAGAAAACTGAGTGGATGGCTATCCTGCCAAGAAAAGACCAGCAATCATTCTGGCAATAAAAAGTACATGGAGGATTTTTCCTGTAAATAGAAGTATTTCCCATAGGACATAAAAGTAATGGGTTGTTACAAACCCAGTTATGTGGTACCTAACCCTAACTTTTAAAGGTCAAACTACCATAGCCTTTTACATTTTTCAGTACTTTTAATCTACTCACATGCCTGAAAGATAGCAAAGCATATTTTTATCTTCATTTTTGGTGAAACAAAGAACGTAGACACAATGCAGTGACCGAAAGCCATACAAGGAGAAAGTAGTAAAAGCTGAGTTTAAAGTTACATCTATGATTCTGTGATCTCTCACTTCCAGAGCTGGTGTCCTAGATACCAGACCCAGTTATTTTGATATTTATGTTATTTAAAGAAGATAATGTTAATTCAATTTGTTATACATTCAGTCATTTCCTAAACAAGTAAGCTTAGCTGCACTTTTCCCCTCCCATCTTTTGCCTTAATTTTGATGTGAAGATAAGGAGAGGACCAGGCTCTAGAAGCATATCAACAGGGGTGGCTGATTTGACAAGGCCGGTGTCAGTGACAGTTGAGATAATGTCTAATGACAAAAGGCACTCCCGTATGTTTCTGGTATTCATTTCACCACTACTCACCTTGATCAGTACTGATGTAGGCCTTGATTTGGATTCTCAGTTGCATATCACCAACAACTTTTTAAGCTATCCAGATGCACGTTTTTTCAGTGAAATACTATCATTACAGAATGTAGAGTCCCTCTTTCCCTTCATGAGAGATGTCTCTCCATAAAGACATCCAGCTCTTCCTCCATGGAAGAATTTTTGTGAGGATTGCATTCATGAAGTGGAAATAAGCTCACCCATATAGCAAAAATAATTCTGACTCACAGAGACCTGATTTCTATACAGTGTTTCCTCACTGTTTTCTTTCTGTAAGTCTTTCTACCAGCCAGAGTTTTGAACACATCTACAAGAAGAATGAAGCCTTGCAACCCATGCAGTCAATTCTGACTTTTAGCTAATTTTCGGTTAGCTCACACATTCAAGGAAATGTAAAAATGTGGGAAGAAGCTCAAAGAAAGTCGTAGATGTGTTTCCCTTTTTCTTTCCTAAGGAAACTGACGTTAAATAAACCCAGTTACATAGCTCTTCATCATGGTGGTTGGGAGAGATAGGGTAAGCATACCAGAGAGCTTCCCTCTCCTTCACCTCTCCACGTCATGTAATGCTGAAAACTATGGTTGATCAGGGATTTATCCACCTTCCTGCCCAAGAAATGGTTGTAATGCCAGTGTCCCGTCCGGCAGTTGTTCATCAAATCAATCGGGAGATTTAAAACCTCGGGGATGAAAAATCCCTTCTTTCCAGTTGGTATCAATTCCAGTGTTAAACTGTCATAACTGTTAGAAAGCTTATTTTTCCTGAGGTCTGATCTCGGTTTTTTTGTTCCACTTTCAACCTGTTACTTTGCTAGCTGTAGACAGATAGGAAGAAAATTTGTTTCCCTTTCTCTTTTCAGCAGCAGCCTACCAAACATCTACCACTGAGCTTTGGGGTCTTGGTGCTCTAGACCCAATTCATGTTTTCATTATTTTTCCACTGATCATGTTTTCAGATTGATGTTTTCTAGACCTCTGATAGGCACTGTTGCTCTCCCCTGGACTCTCACAGTGGCCCACATCTTTCTGGAAATGTGATAACCCAAAACAGGTTCTTGCTGAAGCCTTACCGCTTTACAGTATGTAAGAGCAAAAATTAACTCTCTGGGTTCTGAAGGCCGTAGTCCAGTCTGTAATGCCTCTAGGGATGTTTTGGACTTCCCTTTGTGTTTGAAATCAGAATAAGGGTTTTCTGTTTATAGAGTAAGAACTAATAAAGTCTTGGGATTACAGATAAAATAGTGTTTTTTAAGTATCTCAGTTAGCCTTTTCAGGCTTCTCGCACCAAAATAATGGTGCAATAGGACATGGACTCAGTTAGAGATCTTCTCCTTAGAAGCAGAGACATGTAGTAATAAAATCAGAATTATAGCTGCTGAGCAGAGAATGCAAGACCTTTGTGCAAGTGTGAATTAAATGTGACTCAAAACTGGCTTAACCTGTTGTACAAACTAAGTTTTTCATAAACATACTCAGAAGATGGCTTTGAAGGGAGAATATCATATTTTAAATGTAAGTATTAAGTCTGTCTGACCTGTGCTCTTTTTTAAAAAATTGAAGACACTTTTTCATCTTGCAGTTACCTAGGAAAGGTAAGTATTTGCAGAATACAGATCAGAAAATGTTGGGGTTTTTTTTGCCTCAGGAAACCTGTGTTTGGTATCTACACATTGGTGCCAAAGCAGCACCTCCAGTTTCCTTCATAACATAGCCAGATTTCTTTGTACATTTCTTACCCCTTCATTCATCAGTCTGAAGATATTAGGAGAAGGATTTCCTTTGATCTTTGGCAATAAAGACATCTCTGCTGGAAAAGTTTCTCAAAAGTTACAAGGAGCCAAAGAAATAATTTTTGCAAAGCAGTGAAGAAACCGGGGTGGGGGTGCAGAGATGGAGGGTTTATAATACAACCTGTGAGTTAACAAGTTCCAGTTATTACACATTAAAGCGAAGAGTGGGGTGCCTTGTCTGGTTAAAAAGCTTCCTTCTTTGTAGCTAGGTGTTTCAGCACAAATGGCCTCTTATGACTTAAGCTACAGTGTTGGGAGCTGTGAAGGCAAAAACTTACACAGGTAAGACTCTTAACCATTTAATAAAAACCTTAAATTCAGCTTTAAACCATTGGTTGCTCAGAATAAAACCTGAGTCCAGAAACCTACCTTCAGGCTTGGCTTTCTGCTAGCAAGGAAGGTAAATATGGCTGTTTATTGTACACATGTACTGTGGTAGCTGTCACTGATATTTCAGTGTCTACGTAAAAGCATAACTGGTATTCATCATTTTCCACTTGATATTTATATAAAGGTAGATCAATTTGGATTCCTTTTTGACCTGAGGTCGTGAAGGTTAGAGTCGTTTAAGAAACTTGTGTTTTTATGTGCTAGGAGGACCATGTAGTTTATATTCTCCTTTAGTATGACTTCTAGAGTAAAAAGAGATGAAAGCACTGGAAAAGCAAACAGCGATATAGTTTGGTTGCAGGAAATTATGTGGAAATTGGCCAAATAAGCAAGCTCTTCCTCTAACTGTCCCTCCTGACCTATGAAATGGCCATCTCAAGAGTGGAAATACACCAAATGAGCAAGTTGTTCCTCCTCTTCTCCCTTTTGGCCTATGAAAAAGCTAGTGAGAAGGACCACTGCCTCATTCAAAAAAACATACTTCGAAGTCAAAATCTTCCTCCCCTTTTAGGCACTGCAAAACATACTGTAGTAAACTGTGCGGTCCTCAGTACAGAGGAGATCAGCTACAGTTGTTGAACCAGCACAAATGTGCAGTTCAGATCTGACTGGCAGTGGAGTGTCATCTTGCCCATATTAACACGTCAGAATTTTTCCATACTTAGTTTTCTTCCTTTCTTAAATACTTGTCAGTGTGCGAAACAAAGTGTCTCTTCTGTTAAGAAGCATGATTCATAAATACAAGCAAAACTGATGAATGAATGAGGAGACAATTGAAAAACACACAAAAAAAAGGGGAAAAAAGAGAAAGAACATCCTTTTCCCTTGAATGGTTATGAGTACTGCAAGGTTCCTGCCGTGACTCCCTGGCATACCAGCTCTCAGCCTGAAGGCTGCTGAAGTTTTGCTCCTGCGTTATTAACCTACAGAGTTTTGCAAAAGGCACTATTTTAAGGCATTTGAGGGATTATGTCAAACTTCTGATGCTCTCTGCTCAAGTGGAGTTTGTATCAAAAGAGAAACACCAATCTAGAGAAGATGAATCCCACTTCCATCTTTAAAATGATTCGTTTAAAATCCCTAGCATCTATCAGTAGGTTACATCATTCGTTTTCCTAATATCCATCAGCAGTTTGCGTCGTTTAAGAAAAACAAATGCTGTCATTGTTTTTAGACAAATGAATATGCAAGTCATAGTAGATCAGCATTAGATATTAAAGTTCTAGGGCTCTTGGGGCTTGATCTTGAAAAAAATCTCCTTTCTGTATTACTGAGTGTTCAAATATATAAGTTGTGTGCTTTAACACTTTGATAGAGACTGTCCTATATTAATGAGACTGCTCAGTTTCTGTTCCTCAAACCTTCAGGGTGACATTGGTCAAAAGTGGTCATGATATCTTTTACTACCCTTTTATTTTTTGCTTGATTTTTTCCTACACCTTCAATAGAAGATTTTGTTATAAATGTATTTAGTTTATTTAATTAAGAAAAAAATGTATTTCTGCAGTACATAAAGTAAAGCAGCAAGCAAAAGGTGACTGTAAGAAAATCTGCTACATCATATCAAATATGTTTTAATCAATACAGATCATAAAGGAGATACAAGATAAGTAAAAAAACTTCTATTAAGAAAGCAAATGCTATCATTTAAAGAGCATTGCAGTGAAGTTTCATGGTGAGGTTAATGCATTAACTTAGTAGAAAATGCATGTTCATTTAAAACTACTTTCTGCAAAATCAACTTGCATAGAAAGACTCAACTCACTTTTCCTTAGTTAATGTACCTTCCCAATTTACCAGTTGCAGACTTCCTAAGAACCACTCCCAATTTTATATACAGTGAAAAGAATGATCTGTTTTTATTGGTGGTAATGTAGCTGTTGTCATCTTTTTTAAGCACGTTTGACATGTTCACCAGAGGGTACAGATGACTGCAAATTTCTAAGCTCTTTTCAGGTACCTTTCACATCTTTACGAGATAAAAGTGTTTTTTCTCCTCTTAGGTCTGTGATTAAAATAATATTCCTGCATTATATAGGTCTCTTTCAAAATAAGTTCGATTCCGAGAATATCTAGCCTTAACTTCTGAAAAAGCATCTATATTAAGCAATTTGTTTTAAGAAAACAAAGAGAAAAGCAGTTGTAGAACCGCTTCAGAGTACACACTGGATAAAATGACTGGAAATAACTAAACTCTGCTAGAGGGAGCTCTGCAGCTACATACTTACTTAAACAAGTGAACTTTACAAGAATTTGCAATCTAGCTAAACAAAATTATGATAAATTAATGTGAACTTGAAATGGCGTACATATACTGTATGTCATCCTAAGCACAACATGTAGGTTACTGATGAGCTGTAAAACATTAGGTTTTGCTTTGAACATTATTTTCATTATCAGAGTAGAGTCTGCTTTTGACAGCAGTATCTTTAAATGGTAGTTCTGTTGTGGATGCAAGAGCATGAATAAAGTTATATGATAAGGAACAAACTTTCTTTCCTACTTTCAAACCTAAGTGTAGACAGAGAACACGTTGTACAAGAAATGCAGTGAAAAGCCTGATCCTGTGTTAGGTAGAACATCCATTGCTTTTAGGGTACAACCAGGCAAAATGTACGAGCTCTGAAAAAGTTACAATTTCTACTACTCATGTGCTTTAAGCTAATCAAGAATTCAACTCCTTTTCTCAGTTAGGCCCATAAATTTCAGTCAGTTATCCTGGTTCACTTCACTTGCTCATTCCTTGGTAGGTAAGTCTACCTACTTACCCACTGTTCGGTTTGCTACCTCCATACAGCTCTGCTGCCATGACCTCGCAGCGTCTGCTTTGCATTAGCATGTCCTTGCAGTGCTAGTAGTCAAGGCATCACAAAATTCCCTTGTCTGAAACAGCCCCAGTGCAAAACCTTTGTGGAGTAAGAAAATGACATTTTACCTGTGCTAAATGTTCTAGCCACTGTAACTGTTGCTGTCGGAACTGAAACCTGCTAGTTAAGGCCAGTTTCAGAAGACTGTAGGCTACACTGCAGTGCTGTGCACAGATATGGCCTGTAAATGAAGGGAAGTACGAAGTTAAGAAGTGCGTGGTGAGAGAAAAAGTAAAGAGTTTCTTTGTTAGTGCTTTTTCTTTAATAAAAACATTTTATTATTAATCATTGCAGAGCCAGAGTTTATCTCATTACTGAGTTCTTGCTATATCTTCCTCCAATACACATCTTACTGAGCAGACGGTAGAGCTCAATGTTCAAAAACAGGAAAGAAAAGCTGACTATTATATTAGTGGCAAGCTTCAACTTCCTATGCTATGATTACAAGAAAGCTTTAGTATAAGACTTCATTAAACACAAGGTAGCGAATGGTTCTGGGGAGAACTCATTGCCATGAGTAAGAGAGAATATAAGCAGTTATAAAGTAAATAATAGTACAGTGTGATTGAATTTTTTCTCCCTTAAAATGGGAAAATACAGACATTCTAATTTAGAAATTATTTAATTAGGATATTTTTGCAAAGAATTTGTTGTTAAAATATGACAGAAAAAGATCAAAATAACCAGGTAAAACAATGGCCACTTGAGTCCAAGCATCTTAACAGATGGCTTCTGTTAAACTTCCATTGCTTCTTCAAGAACAATTGCTTTAATGTCTACTACAATTTTATTATTATTATTATTTTGAGAACATACTTACAGCATTTTAGACATAAAATATAAGGGCAAAACTATGCCAAAAATCTGACAGAAGCATTTCTAACGGGCTTAACTTCGACTCTTTTTTTTCAGCTGCTGATTCATGTCACATTTTCATTTACTTTCTGCTACTGTTGGACTTGATGAACATTTCTGTTCAACAGGAGGCTTTTTCACCACAGTTCAGTTTCTTTTCAGTGTTGCTTCATGCTTTTCTTCATCAACAGCACGTCTGAAGCAGAAGTGCTTAAAAATATTTTGTTTCCTTGGCTTTAAAAAAGCACAACTGTTTAGGACTTACAAGAAGGCATCCAGCAACCCTTATGGAAATTTGTTGACATAGAGTTTGGTCCTGATCCCAGACAAGAAAACTCTCATGACTTTAAATCTTTTGTAAGCATAAGAGCTAACTATATAACATACTTATCTTGTGTTATTTCATAGGAAATGCATTCCAAAATGACTAAATTATGTAAGTCAGTATCAGTACATTGTATTCCAGGACAATATACCATTTCTTCGTCTAGAATAAATGTTATGCAAAAGCAAAGACACACAGAAATTTTATTGATTTTGCTATATTCAAAAGACCAGTGAAAACAAGGGGGGAGGGGAAGAAATTCAGCACACAAAGAGTTCTTTGATTTCCCCTATTTTGCTGTTAGAGTGAAATTAAGAATGATAATGAGGGATTCTGGGTATTTCTGAGTGAGGTATATTCAAGGTATTAGTTGGAATAAACTGTGTATAAACTTCCTCAAGGTGTGTTTGATAGGATGTTCCCTGCCTCCCTATGGTTTCTCATATCTGTCAGATTCAGCATTACGAAACATTATGGTGACGTGTTATTCTCCTTAGCAGATTCTGTAGTCATAAGCCAAAGAGTTATGCCTACCCACAAGGGTATTTTATTAACCCTTGACAACTATAAGACCTGGTTCTTCCAAATGGCCTTCAATTGCAATTGCTCGTAGAAATGGTAGGTACAATCTTTTTAGTAAACCCCTCTCTCAATTTAATAGCCAACAAACAAACAGAAAGAACTTCTAAAAATATGAGATTGTAGACTGTAAGTTTTAAACAGAGTGTAGTATTTCCACAGAGCGCACAAAATTTACTACCCCAGAAAATAATCACCTGTTTCCATAATGATCTCACCTAATCTAATCTAACTGAAAGCAAATATAATGATCTCACCAAATGTCTGCCTCCAAAGCCAGCGTGGTTATAATCACATTACCTTTTTTGGAAATACTACATGATGTTCATGTGAAAGGAACCCAAAATGAATTTCACTGACATCTATTACTCTGGTTTTCCCAAGCTCAGCGTTATGCAATCAAGAACAGAGAACAAAGGTGCTAACAAATTGCAAGCATATTTTTGTGAGCCACCCTCTGGAGGCAAGTGAGACATTTGCTGGAGAGATCAGCTTCTCCAGCTCTGTAAGGGTGGTTGTAAACCTTCTCCTCATCATCATTCTTTTGTTTTCTCATGCATTTACATTTTCCTCTGTGTTCTGCTAACCATCAGCCTCTGTTCCCCTCCTGCTACAAGGTGGGACCTCAGCCATGACCTCTACATCAGCTCTGCTGAGCTCTTTCATCATTTCTCCTTTGCACTCCCTAGAAACTAGTTAGAAGAACCTTCCTGCTCTCCATTGCAGCATCCAGCACCAGAGTGATTACAGTAAGCATTTATTACGGAATCTGATAATGTTATCCTTTAACCTGTTTGGTAGCCTTTATCAGGCATGGAGATACACTCTCTGCCTACAACATACATGAATGCAATGTAGGCATGCATTCAATAGCAAACAGAAATTGTGTATGGTCTGTGTGAGACTTTAGGAGCAGATACAAGCTTATGACTGTATGTGAAACTGAAATGCTGGAGCATGTGCCAGTCAGAGAGGATTTACTTTTTTTGCAGTAGACATATGTCTGAATTATTTGAGCTGGATCCTGCACTGAATGATAAAACAGTAAGATCACAATTACTATCTCTTACTTTCCACAATGCAGAAAAGTACAACAGTTTGGAGGAAAGAAATAATACAAAACAAAGCAAAAAATTTTTGTGCTACAGATAGAGTACTTAAAAGACAGAGCTAAAAGCCCCACAATATGTCATCAAGATATTAGTAATTAGAGTAAATCAGCTCAACATGGGAACTTCTTAAAAATATCGGACAGGGAATTCATAACCTTAAGCATTAAAACAAATTAGCTGAAGGCTATCTTAAAAAAACATGGAAATTCAACCCCATCAGGAAAACACAACAGAATATATATTGTCAGAGACAATGCAAGATTGTATTTGTGGAAGCTACCAAGTCTAAAGGAATTTTAAAAGATTATTTAAATAAATTTATAAAAACTAATGCAAGAATCAGGAAGCCAGAGAACTAAAATAGAAAATTAGGTTGGTAGTAACAACTAGAAGAAAAATAGCAGGTAGAATGAACAGTGTAGAAGACTGTTGATGGCTGTCTAGCCATAAAGATATTTTTGCTTCTATATAGCCATGCAGATGGTAGATTTTTAGCTTCAACAGCTGTGGGACCAAGCACTGATTTTCACTAACCAAAAGCCTAGGGAAGCCACGGGACAAAAGTCCATAAGTAATACTGAAGCAAAGAGACAAAATACTTTTACTAAACAAAATAAACAAACAAAAATATGGCTAAGATAGAGACTATGAACAAGATTATTTTTATGCCCACATTTCAGTTCTATACTTCTACATACCTGGACGTCTAGTAAGACTACCAGGGTATGTGATGGCCTCTGAGCTATTTATTTGTTTATTTAGTGGCTCAACTACTGTCAAACAGTTATATATTTTATCTCAGTGACCAATTAATTACATTTCTGTTCTGGAAGACCTTCCTCTGTCCCTTCCCATGAGAGTATCATTCTTCTCATTCATGGTTGCTACCTGGGAACTAATATTCCATTAGATTTCACCACAGTTGTCTCAAATTAAAATCTTAGGTTTACAACAGCAGGTGACTAGGATGGGTTATAATATGATGCTAGATCAGCCACTTTCATACATTAATATATCTATATGAATTTTGTCACTTGCTGGTGTCTTTTCAAAACTGATTTATGTAGGAGAAATGTCAGTTTGAGCTTCTGCCTTTTCTTATTTTTTTAAACACATTATTTGTTTCAAATGTGTTCTTAAATCAGTAGTGAAGTTATTTTACCTTGGAGATTTATTATCTCAATTTCTCATACGAAAGTTGGTTTGCTTTATGCAGGGGTTTTGATTTTTGCTTGGTGACAATAAATGCTGAATTTTTTCAACTTTAGCTGATTGAATCAACAACAATATAGAATGAGCAGTGAATATAATGGGTTTGTTTACAGTGTGAGGAAAAGTATACTAAGAAGTTTGTGTTTTTCTGAGTACTAACTGATGATTACAGCTGTGGGGTGGCAGAACAATCTGAAGGTATGGCTTAATTGCACAGAAACATATTTGCGTGAATTGCCATTTTTCCCCTTCAATCACAACAAGTTTTTGAATTTGTGCCCTGAAAGTTAGAGTGAACTCAATGTCCAGTTTTGTTCTGGATGTATATTTGAAGCTTGCCTTAGATCATGTTCAACAAAAACAAGGATACTAGGAACAATTTAAAATCCACTGAGATCATGAGTATTTTTTTCCAGGCACACCCCCAAATATAATACTTTCAGTAGGTTTTAGTAAGTGATTGTAAAAGGCATCTGGACCAGACGCACGTGCGCATGCGCACACACACACACACACACAAATAGTATCCTACTGTTCAGTCCAGAGGAAGGAATGGGATCTTTACCTTTGAGTGTGTAGGGGAATTTGTAATAGTTTGAGAGGATCCGTTTGTTAATGGACTGATAGACAGGGGCACCAAAGGCAACCTAGGTCATAGGCTTGAAATGCAGCTCCTGGGAAGCTAGCAAGAGCGGAGTGTCCTGCTCTGTGTTCCTCTGGTTCACCCAGGAATCTGGGAATGCTGTCCAAGCATATGGACAAACCCACAGATCTGTAAGTAAAAGGAGTGTCTGTACTGCATGCGGATACACCTGCACACAGGCACAGTGTCTGGGTTCCTCTTCCTCTACTGATTAATGTGTCGGATAATCAAAATTAATGAGAATGACTTGAGGTTCCCAGGGAGAAAAAATCAGAGGAATATCAGGCATGAAATTGAAACACAAAGCAGTAAGGAAGAAGAGCCAGATGGAGATTTTTCTTCTTTGGCAAAGAGAAGAAGGCTCACTGGACAGTAGGAAGAGTGAATAAGGGAACAGAAAGAAAAAGAAACAGTTGTTGTAGTAAAAAAGAGGAAAATTCTAATAATGACTGAGGCAAGCAGACCTAATACTGGAAGATGTCAAAAAAATGAAAGTCAAGTAACACACTGGAACAACAGGATTTGTTCCATAAGGGGATATGTACAACAGCAAGGACAGATGCCGGAAACTATGGTTAGTGGCAAACCCGCTCCTGCAACAGCAGAACTGCATACAGGCAGCCCTGTATAATTCCATATGGAATGGACTGCAGAGTCACAGAATCACAGAATCACAGAATAGTAGGGGTTGGAAGGGACCTCTGTGGGTCATCTAGTCCAACCCTCCTGCCACAGCAGGGTCACCTACAGCAA
>Ga0065711_1038420_pt1 | contig 18777 bp, 11 predicted proteins | sample Hoacrofraction12_FD_59098 | JGI IMG/M metagenome (GOLD analysis project Ga0065711, IMG submission 59098) | Hoatzin crop microbial communities from Cojedes, Venezuela - Epithelial fraction 12 v2 (version 2) | ecosystem: Host-associated > Birds > Digestive system > Esophagus > Crop | place... | reverse complement strand
CCGTCCTCTGCAGCCTGCTGTAGGTGACCCTGCTTCGGCAGGGGGTTGGACTAGATGACCCACAGAGGTCCCTTCCAACCCCTAACATTCTGTGATTCTGTGAAGTATTGTTCAACCTCTGTGGTAAAAACAGAGGAATATCATAAAAGAAAAATAGCAAAGGCGTCTACTTTATCTGTAGTGCTGTACGCAAGAATTCCTCAGTGACAGCACAGGAGATGGACCCAGTATTTCAAAATATTTTTCCAACATCTATTGTGAGCGGATTGCTTACTATTTGAGTGCGATGCATGTAATGAACCTCAAAATGAATGTTTATAAAACCAGAAAACACCACTTGTAATAAATAAGAAATGTTTTAGAATTTTTATAATTTACAGGGTTTTGCTTATAAAATGTTTCGAAAGGCTGTAAACCTAGCACTGATGAGATCATATGTGGAGTTATGGGCTTACCTGTACAAGAAGGACGTGGACATACAGAAGCAAATATAGTGAAAGGATATGAAGGTGATGAAGGGGCTGGAGCTTCTGTCGTATGAGGGGAGACTGACAGAGCTGGGACTGTTCAGCCTAGAGGATAGTAGACTCAGGGGGATCTTATCGAAGTGTATAAATACCTGATGGGGGAAGTAAAGAAGATGGAGACACACACTTCTCAGCGGTGCACAGGATGACAGACAACGGGTACCAACTGAAATACAAGGAATTTTGTAACATGGAATTTTTCTTAAGTAAAGACTTTTTCATTGTGAGGATTGTTGAATGCTGGACTAGTTGCCCAGGCAGGTGGTGAAGTGTTCATCCTTGGAGATACTCAAACCCAACTGGACATGTCCTTGAGCAACCTTGTTGTATCTGACCATAGCTGAAGCTGGGGCTCTGAGCTGTGAAATAGCTGGAATGTGAAACTGGACACTTAAGTGAATAGGCTTGCATAGCCGCAGTGTGCAACTGGACACTTAAATGAATGGGCTTTCAGTACAGATAGGCATGCTTTTGACCATTAGTGTGAAGAAGAAAATATACTACCTAATTGTATGGGAAACGTACATGGTTTACATTTGGCTGAATGTAGATTGAGACCACACTGTATGTTGTTCACAGCTAGTGTATGGGAATGTTGAAGTATTGCCATATCTTGATGTCTGACTTTTCATTGTATGACTGAGAAAAGTGAAGTGGTGTTTTTGCAATTTTGCCAGGCTAATAAATAGGACTAATCATTCCCCAGAAGAAGATGGTGAGAATTATTTTTGCAGTAAAAAGAGAATCTCTATAATAGTTATGTAGCATGAAAATAAAAGGTAGGAACTCTGGTAGAAATCAGCAAAAACTGTTTAGTATAGGTTTCCCAAACACAGTTCTGTAGACTAAGACATTTTGGTGATACATGAAGAATGGGATTGTTATTTGTCTAGTTATTTGCATGAGAACACTAATTTTCCATATGAGCAATTCCATTAGCAATCGTAGAGAAGCTGTGAGATTTTTTTCTTGTGCAAGGTGCAAAGGGAGCAAATCATGCTGGGCTTTTGTTCTTGGAAAATTAATGTTTGGCTTGACATTGTTGATAGATTGTTTGTTTTCAGGAAATTTGCTATCTTCCATGATGCATTTTAAAAATTTGGTTCAAGACACTTAGCCAAGACTCCTTTGTGCACTTTAGCAATAAATAGATAGGAGAAGTATGATAATGACAATAACCGTCTTGACGGTCGTCGCTGAGGAGAGAGCGTTAAAAATACGGTCTCATTTAATTTATAGTCAGAGCTATGACAGTGTTTAGCAATCTCTGTCCCTTGGGAAATCCTAATTATTCCACTGTTGGAAAGAAGGCAGCAGCCATCCTTTCCCCTTTCCCTCTGCCTCTCCTGGAAATATGGGGAAAGGTAATACAGTAATGCCACCTGCTACCCCAGATAAATGGTGAAGTTGAAAGGATATACCTTTCTGTGTCTGTCACAGCAACCTTTGCCAGGCAGACACGCAGGGTGTATGTTAGAGCTGTCCCCTTGGCACAGCACCTGAGGGATGACAGAGACAGTGTTGTCATGCAGGAAAGTGTTTCTGTGAAAATCCAGCTTTTCACTTCTATTGTCATGTGTTGAATCAAATTCATGGATTGAGATACATGTGATTAAAAACAGTTTATAAAGCCTGGATTTGGCTAGCATGATATTATAACAAGATAATGTCACAGAATCATAGAAGAGTTTGGGTTGGAAAGGACCTTTAAAAGTCATCTAGTCCAACCCCCCTGCAATGAGCAGGGACATCTTCAGTTAGATCAGGTTGCTCAGAGCCCCGTCCAACCTGGCCTTGAATGTTTCCAGGGATGGGGCATTGACCACCTCTCTGGGCAACCCATTCCAGTGTCTCACCACCCTCATCGTAAAAAAAATTCTTCCTTATATTTAAACTAATCTACCCTCTTTTAAGTTTAAAACCCTTTGTCCTATCACAACGGGCCCTGCTACAAGAATTATCCCTATCTTTTGTATAGGTCCCTTTAAGTACTGGAAGGCTGCAGTAAGGTTTCCCCACAGCCTTCTCTTCTCCGGGCTCAACAGCCCCAACTCTCGCAGCCTTTCTTCATAGGAGAGGTGCTCCATCCCTCTGATCATTTTCATGGCCCTCCTCTGGACCCACTCCAACAGGTCTGTGTCTTTTCTGTGCTGAGGGCTCCAGAGCTGGACGCAGGACTCCGGGTGGGTTCTCACCAGAGCGGAGCAGAGGGGCAGAATCCCCTCCCTCAACCTGCTGGCCATGCTGCTTGTGATGCAGCCCAGGACATGGTTGGCCTTCTGGGCTGCCAGCGCACATTGCTGGGTCATGTTGAGCTTCTCATCAACCAGCACCCCTAAGTTCTTCTCCTCAGGGCTGCTCTCAATCCCTTCATCCCCCAGCCTGTATTGATACTGGGGCTTGCCCCGACCCATGTGCAGGACCCTCAGGAGGTTCACACGGGCCCACTTCTCCAGCTTGTCCAGGTCCCTCTGAATGGCATCCTGTCCCTCCAGCCTGTTGACCACACCACTCACCTTGTTGTCCCAGTAAGGATCACTATGATGCATTTTTGCTCCCACATTTTGTGTTTGTCATGATGATTGTTGGCCTTTGTTGGAAGTGAATTGTTGAACTCAAAAACTAAATCTGAGACCTTGAGAACTGTAATAGTGTTTCAGCAACGTGAGATAATACCAGGTCCTGCAGGACCTTGTCACTGAGTCGGTCTACCTGAGTCCTTGGCTTTATCTTTTCTCTTCCTAATCTAGACTTCTTAGCCATGAGCTGAGGGAACATGATCGCCGGGTAGGTCCTCTCACAAGTAGGATAATGCCACTAAATTAGCGCTAATTTACATGAGAAGTCTTGTGATGTAGTTGGTACAAAGTATAGATGCCTTTGTTGGATTATTTGGCATAGATCACTTCCAAAGAATTGGTGAGCTCAGACCTAACACGATCCTTTTCTGGTCCTTCGTGTATTTCCTCATGTGGACAGCTGTTATCAAGGATGCCTAGTTAGTCTGCTCTGCAAATGAGTCATTTAGGTCATGCTTAGCCATATGGCGCAAAAGAAACCACAGCAAGGATATGCTGCAACTAGAGTAAACTGTGCTGCTCTTATGTGCTTAACAAGGCAGGCACAAAATTTGGCCAAAACACAGGAGATAAACTGCTTCATCTCTTCTGAAAAAAAAAAATCCCGCCTAATTCTTCTTTGTAAGCATTTGGATTCTTTCAGTGTTTCTCCATCAGCTAAGCAAAGAACTCAATGACATTCTCACCATTTATAATTTGATCCATCAGGTTATGCTTCAGTCAGCAAAGTTAGCATCTAGCAAAAATGTGCTGTGGTTAACAAAGCATGAGTTACTTGAATATGTAAAAGAGAAAGTGTTGCACATATGCAATTGCACTTTAGTTATCTTTATTTTCAGTGTGTGATGGAAATTAATTATGGGGGAAAAGTATCACAGTTGCTGATAGCTATCTGACTTATGCATATGTTGCCTTGCAAATGCAGCATCAAGCTGTAAAGAGAGTTTTTCTTTGGTCAGTATTTCATTTTCATAAAGGCTAACAGTATCTTCTGTTAGCCCATTAGCAGGATTATAAAATTTGAAACACACATGGTAATAAATCTTCTCCAATTACCAAGTCGTAAAAAGGAGCTTACTGGTAATTTCAGTGTAGCGGCTCACTCACTGATTTGAGAATCCATCCCTTGTAAATAGAGCAGAGATTGCCTAAGGCTGGGCCCACCTGCAGAGGGAGAGGTTGTCCAAGTGAAATGGCCTGATGGAAAACTGTATGGTGCAAAGTATCTGGGAACAAACACAGCTCACATGTATCAGGTGAGTGTCTATATTTATTACCATGTGCTTGTTTTTAAATGTCTTTATTGCAAATTGCTCATTTGTCTCAAACATTGGAGTGGCCCGCCACACCTTCAAAGCTGCAGAAGACTGGAGTGTGGACTCTGATTCTAACTGCTAATGCATTTAAACTGATAAGCAAAGCTGTCTGAACCATTAACAAGTGCTGTGCACTCTTTGGGAGTTGAGGTTTCACCTGTTATAAAATCAAGAAAATGGCTTATTTAATAAGAACCCAGGTGAACAGGTGGAACATGAAGTTTGAAAGATAACTTTTTTTTTCTCCAGGTTATTTACTTTTATTTGATGTCAAGTAATTATACAATTAATGATATAAAATTAAGAATTGGTGTGTGACTACAGTGAAGCTTAGGCATTTCATGAAAGGACGGAAGGGAGGACAGTAAAAAGAAGAGCATAAATAGCCCTACTTTCATTTGTCTGAGGCACTTTTGAATCAATTAACAAATAATCTAAGGAGCATTTTGTCCTCAGCAAAGGCAAAAGAGAACTGAACACTGAAGGCAAGGCTAAAAAGCTGACTTCTGAGTTCAGAGAAACAATAATGGGTTTTTTATGTGCTTGCCTTTGAGAAAAATCAGTCAGCAGCTTTGAGTACCCAAGTGAATGGTAGAACTGCAATAAAACAATCACAATAATAATAGCATTTCTGAATGAATGAGAATCTAGGTACATTTCATTTATATATATAATCATTTTCACTTATGTAATTCTTTTCATCTGAGGGCCTCACATTACTCTACAAAAATGACAAATTTACTATTATATCTATAGATAAATTAAGGCACAGGGAGGCTAAATGACTTGCTGCATTGACCTTCTCACTTTGCAATGACTTGCAATTGAACTCAAGTCCTCAAATGCCTGATCCCTTGAGCTAGTCTCTAAATCTTACCTCTTCCCTTATATTTAGCAGCTGTATTATGTTGAGAGGTGAAAAGTTCTTTATAAAATATAAAGATTATTGTTCTATAGTAACATTAATCTTCAAATCATTTAATCTTCTGAACAGCTGGTCTTCTGAGGAATACTGTGAGGTAGATCAGCTGAATGTTGTTATCTTCCCTGTTTGAAGGAGTATGACATAGTCAAAACAAACTTCTTTGTCTTGTTTTAGATCTCTTAGACAAAATGGTGTAATCAGTTTAGTTTAAGGAAAATGAATTAGTGTGCAGAGGTTCAGTAAGGTTTGGTGTTCGTCAGTATAACAGTCGTGGGAGATTACTGTAAACTGCCTTGTAACAACACCTGTCACAGAGGAAATAGCAAAGACTAAAGATTAGAGGGAGTCCAGATTGCACTACATAGGATTTTGGAGACAAACAAGTATTTCAGTCTGTAGGACGGGAGAGGAGACTACCACAGGTTACAGAAAGTCTATGACATGGAGGGTGCAAGGCTAACTTCAAGACACTTTAGTAGGTCTTCCTCTGGTCTTTCTGCACAGCTTGTCTGAAAGCTCCCAGGACCTGTGCATACACATATTCTATTCTTCTTCTGGGTAGTGAGATCTCTATTGCACCTTTGAGATTCTCTTACCAAGTCTTTTATGTGTTGTCTTAGATGGTATGACAAAAAGAGAGACTGAAAAGGACTCTATGAAATGAGTATTATAATCTAATAAGACAGATCTGTTCCACTTGGATAAATCTGAATTTTCCTCATGTTCATGAGTCATTTGTACTGAATGTGACAGTACTTGTGCATGCAGGAGCTATGACACAATGCACCAGAGCTTGCGTCATCCAGTTTGACATTTGCCACCCAGTATCCTACACAATCCCTAAGCTAAGCAGAGTTACATGCTTCAAATGAAGCAGATGTTCAAGTGAAATTGTTAATGTATTCTGTGTTTGATTTCTTGGTCATTTTTGATATTGACATTCACTACTTATTTTTGAGTTTCATATGAGATTATTAAATTATCCATTCACTCTATTAATTGCTTTCTAACAATTTCAGATGACCCTTTAACTTATGATGTCCTGATAAAAGAAAATCTCATGGAGAGAATAACATACCACACAGACACAGTACAGCAGCAGAACTCCAAATAAAAAAAACTTGCTAGATAAAACTGATGATTGAAATGTAGTATCTGCAATCTGAATTAAACTGTAGCTATTAGAGATGGTGGATTTATATTTTGCATGAATCATGACACTATTGAAAGTCGTAGAGGAGCTCCTGTTGTGTTTGCCTTTAACAGCAGGCAAATGCATTTCCAGTGTGGTATGCTGAATTATAGCTGAAGAACTTCTAGTTACTCTTCATTGTAAATATTCAATGTATTTCATACTGCAAGCCACACTCTGTGGTATGAAGCAGTTGCATCCTGCTGCACACTACCAGTAAATAGAAAAACATTGCCCATTCGGGATGTGATTTACTGATCATGTCGAGCTGGCAGAATTCATTTTCTGCTCGTTTTTTTCACCAGTGACACAAAAAACATTATTACTAACTGTATTATGCAAAAACATACTACCAAATGTATTGTGCACTAAGGAACAGGAATAGCAGAAAGGATGCTCCTGCATCCTGGTGAAAAATACCTAAATTGCTATCATTTTGTTAAACAAGCTTAAGCCAAGTGGACCTTAAAGTTCCTCTAACATACTACTGGCAGAATAAGCTTATGGAGGTAGTAGGAGGAACAGACAGGAGCAAGGATGACTTTTGTGACTTTGTTATCCATCTGTAGTCTGTAGATTTTAAATACATTCCAGATTTGTGCGTCCCTATTAATTGCGATAAAAAAAGAATTGCTTTTAAAAAAGTTAATAGTTCATAGATCTGCACCCTGGCTTTTGAGAATGGATATACTAGATTGGATTTTTCAGCTGTTCACAATTAATTTGACATACCCTGTTGTGGGAAGGTCTTAATTTGAACATACAAAACCCAGTCCATTTAGAAGTTCAAATACATGATTTTTCAGTTTTATCTCTAATAATACTTTTGATAAGTTCGTGTTTTCCTATGTTTGTATTTGGGCTTATTCTTCCAGCCTAAGTCTGTTGTTATTCACATGGTCTCATTAAGTCACCTAAGGATGTGGAATGGGACTTCTTTTAATTTTGTACCAAACTTTACAGTTTCTGTGGGAACTGAAACTGCAGTCATAGATAATACCTGGAATTCACAATCGTTAGATGAAGTATTAAAAAAAACCTCAGCAGCTACTGAAAAAACTTAAATGCTTCAAAGCCTTAGCATTTTAACATTCCCCACATCTAGTTACATTTCCTTTCTCATTTTCTGCTAACAGGGTTCATGTTGGATTAAATCTAAACCTAAGCATGATAAAGCTTTTCGTCTTCTGAACAGAGCATTTTAAAGAAATTCCATCAGATTCAATAAAATTCTGTTAACTGCTATTTCCTTAGTTGTCACTCATATTTTCTTTCTTTTGACATGGTCTTCCTCAACCTTGAAGCATGGAATGTTAAAATTGATTTTTTATTTATTAGAAGTGAGTGAAAAAATTAGAGGCAAATAAAAATGGCATAAAGATGTTTTAATATGTCACTCCTACAAAATAATATTTTCTGTATTGTTACTGCTCAGCATTCATAAGCTAAAAAAATTTACTTTATATGTGGCAGTGTTGATTTTGAAGTCTCTTTGCTTAGATAATTATTTTCAACTTATGAATGTGTTCCATTTCCTAAGAAATAACATTTTTTTATGTTTTATCCTAATTTCACCTTGCTAAAATAGATAGCAAAATATATGTATGTAAATCTGTGTTTGCACATACATTTTTGTCTGGAGACATTCCCAGAAATTTCCTGCAAGAGCTAAAGTATGGTTTTATTTTTAAATACCCATTTTTTTAATTAGGTTGAGTTCGAAGATGGTTCTCAAATAGTAATGAAGAGAGAAGAGATCTATACACTAGATGAAGAGCTTCCGAAGAGAGTGAAAGCACGTTTTGTGAGTATTTGCTAATTATAACTTTATAGTATATATATGCTCAAAATGCCAGTAACAATATCCTTGGCTTTATTCTGGATTTTCAGTTTAAATTGGACAAATATTTTGTGAAGCTTGTACTACTATGACGGGCTAAATCAGCACAACAATTAGCACAAGTGTCCATTTGCTAGTGAGAATGGTTAGTTATTCTTCCAGTACAGGCAAATGCAGTTGTCAAGTGTAATTTTTTTCTCCTAAAAGGGACGTCTTGGTCAATCATCTGTCAGATCATGAATTATCAAGTTAGTAAATATTTAAAGTGACAGACATTCTGTTCTTTCAGTATGCTTATAATATTTATATACTTTTTAACCATCTTTCCAAGTTCTCAAAGCTTTGGGATTTTAAAAGCATTGCATTTAATAAAAATGCAATTAACTTGTTCTAAGAAAGTGCCCGATAAGAACTCAGTGATGTCACTGGCAGGACTCATCAGCATTTCACTAGTCTTTGGTTTAAAACCAAATCTATAATTATAATATAACCTAACTATATTTTTAAAGTTTCCTGCAGTTTCAAACAACATCCACCAGGTAGTCGGTTATATGTATGCCATCTGGAAAAGTGTTGAGGTTCATGAAGAGCAGAACACTTACAGGCTGGAAATGGAAAGTTCTGCCATACAGTTATATGCTGTTACCTGTCTTTGTCATTAATGCTAAATATTGTGCAATTCAGTCCATTACCAAGTCTACTCAGAAGAGCATCACACTCTTATCATGTCCATGTTCTATTTTAGAGCAGTTTGTTCCAAACTGGATTGCAAATTAATAGTTAGCTTTCTTAACATGTAAAACCAAAGGTGAAAGATGCAAAAATCTTCTCATAATTGAGAACAAAGAATAATTCACTGTTATGAATAAAAATTCCCTCTTACCTGTAGAATCCTTTCAGTGAAGCTTTGAAAGGGAGAGGGGTGTATGATATATTTGTCATTGCTGGGAGGTGGATTCATATACAATACATGTGCCCACATCCGTTATGTGACATTAATTAGCTGATTCTTGAAAGCTGTGTGCAAAGATTTGTGGTGGAGTGATGTGTAGAGCTGATTCTTCAGGCATACGTCAGTTTATATGAGTGGTGGACTAACGTAGCATTTCATGGCAAGGTAGCTGAAGAAAGTTTCAGCTTGACTTTTGTTTTCTATGCTTCTTGCCACATGCAGCTGCCATCCTTGTTATTACATCATTTCCTTTCATCCAGTTCTCAGGAGCCAACTCCAGCCGCTAGGAGCGTGTCAAAGGAAAGGGTTGGCATCATGTATGAGAGGGGTGGTAAGGCTCAGGAGGGAAGAGAGACAGAGAAATGTGAGGCTGTCAGCCTGCTGAGCGAGTGTTCACCAGCAGGATGCTCCATTTTACTGAAGGAATAGAGCAGGATGAGGACAGCTCTTTCTAGTGCGAGGTGCAGTGGTCAGATATTCTTAGGTAAGACACCTTTTTTACCAATATATTTGGGGTAAGTGCACACATCTTTCAGTGTCCTGACCATCTAGGGCTAAGATACATGTCTTGGAAAATGTTAAATGAACCATCTGAGTATATTCAATAGGGTTTTTCATTGTACTCAGAAAGCATTCCATTACCATTTTTTGTTTTAGAGGCGCTATGTGTAAAAAGATTTTATAATTAACTGCATGTTGTGGAGAATGTAAACTGCTGCATCTCACTAAGGATAACAGTACAAATATGGATGTGTTCATGCTGGTCTTTTTAAATGGCAGTTTTTGTAGATCAATAATTATTTTCTGCATTTGACACCATTAACTTCATAGAGGAGTTAAGTTTAGGTTAAAAACATTGAGTTTGGTGAACTAAATAAATCACAGCCTGTGCTCAGACCTTTGCATGATTTTCTGCTATTGCCTCGAATTCTATAAATGTGTAGCTTAGTCCTCAAGGTACGCCCAACATCTCTTGTCCCTCTTCATGCTGAAGGCAGCACAAGTTAAAGACAGCTTATGATATTGTTTCCATCTCTTGAAATAAATGACACCAGTTCCTTCTAAATGGTGCTTTTCCTAGTCCTGGAAATTTTACCATGACTCCAGTGGTGGAATTTGGTCCAAAATTTCTGCCACTGCTTTTTCCCAAATGGCTTGCTGTTTGCTGTCCCCCTGCTTTGTTTCAGTTGATTCCCGACAGTTTGGGGTTTGTTGACAAATTACTGAACTTATGACTGATTCTGTGCAAAATAGGTAGTGTGCAGGTTTCTTTTCAGCGGTCCATGCCATACTACCTTGCACTTAAACCTTTTCTGAATAACACGAAGTGGTGGAGAATAATTGCTATGGCTGGGATCAAACCTCCCCAAGAATTGCATCACTTCTATGTTGCTATTTTTCACCTTGAGTTAGAGTGATTGTGTGACCTCTGGATAAAATAAAAACTAACAACTGATGTTAGTCGCATGTTTCTAAGAAACATGACAGACCTAGAAAATTAAATGATAAGTAGTACATGCAAAATACAGAAAAGTAACAATTATATTTTAAATACACTTTTAAAATATATATTTAATATTTAGACATTTTCCTGAAAACAGTTGTAACTGCATAATCAGTAATGTAGCTAGCTTCATATGACGTAGTGAAAGTTGTCTGTATTTCCATGTAACTTGTCTAAAATATGTCAGAATATGATGGCCCATAGGAAGCTGTATGTGTAATTAGTGTCTGGTTATAGTCTACAGCCTCTCACATGAGATTCGAAGACACGTTTTGTGGAGCAGATATTATCTTGGGAGAGAAGAAGAGGCAGAGAGTATTGAGTTCCCGCTTTAAGAATGAATATGTGGATGATCCAGGTTACCGCACCTTCTTGAAAAGCTCATTCCAGAAGAAATGCCAGAAGGGGCTATAAAGGAAGAAAGGCAGAGATAAGGATACTCATTAAAAAGCATGCAGCATTATTTGCAGTTGGTTTTGGTTTAATTCAGCACTCAGTTTTGCAATTAACTAATTCATACATTGGCGTCGTAAGCTGAAGTACTTGAGTTCTGATTTCTTCAGTTAATGTGTTGAAGATTTTGTAATGCGTTGCATTATGAAACTAAGGAGAAAACCAAGTAAGAGGGATTTCACAGTGATATGCTGAGGTAAGCTTTCAGTCCTGCTCACATTGAAAGAAGTGGTAAAATTCCCTTTGAATTGTGAGAGAAGATTTAACTTCAGAAGAGGAGACATTTTAGTAAACAGAGATAATTTCAGTGGCTCATTTTTTTCTGCAGACAGGAAAGGATGTTAAGTTCAATAATAGCAGTTTTTAGAAAATATTTTTAAAACAAATAAAAATGTGTACAGTATTAAGACAAACAAAAGCTGTACTTTGTACAGTGCTTTACATTTTTATGTAACTACTACTTTCAGTGGGGGTTGATGTGGACTCAACTGTTGACTTCGATATTTTTGGCTTTTGAGAAAGATCTTCAACGCAACAAGGGTCTTTTGTATATTTAAAGAGGCAGATTTTGGCAATTATTTTTGATCATGTTTTTCATAAGATCTATTAAAAACTATTTGTAAAGTATAATTTTCTTTCTGTGTATGAAAAATTAAGAGTTTAAATATATATACTAAACAGCCTAGTTTTGAATGAATATATTATGGTCTTCCTTTTAAAGCTATTCTATCAATGTAATAACATTTTCAAATAAATGAACAAATAAATACTGTCCTTTCACTTGCAGCATTTTGTCTCTTGATGTGATTTTCAATCCCATAATTTTATACCTGTATAGATATAAAAAATACCCAGACAAGGTATAAAATGACAAGAAACTTCACTGTATGCAGTATGTATTTAGTTTCCTGAACACAGCAGAATATACACACAGACACTCACATGGCTTGGTATTAAAATGCAAACTTGATAAATATTGTGCTTTAATTTCTTGTCTTTCTATTTCCTTCCTGTCTTTGAGATCTTGATCTTTTTGGATGTTGCACAGAAAGTGGAAAGTCTGCATTTGTCTGAACATTTGGGTATGTGAAACCAGAAAATAGCTTTATCAAAATGACATCATCTGTTTCTTGTAATTGGACCTTCAGCAGGATTTCTGACTGTCTGCCACAGGAAAAAGAGCCCTCTCAGAATCCAGTTTAAATCTGAACTCTGCTGTTTCTAGGGTTCTGCTTGCAAAAAACCCAAATGTATGGACCCAAAGAATTTGTCATGATAATCCCAGTTCTTCATATGCTGAGGTACACAGATCTTTGTTTCTCTGTAGCCCTTGCATGATGTTTCTTATTTTTTCAAGTGGACAGTGAAATATTTTCATTTACTATGTGACACCCTAATTGTCAATCTAATTTTTCTGTGTTACAGTAACTGTCTTTTGTACTACTGTGAAATCATTGACAATCCCTTTAGTCTAAGAAATTTCTTAGCTATGACAATTGGAATGTGTTTCTAATTGACAACACTTTCTCTAGAGGTAGTGTGTTGTGTGTGATGGGTACTGTCTGGCGTATTTCAGAATATCAGATATATTTCAGAATATCAGAGCTCTTTCTGGTATTGCAAAGGAAAAATAAAAACGAATGATACACTTGCAAAATGCAAGGTTGCTGCTGCCTTCTAGACTTAAATGCAGCAGATAACCTAATTGTCGATGCTTAGTTTCAAAATACTGTTCTAGGAGAAGAATGCTTTTATGATCCACCATGAAGGTGCAAAAGAACTATGACATTATTAATTTATTAAATACATATAAATACATTTTTTAATTAGATAGATACTGCTATGTGGTACTACAGAGGCTAGAAATAAAATGTATATTCTTTGACTGGATCTGATATGACCTGTTATAACTCTGTGAATAGAATCATAGAATGATAACAGTTGGAAGTGTCCTTAAAGATCATCTTGTTTCAACTATAAAGTAGTGGTTTGACCAGGTTACATTAAATTTTTTTTTCAGGATATTCACAATCATCTGATGAAAAATACCATGGAAATGTACTTGGATTTCTGCTGGCTTGTGAAGTAGAATATTTTAGCACTACAACTATGATTTCCACAGCTATAGCTAAGGTCTGATAAAATCAAATTACTAGAATTAGATAAAAATTAGATTAATTCTCTTGAATCCTATTTGCTTTTGTATTACTGTAGCAAAGCAATTTTGTTGATACTTATTAGGAGCTCTACAGTATATCACGTTGTGCTACACTGGTTAAAAATTTTCAATTAAAAGGAGTAATAGATAAATTCCTGCAAAATATTTTTGCTTGGAAGCTTGTTTATGCTTTCCAGCTGTGATGTAAGTGAACAGCAATTTTTTGCATTGGAGTCCTGAAACTTAGAAACAAAATGTAGCAGGATAAAAGCTGCCCCTGTTTATACAGTTCCTCCCTTTCTGATGATGTGAGATGTTCGCCAGTGTAGAAGACAGAATAGGAAGAATTACTGGTAAGTTGAATGCTGCCTGAATGGTCAACTGGCTAAATAACAAACAGTTGTATTTGCTACCTGTTCTGTTTGATTTAGCCATCTCCATTTGGTGACACAATCACAACTGTTGACTTTGAGAATAGATGAAGGCAAAGTGAGAATTTCACTTGCCGTTATGAAATGCTGCTTTTTCTTCAGTCTCTAAATTTTGGAGTGGAATTTCTGTTTCTTGTTAACCAACTGAAGTATTTCATGCCAGTGTCCAATAGCATATTAGAAGGAGAGAAAGCTTATATATGGGGGGCAAGAGGAATCTTTCCTGCACATATGCACAAAAGGCATATCCATCTTTTTTAAAAATTGCAGAGGCATCTGATAAATTTATCACACACCTTTGAAGTTCAAAAGCTAACTCTGAGGCTTCTAGTCTTGAATTCCAAATGCCTCCGATATTATTTTTCTCTGACACATCTAGCAAAAAGAAAATGAGTGATGATATGGTAGGGCATAAAGGTTTTGCTGGAGTTCATCCGAGCTGTTGTATATACTGTCTGCTTGGTTATGGCTTGACTGTTACTATCAGACTGAATTGTCCTGTAGCCATGCTGCTGAGATGTTATTCTCAATACTTTCGTGTATTTCCTCTATATCTAGATTTGTAAGCAGAGCTGGTAGCTGCCAAAACTTTCTTCTGTAAGAGCCTTTTCGAGTTACTAAAAACTTTGTCAGTTTAGATACCTTACAGCTGAAACATCTATGTGTCAGTAAGTGCCTGGAAAAAAGTCAGGGAACTCTGCTTTAAGCCATTTGGTCATCTGGAAGAGGAGGATTAAGGAAAAAATCTTCATTCTTTCTGCCTTGAAATTTCACAGCCATTTATTTGAGAACCTCCCTGGTTCCTTTGTACAGTGGAATAGGGACTTGCTGATAGATGGGGGAAAGGGTGATTCCCAGCAGGCATCAGAAGTAGGTTTTTTAGTGTTCCTATTGATGTGCTGTCATTGGACTGAACTATCATAAACTGAGCGGTCTGTCGACGGGGCTCCGAGATAATGTCTTGGAAGAACCTGTACCATTTTCATTGCTTGTTCCGCCCCAGTGCCCTTCTGTGGTGATGGGGATGACTATGCAGGTATTGCCACCACATTCAGATCAGCACTGACCTTTCCAGGACTGGAAACCAGGAAGGCCTCTTTTAGTTCACTCTAGTTACTTAAATGGAGGAGAGACAGGCTCTCCTTTGTTCTCAGTGCCCTGCTTATATTGCTGCAGTAGCATAGAAAGCAGCAGAAAAAAAATCTGACTTCAGTACAAAGGTGTAAAGAGTTGAAGGCAGATGGAGAGCATTCATGGAGCCAGAAGGGGAAGAAATAGAGGAACCAGATTCTGAAAAATGTATTTGTTCACAGTCTTCTGCAGTACCCAGGATGCCTGAAGCTCAAATATCTTCTGGTATAAGCAAGTGGCTGCGAAATGTACCAGCAAATTACTGACTGGTTGCCTTCAAGAGCATCTGCTCCTGATGCTAATTACTGCATGAACTCAAGGAGCAGTCATCTTTTTTCTCCCAAGAATCTGGTCCTGTTGTACAGATTTAAAGTCAGTTACATGTGATGAGTTTTAAATTTTTTTTTTTTTTTTTTTCAGATTGGTCACTAGAAAAAACAGTTTGCTTGTATGCATTTAGATTTTTATGTTAAAGTTGCAAAATGAAGTACACAGCCAATGCCAGATTTTTCCCAGATGAAATGTAGTGCTTCAAGCTTCTTTATATGTTCCTTACAGATCTAGTCACTAGAGGAACTGTGGGAAAGAATCACCATAATGACTCTCTGGGATACATAGGAGTTAAAGCAAGGAAGAATAGAGATGAGGCATTGCATTCCCAAAGGGCATTTCTTGACACAGTACTAACAGTTGATGGCAATGTCATGCTGCATTATTGAGGAAAAAAGGCTCAAGGAACAATGTAATGGAACAAAATTATCTTTGAAAAGTTTCCATATCTAAAAGTAGTCGACCGCAGTCCGTGTCTCTGCCCTTCTCTGTGAGCGTGCGCAGCAGACGTGAGTACTAAACAAAGCTGTTACCTCAGTCCAGCCCTGATGTGGCAACCAAGGGTAACTTGCATGACCCTGTTGTTTCCCTTGTAGTCATATTAGGTGAGTGAAAGCAGGAACAGGAGTCTCTAGTTCTGTATACGTCTTTGACATACATAAAGGACCTTGCCTAATGGATGTTGGTTTAGTATGTATATCTGATTGAATTAGTTTCCATGTGCTGAAAGCCAGTCTCTTGCTCAGCAATTTGGTCAAATAGCTAGTTATTCACATGCCCCAGATTTGAATTTCTTTGCTGAAAGCATCCTTCATGACTGAAGCATCCTTGTCAATAACATCTGGAGTGAAATCCCAGTTCCACTGAAATCAATGATAAGTTCCCCCTTGATCATGGATTTTCAATCCTTGATCTTAAATTAAAGGCAATATTTGCAGCTGCAAAATCTAGAACAATAATGTATTTTACTTTTAATGAAACAGTATATTCCTGAATAGAATATGGCAGTGATCAAAAATGAATAAATGACCAGCATACATTAAAGCGGCGTACTTGACTTCACTGATTTGATGAAAGAAGAAGAAATGGCATTGTAAATTTCTTAATGATTAAGCATTGTTAAGATATTATTTATGCACAAGATATCTTTGATTCAATAAAGCGAAGACCAAGAAAGCTGACTTGTGCATGGCAGAGGGTAAATTTGACAAATTAGATTTTCATGGAAATTATTATGGGGACCTAAGCTATGTACAAAGCACAAGCAGTAGTAGGAGATGCACAGATTTATTTTCACAAAAGAGTCATCCCAGTCCCTGCAAGCAAAGGGCTGCAGTTGCAGGTCCCATAGGAGTGCACTGCCTCCCCTATCTTCTTCCTGCTCTATCTGTTGTGTACCCCAGAGGAACATGTAAGGACTCCTTCCTAAAATTCGTCTAGTGATTAGAACTGTTTGGTAGGATGTCTGTGTAACAGAGAATACATGTGCATAAATGGAAGAGGACTTGAATTCTGACAAGTAAGGTACCTGAAATAAAGCTAGAAATGAATTTCAATGTTTATACAGGGCTGGGCAGGACCTCTCACGGGTCAGACATGAGCTAGGGATCTTAGCAGTCAGTTCTGGACTTCAGGAACCCAGTTCCCAGGGGAACATTGTTGCTTTTCCCCAGAGTGCTTCCCTTATGAATTTGTGCCATTTCTGGAATTCAGGATGGACTGGCTAGGAATAGTGCCAAATACCTGATAAGGTCTGCTCCTAACATGCCCTAATATCTGGAAGATACCTTGTCACTCTTGTTTCTCTATGCTCCCTCTGTGGATTTTTGTTTACCTGTTGGCTTAAGATTTGGCTTGAGACAGGCTGAATATTTTCTGCTTCAATTGTTCGTGTGCAATACCTGTATGGTCTGTAGATGGGCAGCGGTGCTATCCCAGCTAATGAAATGGATGTTGGCTGTACTGCGTATTTGGAGACTAAAGACATAGCTACAAGAAACAGTGGTGAGTATTGCCATAAGCTAAGAGCAAAAAACATCAATAGTCTCACCATCACCCTTGTCATTCGCAGTTGAAGCACCGCAACATGGCAGAGCACACTGTGGCAGGAGCTTACAACTTTGACCCCGCCTTCCTCTGTGACTTTGAGCAAGTCTCCAGACGTCTTTTCACTGCTTGGGGAAGTTAGTGAATGTGACACCACTTAAGCTGGTTCAGTGAGTGAATTCTGATAGATAGTACATCGTCATATAACACAAAGAGCTACATGAAGAAAACTCTTCAGTAGCCCCTTTCTGCCAAGGGAAAGTCAAGCAGAGGCTACATGAAAGAGTTGCTGTAACTGGAGGTAAATCTGTGCAGAAAGAACTTTGAGCTCTAGGATACTGCTCAGTGGTGTATCACCATGTGCTTAGAGAACAAGCAGGACCAAGACACAGCTATGCATGCAGAAGTTCTTCCCCAAACTTTTGAAACACTAGGTAAAAAGGGTGATTTAAAGCAACTGTTGAGCTCTCAGAGGTCTTTGTCCCCAGAAGAAGGCAGATGGCTGAGATACAGTAACAGTGTCGTGCTACAGCACCTGAAGATTTTGAAATAATCAAAGCAGAGCCTGTGTCTCTGGAAAACTCACCTGCTGTTTGACTGGGCTTCCACAGCTGGGGATACTAACTGACAAGTGCTGTAGGGGCACAGGCAGACCACAAACTCTACCTATAAAATGTGTGATCAGTGTGATTCACTCTCAAGTTTCAGCGCTTTGTTCTGTGGCACTCCCTCAAAGCTATGTAACAACAGGAACTTTATGAAAATTAAACAGAAAATGCTATTGTAGACACTGTCATTATGAGTGTCCATCAAATTCACTACTGGGATAGCAGTAAGAAAATTAATGTCAATTAGTAATGTTTTACAGAGACCTAGGAAACAAATTGAGAAACCCCAGGAGGGTAATCACTTGCCATCAGAATTATTAGTTTCATGATGGGTTTTAAAAGAACAGACACAGTAACCACTGAAGGAGGCCCTGGAGGAAGACAATACTGATATGTCAGCACATTGATTTCTCAGTGATTAAAAGCGACTGATCTTAGTGACAAGTTAAAAAGCTTCCGGTTGAAAAGGAGATGTTACCTTTGGGCCAGTGGAGAGTCCTACATGGCCATGATTTCCTGGGAAGGAGTGACAAAAAGGGTTGGTCCACCTTACTAGACGTGCTGGGATATGTCACAGGTGTATTCACCAATTTCACAGCTTCTCTGGCTTGTCTTCTCCCCTTCCTTGCCTAAGCCAGTCTCATACCTTCGCAGTCTCACCTCCATCCCGGGTAAGGTGATGGAGCAGCTTATCCTGGAGGCCATCATGAAGCAAGTGGAAGAAAAGAAGGTTATCAGGAGTAGTCAGCATGGATTCACCAAGGGGAAATCATGCCTGACCAATC
>Ga0065711_1038419_pt1 | contig 18779 bp, 10 predicted proteins | sample Hoacrofraction12_FD_59098 | JGI IMG/M metagenome (GOLD analysis project Ga0065711, IMG submission 59098) | Hoatzin crop microbial communities from Cojedes, Venezuela - Epithelial fraction 12 v2 (version 2) | ecosystem: Host-associated > Birds > Digestive system > Esophagus > Crop | place... | reverse complement strand
CAATGAGGGTGGGGAAACACTGGAACGGGTTGCCCAGAGAGGTAGTGGAGGCCCCACCCCTGGAAACATTCAAGACCAGGTTGGACAGGGCTCTGAGCAACCTGATCTAGTTAGTGGTGTCCCTGCTCGCTGTGCGGGGGTTGGACTAGATGACCTCTAGGGGTCCCTTCCAACCCAAAACTTTCTATGATTCTATGATTCTCTCTAAGGCAATATGAATAAGGCAATATATTCCCCTTTAGAGTTGTTCTGCTTATTTCCAGGATTTCTTCAGTAACTACAATAAAAATAGACTTGATCCTGCATCAGAATTGACTTGGTGCCTGTGCACAACATGATCCCCAAGTTACGTGACACTGAAGCAAACAAATACCAGACTGGTCTTTGTCAACTCTGCTGTATTATGTATGTATGGAGAACGTGCGAGTTTTGGGCGTTCCTATACTGCAGTTTACATAATGTAGCTGTGGTCTGTCAGCCATTTCCAAAAGGCACATCACCCAGAATCAGGAAATAAATAGGGCAACATCATTGCCATGAGACAGTAGGAAAATCCCATGAGATTCTTCTAAAAGCAGGAGAATCATCTGGAGTAGCTAACATTTAGCTTGCAGTGCTCCTACAGGCTCTCCAAAAACAAATGGAAAAATACAGTACCTGGCCCAAAGTGTTCTTCAATAGAGCTAAAGAGAGGCTCAGTAAGGACATTTTAATCCTGACCTTGTACATACTTACTCTAGCACATCCTTAGGGATGACTGTATTTTGATGGCCTAGAAAGCTTACATAACTATCATTTATTGTTTCTGCAAAAGTTATATCTAGAAGATAGGTTCCAAGCTTGATCTCCTTATATTTGAATATTAATTATAAAATACATTTATTATGGCTTCCTTTTCATCAAGCCAGGATTAGAGCAACCAAACATCCAAGACACATATTATGTTAGTGTGCTAACAGGATTTTCACGTGATTATGAGGCACTAATTGTTTGCCTATGTTGTTAAACAAAATTGCATGCCAGAGGTATTGATTCGTAAATTACTGGAATAGAAAAAGTATTTAAAAGCCTATAAACAAATGTGTTTAATTAGGTACAGCTGATGGAAAAAGTATTTTCGTCTGAAATCCTACATTATTTACAAGGCTGTAATGCAGCATTTTAAAAAACACAAGTAACTGAATGCAGAAACTGCCATTACAGGTAGAATCCACTCTGTGAGAGATGCCAATAGGTCAGCAGGGCTTTCAGCGCAAGCTCTACAGTCTTGGACACTGCTAAGAGAAGGGCTAGGACTGGCAGATGGAGTAGGGATGAAAGTAAACTGATTTTCACAGATTTACCAGAATCTAGGGCTGAATCACAACAAGGGGGGTGCCAAGAATATCTGGCATTAGAATAGTTAATTTAAACAGACCTTACAAGGAATGTAAAAATCTCATGCTTTAGGGATTAAACTGATATGCAAATAGCAGACCAAGATGAGATCTTCACAGGGACATATTATCCCATGCATGCAAGAAAAGTTTTGACACATTTCTGACTGAAGCTCTCTTCACTTCGATGCCAGGCTACAAGCCTTCCCCTGACCCTCAGCTATTTTAAATTTCCTCCTTTCTCTGATGCTTGGGCTGTACAAAAAAATCCCAGTAACTCCTGTTTGCTGTGCCAGCAAGGAGGAAAGTGGAGCTGAGACCGTGTCTGGCAGGCAGAGAGTTTCGTCTCATGCTCCTGGAGAAGATTCACTGCTCGACACGGGGTTAGCTGCCAGGCTAGCTTGGCCCAAGGCCAGGCTGCCTGCTCTTGCATTCACTGAATTCAGTGAAAAAAAGCTTTTATTACGTGAGATCTCTGATCATTTGTTTCTTCCTCGTGGCTACCAGGAATCAGCACCCTTGTACTTTCGGCTGCAGCACTGAAACCGGGAGAGAGACAGGTAGAGTCTGATCCTTTTACTGATCTATGGTTTTGCTCCTCTGTGCTTTTGCAACTATATCATCTTTTGTTTCTCCATTAATATTTAAACAATATTTAAGGTATTCCAACCAGGAACAAAATGAGCTGTACATTCACCGGTGGAGTAATGAAAAGAGCACCCACTAGTCACGTGGGCTGTGGGGGAATCTCACAGGAAAGGGCAAGAACAGAAGAAAAACCTCTTCAGGTAGAGGCTGAATCTGTAAAACTGCAGGTGCTGCTCCTCTGAGGCTTTGGGAGGAGGAGGGAAGCAGCTAGCTATTGAATCACAAGGTTTCTAAACCCTTTACAAACCAAGCTTAACACTAGCTGTCCTAAACACGCCCTGAACGCTTACCAAACCAGCTGGGGCTCTTGCTCTCCTGCGCTCTAGGGCAGTGGGTATTCTGCTAGCTGTGGTCTGTGTAGATCAGCAAAGGTTACACTGAGTTACACCAAGAGAGAACCATTCTTATCGTTCAGCTGGGCATGCCACAACACAGAGAGGCTGAGGGCTTTAATCAAAATAAACCAGCACACTCAGGCAGCGACAAATTCATGCTGGTCTTGATTCTGCAAACAGAGCTATTTGCTCCCCAAGCCCACGTTAGCAACTTTCTGTCATTCACCTTTGTCATTCCTATCTTATTAATTTCTTATAAGACTACTTTTCAAGGAAGAATAATTATTCCTAGATTTTATCAGTGGCAGAGGCATTAAATTTCTGAACAAACTGCACAAAATCTGCAGAATATATAAATGCTTAATTAAAACAGATACTCATTGATACAACTTGTCAGCTTTGAATAGGGCTATTAACCTGCACTCCGGCTGGAAGCTGCTGCACAGGCACACAGAGGCGGCTCCGGTTGCTTCAGGAGGATGCTGATTTGTAGGCATCTGACAAAATATTTGTCACATTCTGAAGAATATTAGACTTCCCCTGTGATAGAAAAGTAGGACTTTAGATAGTAAAGTGAAAATGATGGTAAAATGTGAACCGTGGGTCTTCAGCACTCCTCACTTCTCCTGGGCAGCACAGGGAATTTCACAGAGGTTGGCGGTGAAGGATTCAGTAGGTTTATTCATGTAGGTAAGCGCCATTTAATGAGAGCAAGGGTTGAGAGTCAGGCCATAAAACAGTACAGAAAACATTCTGTCTTTCCGTTTGTTTGATTACTCAGCGAGTGACCAGATTAGGAAAGAGTATTTCCTAACTATACTGTTTCTTGCAGCTCCAGCTCCAGCTCTGAATATAAAACAAGGTGGTTTTTTTTCCGAGAAAAGTAAAAGAAGATACAGACAAGGAACTCTTTACAGCTGTGCTGGACTTCAAAGGAATCACCCTGTTTTCCCTCATGCTCTCTTGTTGGTTTTGAGGGGTTTTTTGTGTGTTTTTTGTTTGGTTTTTTTTTGTTTTTCACAATGTGTCTCTCATCATCACTGTTTGATTCAGTTCGGGTTAAAGTACTACATTTTACACTATTTTGTACTATTTAGGCAAATTAATTTCACAAAACACAAAGTCACCGTCTTTCTCTATGGAGTTGCAGATTTAGGTATACTTTGGTGATGTCAGAAAATTTAGGGCAAGATTTTGGGTCTTAATAGGAAATGAGGTGATTCTGACGACCTGAGTTCCAGTAAGTACCACCCTCTTATCAATACCACAATGATCTTGGCATGGTTTGAGTTTTGCTTGGTTACAGAAATACATTCTCAAAATCAAAAGTCCCCTAAGCTTTGGTCAACTCTAGATGTAGCTATATTGTGTTAGTGGGAATCAAAACTGTGAAATTCTCTGTGTAGAATTTTTTAATAATTGGACCAGAATTCTTTGTAATCTGGGTGCTACAGCACGACAAGGTACAGTAAGGTCCAAGCACTTGAAATATGTGGCCATAAATGTGTGGCTTTTACCTAATAATTGAAACATTTCTAAGGTAACTGTTGGTATTATCATAAACTCCTCAAAAAGAGGATTGTTAAAAATCAACATCCTTTTGGCATGACAGTCATACGATCTAGACATATGAAGTAAATCAATATGGAAATGTATGTTGTAGTTTTTAAATACTGCTAAATGGAGAAACATTTCCGTTTGTATCTTTATACACAAAACCTGCTTTTAGGAATCACTGCTAGCAAGATTAAAAGCCTGTTCAGCTAACGCTTTGACCAACCTCGCATTTAAAGGAAGGGTACATATTGTTAGGTACAAGAGGTGACTGTCTTGTGTATGTCTTAAGTTCATTCAGTGAGTGCAATGGCAGAGCTCAAAAAGTCATAGCACATTATTATTTCTTAAAGACATACACTTGATTCAAGATGATTTTCCACTATGGGAGAAAAGACATGAGAAAAAAGAAAGTATTGGCTCTGGGACATATGTTGCCCTTAATATTTGCACATAGCTTTCACTGATGTCAATGGGAAGTCTGTAAAAACTAAAGGCGGAACGTGCCCCAAAGAGGAAATTAGAGAGGCAGTTATTTAGAGATGCCTGAAACACTCAGATGTGGGAATAGTAGCATAGGAAAGCATGTGTGCTAGCAAGGAAAGAGGAATCAGAGTTAAAGAGTAAACTCTATACTCCTTGGAGATCATTTATGGTCTCTAAAGAGGTTAATGTGTGTCCCACAATCTGTTCTCATATGTAAGTTACTTTAGTCATGCTGAGAATAAAAAAAGAGTAGAGCAGATGGCCATGACAGATGAAGACAGCAGCCAACACTTCAGGCAGAAGGGCCATTTAAACCTAAATGAACTAGTCACTTGAGTGATGTAGAATGCTATCAGGTAGAAGATCTGGCCTCATTAAAGAGAGAAAACTATACAGCAGGCTGTCCTTGGCATAGAGGACTTGGGTGCTGCAGTGCACAACTTCCCTGTGCAGTGTACTGCGGCCAGTGAGCCCAGACCTTGGTTCAGGCTACCAGAGCCTGCAAGAGGGAATCCAGCCTGAGCTGAGGACAGGCCACGTATTTCAGATCTGTGCAGCCTGTTCCTCACTACAGCTTTAGTATTTCAATTCCAGTAAGATCCTTGTCCCAAGTCCTTCCTTAAAGACAGGCGGGTAAGACCTCCTTTTAAAAACTGAGCAGGATTAAGAGTTGCTACCTGTTGCTTGCCATTGAACCTGGCCCTCCAGAGCTCCTCTGCTGCCAGGTAGGTCATTCCTCTTTGCCTTGTTTCCTAGTAGAAGCAGGATATGGGCGACATGCTTTTTCCTTGCCCTGACATTCTGTATCTATTTACTTATTTATTTTTATCTTGGCTACTCTGATAACATGTGAGAAGACTTGCTTCAGTTAACTGTGAAAGCAGTGACGGTCCCACATTCAACCCTCTCATTTGCCTATGTGCTTTCAAACCTATGCCTTTGAATTTGAAAGAACCTCTCTTACCAGGTTATAGATTATTCCAGGTGAGGGAATTTTTGGTTTTAATTGAAGAGACCAATAACTTGAAGGTTATCATAGAATACACTTTGGTCTTATTGCAGTGTATTGATTTATCTCACAAGATGCTTCACATTCAGATCTTGGCTAAAAACAAGGTATTATTGAACACTCTTGCATTATTTCATATTTATTGACACCATCTGCTGTGCATCGAAGCCTGATCTCTAGAATTTGTTGACTGAATTTTTGTCTTTGCTGCTTGGCCGGATGTAAACAAGATTGATTCACGCACAAGGAAGGGCAAAGTATCTTCTATCATGCTGTAATCCCTTGCTAACAATCATTTGGCTCGGACAGAGAATTTTGCATTTAAAAGTAGTTGAGATTTGCTTTTCTGAATAATTACTGTGATTGCCTGAGGCTCCTTTGTTGAAATATCAGAGAGAAGATGGTTTCAGCAGCTTGATGATAAACTGGACAACTTCTGGCATTTTAATTCTGTGCCCAATCAATACTGACAAAGACTGACCTTGTGCAGAACTTCTAAGTACACATTTGTGAAGGAATCACTTCACACGTTCATTTACATCTGATGAACATTATACGTGATTCTCTCAAACATATTTTTACCATTCCAGGACAAAACCACACGAGCTGAATACAAATAAGAGGCAAGATGAGTTTTCTTTATTGATGTGACTCCATGATTTGTACTACAGAAAACATTTGAGTTCTCAGAAAATGCATACTGATATTCCACCATATAAAATCAAAACCAAAAAAGGACTATGAGAAATAAATACACGTTAAATAAAATGCAAAAGCAGCATGTGTTTCATTTAGACATTCAGAGAAGCTGAAGGACTTAGTCTACTTTGCTGTAGCCAACACAGCTTTTCAGAATGCCAACACTGTTCTAGCTTTGCGTTTTAAAAGGTGTACACGGCCTGACATACAAAATCAACCAAGCCCATAGCTCCTGTTGTTGCCTGGCTCGAAGGGAAGTTTGGCTATTGATATATTACCCCTCCACCCTGGTAATATATTGGTGGTGTCACGATACATTAAGAAGTACATAAACACTTCTTCCAGTAACCACCAGGTGCCATTGCCATCTAAATAGAGCTATAATTTAGCACTGGTTGGGGCTTCCTAGAAATAGGAAGGCATTTCTTAGAGGGTCTTCCTGAGTGGAAGAACACAGCATCACAAATAAATACACCAACTCCAGCCTTGTGCTCACCCACCACATGGTGCAGGACCGAAGACCATATTCATGTGGGAGCTCAGCTCCTGTGTGGAGATGGTAATACCCAGACTGGAGGGCTCCAGCGCGTACCGAGAAGAAAACTGACTGCAATATATCAACCTATCACACCAATGCAATAGGGAAATTGGAAGGAATATGACATGCCTGAAGTGTACGGACCATTAAAATCCTGCCGGTCTGGGCTGGCTTCAGCCTTACTCATCCAGGCATGTGCAAGCACTTAGCCACGAGCTAGAGAGGAGCAACTGAGCAGACCGGGGGGACAGCACTGCTGGTGGTAACCATTGAAAAGGCACGCAGAAGAGAGAGTTTCTCATTGACAAAACTGAGTGGACCTTGCAGAGCAAAGAGAGAGGGAACTGGAGCCAGGCGTAACTCAGCTGAGCATTCCTGAGCGTTAACACCGGTTTTTAACAGTGTCATCCAGCTTAATTGTTAGGGAAGAAAGAATTCCCTGGATTCTCACACTTTAGACACAGGCTTACTATTTCCTGGCATGGGAAGGTTCTTTAGCCGCTACCAGTCTGAAGTTTGCTGTCTGGAAAATATGCTGCCCATCATGGCCTTTGCGCTGGTCTTTTGTCCCCCAGACTCTGAGCTTCTCTGTCAACGCACACAGGAACCCGAGAGCTCACACACACAGGCCCACCCCGACGGGGCTGACTGTGTCAGACCCCCTGCGAAGCAGAGGTTTCAAAGGCTGGCATGTCCAGGGAGGCACCGGCCTGCTGAAGGCCTCCCACTGCCTTCTCAGGCCCCATTTCATGGACCAAGGCAGCTCTAACATATACTGTGCTGGGAGGGACACAGGACACCCCAGCTCTCCAGCCCATCTGAGGTCTTTTGTGCTCTTGAAAGAGCTGAAAACACTTTTCCTCAATCCACCGTCCATGCAATTCTGCTGGGTTCTGTGCCCAGTGCATGCTCAAGAGGAGACAGCACTCACGTGCTTTCAGTCTCTAGGGGACTGAACTTTTACTTAGGAGCAAAACAACAACATATACAGAACCTACAAAGCAGACGAAGTAAAGAAAAAAACATGTGAAGAAAAGCACTGCAAAAAATGGGGAAGTTCACCAGTTCTGTAAAATGGCTACTACTGTTTTTGCACTGGTCATTGATTATTTGTATCTTCCTCTCTGCTGAATCTTTTGAACTAGTGCAAGGGACCGTCTTAAGAGTTGGGCGGCACTGCCGGTCCCTTTAGAAGAGTATTTGCCTAGCCTCCTTGAAATCTCCTGAAGGACACTGTTCCAAACTCCCACTAATGTTAAGTTCAGTTTTACTGCACCAGTATCGTGCAACACTACCTCACTGTGCCTTGACAATATTCTAAACTCCTAACAGGTACCTACGGACATTCAGCTAGGCTTCTGTAATTACTTCTCTTATATCCCAGACCATTATGGCCACACCACCACTAACGTGTTCTGTAAAAGCAAGGAAAGTATCTGGTACACGGGCCTGAAAATCAGCACAAAGACCTAAGTTTGTGGTTCAATTAATTTCAGAATAAACAGGATTTTGGAATGTATGCATGTCAAATAATGACGGCTGTCAATGTCTTTGGAGATACTTCCTGATGTCAAAAAGATGTAAAGTTATTAAACTAATTTCAAATGTTCTTACAACTTATATCACTTGATTCATGTTCACTATGTATTTCAATTACCTTATTTTCTAGACTGATAAACGAGAACTAAAGATTAAATGAATAATTTGCAAAATCAAATTCAGTTCTAATTGGTTTCTATCAAGCATGGCACCTCTCATGCAAAGGTAAAAATGACCCAATGACAAGAATAAAGTTATCTTGTGATGCTTTGCCATTCAATTAAACCTTAACTGTTTCAAGAATTAATTGCATTACAGGAAAAGTTAGCTTTTAATTTTCCAGTGCCCAGGTGTCAGCTATTTTTCTTATCTGGGTTATATTCATACATTTGACTATTGATTGATGTTCTTATCACGCCAAGAATGCGTTTACTAGGAAAGGATAATAGAGAATTCATTACTTTAATGCTTCTAAAATTGTTAAATGAAAAATCGTAATAGTTATGACTTACTTTGTGGCTACTGGTGACCTTTTATCTATACACTTAACCTTCAGTCATTTTCCAGACAGTTGAAGTCAATGAGAATTCTGAATGTAAGACCATCAGGGACAGTGCCCTCTTGTTGAGAGAGGGACTCATATCTACAGTGTGTGTATTTTAGGGAGTGAAGGATTCCTGAAGCACGAGTATTTGCCTATCATTCAATTTTAATTATCCTAATCTTTTTTTTCACTGGAAAAACACCAAGGCCAGATTAAGCTTTGTGCATTCATGCCCACTTTATGTTCACTTTCAATAAATAAATATATTAGTCATTATATTGGCAGGAAGAGGAAGCAGCCACGAAACACAAGTGAATCAATAAGTAGCCATAGAAAGCAAAATTTGAATTCATAATGGCTGAAGATCACAACAGGAGTCCTGCTCACCCAGTTAGAGACCCATGTGACTAATCCAAATGAAATTATACAGCGCTCACATACAGGAGCAAGTACTAGCTGCAAACAGCTTGCAAACAATCTAAAACCCACGAACCACTGGTAAAGCAATTTGGCAAACAATTACAAATAATACATATATTTAGAGAAGTCCAAGTGCTTTGGACAATTTACAAAGAAAAACTGTAGGCTAAGTTCATCAGATAAATTGTTAGAGCCAAGAAAATAATCCATCACAATTAGTTCCACCAGAGCACCTCTCAGTCATTAGAAACAAATAACTTTCTCATAAACATACACCAAGTAGATATCTAAGTACTGTCCTGATTAAAATGTACATTTTGCATTTTATGTCATTGGAGATTTGTTCTACTTATTTATTCATACGGTAAATCATTAGGAATATACATACGCCACTGAAATGCAACACGGCGAGTAATTACACACTGGTGCAGAAAGACACTGACTGTTGTGAGGAGGTGAGGGTGTGCTGTGAGCCCGGCTGCGGGAACTCGGGCTGCCTGCTTCAGAGCTCTGACTCACACCTATTGCTGCTACACAAGTAGCAAGACACGCACACACCAATTAAAGAAAGATCCATTGTGCTGATTGCAATGAAGGAATAAAATATCAGCCCGGGACAGAACTGTGGCTTTTATTAAGGGGAAGTTGCTATTGATCTGTTAATTGCAGCTCACATCATTGCGGGTGATTGGTTTCCTTCCGCTGCATTGTAAACAAGGAAAGGACAGAATTGCTCCTCTCGAGCTGGATGAAATGAAATTGAGCTATCAAGATGGATTTCTGATTAGGATTTTTTTTTTTTGCAAGCCAAGTGTGAATTTCTCCTTGAATGCTAAGTAGATTTTTCTTTTATATCACATTAAAATTGAGCTATCCAGGCACATGCAGCGTCAGATTTTGCAGTCCTTCAGAAATCACTCAGTATGATCTGAGCCTGTCTGTATGATCTGAGCCTGTCTGTTAAAATGAGTTAAGTTAGTGTCCTGGCTCTGCGTTTGTCCTTACTGATGTCTTCACTGTCCCTCTAAATTTACTTCAAAAGGAAAACAGGAAGGAGGCAGCGTGGGAGCAGCACAAGAGCAGACCAGAGGGGAAGTTTAGAGAAGAGCAGAAAAAAAAAGGAGGGCAGGGCTAAACTGAACTTTTGGGAGACCATGATCAGCTCAGCAGAGTGTCATCTCTGCCTCTTCAGCAAAGGAAGGGCTTCAAGATAACCTGGAATATGCAAAGAATACTTTATTTTCCTAGGAAAGGAAAAAGACAAGTTTTTTTCTGGACAACCAGTCATTTTATTTAATGCAAAATAAAATGCATCACACTGCTTTTGTTTTCCATAGCCCTTCCACAGTGTTTATTATTTTTCTAAAAATAAAGAAATAAATGTCCAGCCCCAGAACCTCAAACCCCTCAGAAACTGAAAGAAGGGAAGGAGGGAGGGAGGGAGTGGTGTTTTAGTTCTGGTAAATGTAAAATTCCCTTGCCTTTGGAGCGAGTGCAGCGCCGGGCCTCTCAGACAAACAGCTCCAGAGAGAACACTTTTCCTCTCCCCCTCCACACACCATTGCTCTCCGTACCATTGAGTCTGTGACAGATGATGGCTGCAAGGTTCCCCTCCCGTCACGCTCTGATGCTACCTGCAAGTCACCAGCGTGTGCTCGTGCCAAAATACATGACCACTGCCATAGACACTGGACACACACCTGTCACGTATCAAGGGTCCTCAGTAAGAAACACCAGCTAGTAAATTAATAAGACATTTGAATGAAGTGTTACCCTGTTGAAATGGGTAATTAGCACATCCAGAGAAGGGCAACGAGCTGGTGAGGGGTCTGGAGAACAAGTCTTATGACTGAGGGAGCTGGGGCTGTTCAGTCTGTAGAAGAGGTGGCTGAGGCGAGACCTCATCGCTCTCTACAGCTACCTGAAGGGAGGTTGCAGTGAGGTCGGAGTTGGTCTCTTGTCCCAACTAACTAGCAATAGAATGAGAGGTAATGGCCTCCAGCTGTGTCAGGGGAGGTTTAGGTTGGATATTAGGAAAAAATTCTTCACTGAACGAGTGGTCAGGCACTGGAACAGGCTGCCCAGGGAAGTGGTGGAGTCTCCATCCTTGCAGGTGTTCTAAAAACGTGTGGATCTGGCACTTCAGGACACAGTTTAGCAGGCGTGGTGGTGTTGGGTTGATGGTTGGACTTGATGATCTCAGAGGTCTTTTCCAACCTTAATGATTCCAAGATTCTATGATTTTTTTCACTTCAACGTAGAGTAGGAGTCAGGATTTTAAACTCAGCACTTCATGTGTTCAATAGAGGCAGGCAGAGATCCCCCCAAACCCTCGCTGATTTGGGAGGGGGACACACACCACATGTAGGAGCCAAACCTCACGGGACAGACTGCTACTAACACTGCCCTTAAAGCGTTGCCAATCTCCTTGCTCAGACATCTTGCCACACACACAGGGATGGGACCTTTCACGTTCCAGCTTTTTCCTTATGTTACATTTAAACACAATAAAGGCTTGTTTTAGCTGAAAAACATTACAAAGGTTCATTGAATGATGACTGTTTACTGGAAATGGAAAGTAAAGTTTCGGCCATAAAGGAGTGAAGTTCAGAACTCAAGTCATTAGTGCTTACTCTTCCCATCAGCATTTTATTTATTGTTGCTGCTACAGTGAAATAGGTACAGCTAGAGCTTCGGGAAAGCCATATGTCAGACCATATCCTCCAGGCCTTCAGGCTAATCTTGACAGCTGCTGAGGCTTATGTTAGACAAGCCTGTCATTTTGTGCACCCAATACATATAATTTTTTCCCCCAAAGGTGACCTACAAGTAAAAAGGGAAAAACGGGCTCGTGCCCATATTTTCTTGTTCAGCCTAACAGAAAAAAAACTATAGGATCTGCACTGTATTTATTGCTAGTAGTTTGTTCTCAGACTGGGAAGGAAGGTTTTCTATATTTGCAGGAGGAGAACAGGAGTCTGTAGAGACAATGAGAGACATCAGAGAAATGTAGGAAGTACCAGTAGATTCAAGGATTTGTTATTTTACAAAATGCAAAGGGTTGTGAATGAAGACTTTGAGGAATAATTAACCATTGAAACAACAGTAGATAGTGGCAGAACCATCATGTCCTAGAAGCAGCATCCTATTTTTTTTTAAATCCCTGCCATACCAATATTTCTAAATACAGCACAAATAACCAATGAAATAATTATAATTTATAAAACTGTAACAGTATAGTCAAAATTGGTATTTTTTAGAAGGAAGACAAAACATCTTCTGATATAACACAGAGAACTACTAAGGATTGGGAAACAAGGCTAAGAATAAATGGAAAATACATTTTCTAAACTATTTTATTCTTCAGAAGCTCATTGTTTCCAATTATGTGGAATTTCAAATGAAAGAAAACTTCCAAGCTCTGGAAGGTTAGTCTGCAATTCTGTGGTACCCAGAAAGACAAAGCAACGTGCAATCCTACGTCACAGCTAACAGCAATCACATGAACTCTAGAACCTGGCAGACTCTGTCGACATGTGCCTGTCCCACTTGTTCCTTGCACTCTGCGTAACGCCCCCTTCCATCTTCCTCTCGCTCTCCCTCCTTTTTGCAAAATTTCTCCCAGGTTTGGCCTCATGGCAGAGGTCAAAGAACAGCAAGGTCTGCCTGTGAGAGAGAGACTACAGCTAGGTTATTCCGATGCATCTACATGTTACTTTGTATGTGCTGGGTTTATGAAATTATGTGGCAAAAAAAATATTGATCTGAGCTATGATATGATCTAAGAAATTTGTTTATTAATACCAGAGGATGCAATTTTATTAAGCCTTGATATTCCACACCTGAGCATTTTCGTGGAGGATGAAACAGAAAATATCCTATAGCACTGGATGAGTTCTGTTACTACTGATGAATATATAACTTTTTAAGGAGACTGTTCATTACAATAATGCATCTGCCGCACCTGTGAATGCTACAACTGATTCTCTAGCAGGTTATCTGCCTTGGGAGAATCCAAGACAGCTCTTTGGTACCTTAATGAATCGTAACAAGTACAGCTTCTGCCACAGCAGCACGAAACACGCAGCATTGCCTTTCACCAGCTGACTTTGTGTTCCTTGCTGAATAGAGAAATCAGGGGACATAATATACCATCAGTGTAAATGCTTATTGCAACTGGAATTCAGAATGCATTTGAGAAAATATAACAACTAACCATTCCTGAGAGGGACTAAGTGGCAAGAGCTAGACCAACAAAGCTAGAGGCATCATTGGTGGTGGAAGAAATGCCACTCAGAAACAGAGGCAGAAATTTGGACTGCAATAGTGTGGGGGCATTACGACGTGAAAAGAGTTGTAGGTCCTCCTGCAGCACTGAAGAAAATGTTGGAAATGCCAGTGCCAAAGGAGATGAAGAACATTAAGTCCTCCAGAAAGAATAGGTCAAGCCTATCTAATACCTGGCTCAGAGCACCAGCCCTGCAGCCATTACCTTGCTTTCCTGAGCACTGCTGGAGCTTTGCGCCTGCTCTTCAGGAGTGAAGTTGGTGACAAAAGGCCACCTTCTGTTGCGATAGGACAAGGGGTAACAGCTTTAAACTAAAAGATGGTAGATTTAGCCTAGAGATAAGGAAGATTTTTTTTTTACTAAGAGGTTGGTGAGGCACTGGCACAGGTTGCCCAGAGAGGCGGTCACTGCCCCATCCCTGGAAACATTCAAGGCCGGGTTGGTCGGGTCTCTGAGCAACCTGATGCAGTTGAAGATGTCCCTGCTTACTGCAGGGGGCTGGATGAGATGGCCTTTAAAGGTCCCTTCCAACCCAAACTATTCCATGATTCTATGATTCTCCCGCCATTCCCCAATGCAGCGTGGGCTGGATTCAGCTTACGGACACGAGGCTGATTGTCCTCCCCAGCCACTGCTTTGCACAGTCACAACTCGGTAATCTCTGCAGTGAAGCAATTAGAAGCGATAGCATCTCTACTGTTTTAGCAAGGGGAAACATAATTTGAATACTGTAACTGAGAAAGGGCAGACGCATGGTTAGTTTATAAGTGTTTTTAAATGGTTGTTTGACTGGGTTTCTTGCTCTCAGGATAGCATTCTGTTCTCAGTTTGGACTAAAGAGATTTCACAGGCTGCGAATGATAGGACAAAGTGTCATTTGTTTTCTCTACAGACATAGCTGCTTCCTACTCAGCCTTTGCCTCAGAGGTATAATCATGGAAAGACAGAGAACTTGAACATTTCTGCTGTTGCAGATTGACAACACTGAAACATAGTCTTGGCCCTTTCAAATGCCATCTGTCTAATGAGAGCAAGGTCTTTTCTTCCCCTCACAAGAATTCAATATATTTTGTTGTATAAGAGAGGAGAAATATAAAAATGTGCGGGACTTCATTCAGGGAGAGTGGACATGACAGAAGTAAATAGTAAGATGAATGTGGGGCTCCTATCTACCTTTTACTAAAACAAGAATAAGGGAACAAGCAAGTGAAGTTGAAGTGCAATAAAGTTTAAAGCTAATAAATAGGTTTTTTTCTACATCACTTATAATTAACCTGTCAAGTCAGTACCGCAATAAGTCACTGAGACCAAGCACTTAGTATTCACAGAAAGATTAGACAAATGTGGCCCAGTTCTCTTCTCCATCGAAGATGAACTTACGACACTGAGGGAGACACAGTGGTAACATGCAGGTCCCTGATTTGGAGATGCCAGGCTCCAAAGCACGTTAGAAATGTACCTGAACAGGTATAAAGTTAAATCAATAATGCACTGTCTCTCTGATTGCTGCCACAAACAGCTTCATGCCAGGAAGAAACTTCTCCTACAGCAAATACTCAGTCAGTACGTGCTGGAAAGCCTTGTGAAGTGTCCTACCTGCACTGACGTGTCTCTGAAGATCTGGATTCTCTGTCCAGTGCAGTTTATTGGCTGCTGGGTGATGTCCCAAATGTCACTGCAGCTCCCTGTCCTGTGCTTCTCCCATCTCTAACTAGAGGTAAAAATACAGATGCATGCAACAAGGTGCCCTGAGATTTACTTATGAAACATGGTAGTTATTATTCTATCTTCCAAGACAGGATCTAGTGCTGAGCACTTTCAGAAATTATTTATGGTTGAAAACTACTCATCTCTCTGAGTATGGCAATCCCAATGTATCTATGAAAAACAAGTGTTTTCACTTGTAAGCCGTAACCTTTGTAAGCCATATGGTTTGTACTTTTGTATGCTCTTTTAATTTTTTATCCCCTCAAAGCTCAAAAAAATCAGTTCCACATAATCTCCCCAAGTTCAGGTGCACTCATAGTCAGGGGTTCAGGATTCAGTTTCAAACTGTCAAATAATAGACATAGCTACAAACTCCTTGCAGAATTAAACAATACATTAAGAAATCCCATATACAATTTAGTTGAGAGGCGAAAAATCTCATCTCACTTTAATATTATCCAAATAATTAATTGTAGCAATGCGCCAAGTCTTTTTAATGACATGTAGAAATAACTTATGCCCTTGAAATGTGTCTCAAGCAGAACTTTAACAGATCAATTATTTCAATGATTCATCTCAGACAGAGGTTTTTTTTTTTCTAAGGCTAAACACATTTCTGTGTTATGACATCAGATGATTAAAGAAGGTCTTCTGAACTAGTCTAAATTAGGCTAAGTAGAAAAAATACTAGGGAATTACTTTTTATGATCTATCTTAGATTTATCTGTTCTTTGTTAAATATTTCCTGAAACTAGACTCTGTCAATGAAGGAAACAACTCACTGGTAAACTTAACATGATCATTTGCTATCTCTGTATCCCATCAGGAGTTTAGAATCCTTCTAAGGAGAAATGCAGTTCTTCAAAGGTAAGAAAGACTTGCCTCAAACTTTATACTGGCACGGGCTTCTCAAGCGCAAAGTGCAGATGGCAGTAGGACAAACTGTTTGATAGTTTACAAGGACAAACCTGAGTGCCTCTCCCTTTGACCCTTTATTTTATCTATATTTTTCAATCTACTTTGTCGTCCCAGTAACCAATTCAACAAGTAATACATAAAACTTCAATGAACTGAAACAATGTTCAATTTTTGTCATGTTGTTTTGTACTACACTATTGTATTTGTCTTTCAAGGTCCACGAGTTTAATAGAACTTGTCTCAGGTCACTGTTTTTTTAATTTTTCCCCATAAAGTCAGTTCTGCTACACTATGGCTTTCACAGCCAGCAGCCCTCAGAGCGGATAACGTTTTGCGTGAGAACAGCAGGATGTAGGACAGGACAGAGCCTGCAGTGGGGAGAAGCCTCTGATGCAGCAGGGTGGCCGGTGATGTGCAAGAACTGTTCTCACTAAGAGTGAACGTGGTGGATGCACAGGTCACTTCTCTCGCCTCAGACTTCCCATCAGCACTTTTGTCTGTTGCACAATTCTTCTGTGTAACTAAATTAAAAGGCCATAAGCATGAAATAATACACTTGGATATACTATATGGAGCGTACAATTCTGCATTCATCTTGCTTCCATTTCAGCAGGGTATTAGAAAGCCCATCTCCTTACCTGCCTGACCTACCAGCCTCCCCACCTTACTGGAACTTGCCCATCTCTAGAGCATGTTTAGAACTGTAACAAGGCACTGACTCCTTATCGACGACAAAGACAGGCAGTGGTGGAAGAAGACAAATAATCCGTGCTCAAAGATTTCATACTCCCAGTGTAATAAATGGGACGCTACCTACTGATGATTCAGCATGAAAACCACCGTTACACTAAATCTTGCAGTCTCAAGACTGACAAATAACAACAAGCCTCATCTAAATTCAGTGAAATGATTTCAGCTGACTTGCTGGGCCAGTCTACTGCCCACACAAGGAGTTTAGTATGAGGAACAGCTTTCAGCTTCTATATTGGCCTTCTATTACAGGGAATTAGCAAAATTAAGCCTCTACTGTTTTTGCAGTCTAATTATTAAGATTGGTTTTACTGTTTTAGAGAAGCACCCAAAAGCCTCCACAGGTTGATAATATTCCAGTACTTATATCACACAGAGAAGCAGAACTGAGCTAAACAGCGAAAAATGTTTGACTAAAAGATATAAAACAAAATGTCTCCAGTATGAAAAGTAAGCAAAGCTATGTCCTGATAAACAGTGGCCTTGGTTTTTAAATACAGCATAACACATCTGAGGCCCTGTTGCAGAAGGCAACACATACTGAAGAGATAATGAGATTTGCAAAACCCAACATTACCTTCAATACACTTTTCCATGGTTTAAAAGGAAGCAAAACTTTACTTCTATCAGATGCTCTTTGGTTTTATGACAAACACAGCTAATGCCCTGAAGATAAAGGAGAGCATTAGAGCACGTCATGGAAATAATGCTCAGCATAGAAAAGAAGGCAAAGGAGCTGTAAAATTTATCTCCATATAGAATAATTCAAAACAGGTTCCAGAGCTGTTTTAAAACAGACAAAAATAGGACACAATTAAGCATGTGAACTGAAACAACACAAAGGAATTACACACATGTGTGAAAAATTAGCATATTACAGCTTCAGAATGTCATATAGACATTATTTACCCTTCCAAGACCTCTGTGCTGTTGTTTCAACTAAGAAAAAAGTGACCGTTCTGTGCCTACTGGACTTCCTGCACGGTTGAACAGGTGAAATACCTCATTATTGTCTCTTAAGTGCTTTAAGATCTGAGTTGTACGAACCAGCAAGATATTCCTGTTATTCCAGATGCAGGAATGGGGACAAAGAGATGTCACTGAAGACACAAAGTGAATCTGAGTTACAGCCTCAGTAATGTCTGAGCTATCTTCCACCATCCATGTTCACTGTACTCTCAGACAACTGCATTAACAGTCACCATTAAAAGCTCGTTAAAACATATATAAAGAGAGGAAGATCTAGTATTCTCTAAGCTAGGCCACAGATCCTACAGCAAGTCTACTGGAAGGGGTGTTTTCAACTATTATAAAAAAGTGTTTGTGTGACAAGACAGGTTTACTATGCAGAGATTTGTGTTGAGTACCCCTTCACGTTAGAGTACATTTCACAATCACAGAATCACAGAATGGTAGGGGTTTGGAAGGGACCTCTGTGGGTCATCTAGTCCAACCCCTCTGCCAAAGCAGGGTCTCCTACAGCAGGCTGCACAGGACCTTGTCCAGGTGGGTCTTGAATATCTCCAGAGAAGGAGACTCCACAACCTCCTGGGCAGCCTGTTCCAGGGCTCCGTCACCCTCGGAGCGAAGAAGTTCTTCCTCCTGTTCAGACAGAACGTCCTCTGCTTCAGTTTGTGCCCATTGCCCCTTGTCCTGTCGCTGGGCACCACTGAGAAGAGTCTGGCCCCGTCCTCTTGAAACCCATCCTTAAAATATTTATAAGCATTTATAAGATCCCCTCTCAGCCTTCTCTTCTTCAGGCTAAACAAGCCCAGCTCCCTCAGCCTTTCCTCATAGCAGAGATGCTCCAGTCCCCTCATCGTCCTCAGTTTTCATCATCCTCAATTTCAATTTACTTATATCTTCAACAACAGGAGAACACTTTCTACCTTCATGGTAGATATCATAGAATCACAGAATCACAGAATAGTAGGGGTTGGAAGGGACCTCTGTGGGTCCTCTAGTCCA
>Ga0065711_1005935_pt1 | contig 18780 bp, 11 predicted proteins | sample Hoacrofraction12_FD_59098 | JGI IMG/M metagenome (GOLD analysis project Ga0065711, IMG submission 59098) | Hoatzin crop microbial communities from Cojedes, Venezuela - Epithelial fraction 12 v2 (version 2) | ecosystem: Host-associated > Birds > Digestive system > Esophagus > Crop | place... | reverse complement strand
TTTTTTTAAATGGCCAGAGCTCTTAGCACTTTAGAAAGTACCCATTTTGCAGGTAGGGAAATGGAAGCACAGAAGGGGCTAAAATGATTCACTCAGGGTGACTCATCCAGTGAAAGAACAGGTTTTGTATCCTGTTATCCTACTTCATTCCTGCAAAAGAAAAGAACGAAACAAAGGATTTCCTGATAGCTTATGTAGTAAAATAGCAGTGTCCCTCCCTCGGCTGCCTGGGAGTCCCCACGCCTGCTGAAGGTTTCTCCTTTGGAGCCAAAGCCTCTGAGGGCAGGTTCTGCTCCAGGATCCCAGGCTGGACACAGCGATGGACGGACGGTGCATCTGCGGTGGTGCCAGCTGGGGAGGGCGCAGAACCGCATGGCCACGTGTGTGATCCACCTAGCAGAGCTTTGGGTGTATGGGTTGAGTTTTGCTAGAAAGAACTGCTTGAAAAGTATTTTTTATTTGGCAAAATTGTTGATTCTCCTGAGAACACTTTGCAGGATCAAATAACCATATGTCAGGGGAAAACAGTTGGAAACAGGGCTTGTTCCAAAAGCCACAGTGTTACAGTGACATTTCTTCAGCTGTAGGGACTGGCGCTAGATGCTGGCGTTTCTCCTTCCCTGTCTCCTGGATTGCGCATTTTGTAATGTTTCCAGAGTGAGCTAATCACCTCCTTGGCTGCAGCATTTATGGCATGTCCTGTCCCAATTTCAGTAACAACATCAGTATCAAGAAAATAGACTTCTGGAGTCAAGTTGCAAAACAGCTTTTTTGCACACAGTGAAATAAATCATATACAATTTTTCCTGAAAACGGGAAGCTACTTACTTCAAAAGATGGCCTTATGCATTTGATTTATTTTGGGTTTTTTCTGTTTGTAAACAGATGGCATTTTAATCGTTCTAAGAAACTCTGTTGTACAGTTGTTAGGATTTGACTGAACTTTGCGATGCTTTTGGTAGTTTAGAGATGTAATCCTTTGGTGTTTGCGAGAGGGCTTGCAGAAGGGATGAGGAGAGGCAGCCCATTTTGCCTGGTGGAGAAAGGCAGCAGGGGAGCAGTTCCAGCAGGGAGGATGGTTGATGGACAAGCACAGCAGTAAGCAATCAGTCTGCTGCCCTCCCGAATTCTTAATGCAGACTGGAGCACAAAGTTCGTCTCTGAAATTGCCTTGTGCTTACAGGTAACTTCATAATTGATGAGAAAAGCCTGAGCTGTCCTAGAATGTATTGATAGCTCTGTAGATACATATTTCTGTGTGGGGCAGGATGAGTTGTAAATTTCAGTAAAACACACACTTTGGTGTTGCTTTGTGAGGAGAATGTTTGATTTTGTTTTGCAATACACAGGGACTTCTAACCACTTTGGCTTGTCAGATCGCTCTTATTTATTAAAAGGGGGGATTTGGTTCCTGTTTCAGCCCACTACATGAAACCTGCTTCCAAGTTTGCTTAATACTGGAAAAAATGTCTTGTTACAAGCGAAGAGTGTAAACTGATATTTCTGTCACCACATTCCTCCACAGAGGAAGACTTGTTTCATTGGTGAGACATGTTTACTTTAGCTCTGTGTGTGTGGCATTTGAAGACTGCAGCAGCTAGTGTTTTGTTGTTTCTTGTTTCTATTTAATTTGTGAATAGTTCTTGAGAACTCATAGGCTTCTGCTTATTTAGGTATTTTACCAAATGATAGTTGCATAATGTAAATAGTAATTTTACACCTTATGTTCCTTATTTTGTTAATAGCACAGTATTTGTAGCTTTGTAACTTTTGCTTTATAGATTTTGCTTTCAGAGCCCAACAGTCATGTGTGCGATAGGGATCTTACAGTGACTTTGCAGAAACTTTGTAGACAGTAAAGGAGCACAAGAGATTTTAGTGAGAACATGTTTATATTACAGTCGTACTCAGTCATAATGAGACTATGAATGAGATGTTCCAATGATCTTGAAGTCTGCAGGAGATGATGTTGATCAAACATGCATTATAACCAAAATGGAATGTGCACTTGCGCATCTGCATACTAACCATTAGAAAGCAAATCTGCAAGACTGCATTTGAAGTCTGTGATTTCTGATGGTCTACCAGTAATGGCTATTGATAGTGCTACAGTAGGCTGAAAAAGAAAATTGGAGAAAAATAACAGCAAATGCAAGAGTTCAGATTAAATTAGTTTAGATTAGGCCATCTCTCCAATGTGTGCACAAACGTATATACAATAACCTCATATTCGCGTTACTGTGGTTCCAAAGACAAGCACAAAAGGAAATGCCAATGTTACAATTAGTTTAGGAACCTTGTTTTAGTCCTGTCCATAAATAATTTCATAAAGACTTTACCTATATGACTCCATACTGCTTTTACTTCACTGAGTGCACAGAATTAATGCAATTCATGAGATATTTGGTATTCTGTTATTTTCTTGCTGCTCATTATATGGCCATGTGCTTTATTGACAGCCTGCTGTTCAGACCTATTGGAAAAGCAGTTATAGTGCTTTCATTGGCTTTTCTATGGTGTTCATCACTATATTTTACTTCTTCTCACAGATGATTAAATTAATTTTCATATCACCCATGTGATATGAGGAAGTAGTATCATCCTTACTTTACCTAAGGAGAACTCAAACACAGAGATTAAAGTGAAAGTATTTTCTAAATTGAATATCCAAAATAAGATGTCTGGGACTTTCAGGTTTTTATCTGCTTGCCATAGAATGACTGATGTATTCTGAGCATAGCTTTTATGAAAGGATGAAAGAATGCTGAAGGGCTGGGATATCCTGAGGAGGTATCACTTCTATTTGCTTGTTCTTACCCTCTTCTATTGGCATTCACTTTTGGCCGCTGCTAGGCACAGAACAGTGGATCTAATAGTGTCATAGAATCATACAATGGTTTGGGTTGGATCCACCCCCAATGCCATGGCCAGGGACACCTTCCACCAGACCAGCCTTTTACACTGCCAGGGAGTGGGCATCCACAGCTTCTCTGGGCAGCCTGTTCCAGTGCCTCACCACACTCATAGTAAAGAATTTCTTCCTTATATCTAATCTAAAAATACCGTCTTTATCTTGAAGCCATTGCCCCGTGTCCATGTAAAGAGTTCCTCTCCAGCTTTGTTGTGGGCCCGCTTCAGGTACTTTCAGGCTGCTATAAGATCTCTCTGGAGCCTGCTCTTCTCCAGGCTGAACAGCACCAAATAAGTAAGTGGCTGGTTCAGTATCAGGTGCTCTGCAGCTTGGGCAAATATTCTTCCCAGTTTCTGATGATAAAAGCACTTTTACCCTTCTGTAGTCCTTTGCCTGATTCAGTACCCACTTTCTTCAGTGAATGAGACAAGTACCCCGCTGACAGGGCCTTGTTCCTCAGACCCTCTTACACTCTGAGCAAGGCAGGATATTTTTAAAAAATAATGTAACATTACTTAATATTTTTTCCATAAAGCAGATACATGAGGTGACTGACCTTAGGTTGGCCTAAGATTACAACTTTTTGAAATTTATGAAGATGTTCACCGAATCAGCAAAAAAAGCATTTTGCAGACACTTGGCTGAGCTCCACTTCTCTGCTGCAAAGTATGAGTCTAGAGTATCTCACAAAACAGCTTCTAGATTTTTTTAAAAATAAGATAAAGTATACATTTCTCTGCTACTTCCTCATCAACAGCTGACCCATTTTCTCTCAAAAAAAAAATTTTGGAAGGGAATTTTCAGCATCACTGGACAGAATTTAGTAACAGTAAAAAGAAACCACAGTCTTACAATGCAGAGCGCCAGGGAGCCCTCTTTAGGTAATGTTATTAGGCATTATAATAATAATTAAATAATGTAATAAAAATCAAGAAAAATAAGCCCCAAATGATACATTATTGTAGATTATAATTTGTTTTGGAATAGTGACGAGTATTACCTTTATTGACATACCAGGTACTCAGTGAATGTTCTCAAGGTCTACAATCAGTATAAAATAAAATACAGTATGAGCATGTACACTCGAGATATTCCAGTCTTGGCACCCTTCCAAGGCAAGCTCCTGACCTTTTTGTTTCCCTTTAAAGGTTATTTCTTGAGTGTGGCAAAGCCTGTAGCAAGGATTTCCAGAACCCAAGTTATGAAGTGGAACTTGATACATTTAGTAGAAGTCTAGGGAAGTGGAAGCAACTAAAAAAGTAGCAAATTTGGTAAACTAAATACAAAAATACAAAATGCACTATAAAAAATACAAATAAAAGAGAAATCCAAACACCCACTATGTAAAAAACTGAAATAGAAAGAACCGAAGTTGAAAGAATTTCAATGAAACAATTTTGAAAAAGCAAAGTACAAAAATTTGAGAGCGCTCAGGCTCTTAATACCTTGAGCTTTTAAGCTTTAAACAATACATACCATGATTTAAGTGACAATTGCCGCTAACATAACCCAACACGAATTCTTGCAGAAGTAGAATTCATATGTGATTTATTGGTAGCAATTGTTTATTGCAATGAGAGGAATTTTACAACAGTGTGAGGAAAAAAACATTGCTTGTCAAATATAATTGTGTCTCATTTTCATGGAGCTATAATTGGCATAGGTAATCTAGCATAACACTGGAAGACACTTTCTTTGCCTAGAGAGACAACTGCAATTTCTTATCCAGCTGCCTCCTGTCCACTCTCCTTTGAAGCTCACCTTGATTTCTTGTAGATGGCTGTGTGTGTATATCATACTGGTGAAACAAACCATCTTATCTTCCGTGCGCAGGGTTCTTATGGCTTGGGCTATAGACCTTCTTCTTTTGGGACTTTTCTGTCCACAGCCCTTATGCATTTTCTGGAAAACACACTTTTTGAAGACAGGTTGGCTATGCAAAAGACTTAAATAGTATGAGCTGGATGATGTTGAGGGATGCAACCTCCTCTTGTCATGATGATTGCGTCTCCTGGCTCTTTGGACCTCCTTCTGTGCCGCATTCTCTGGGATGGGAGAGTAGCCAGGAGTAACCATGACTGCTTTTTCCTGTCAGCATCTGGCTGGGGCACTCTTTGCTGAAGATCTCTGCCAGTAAGCACAGGGTACATGTAACCATATCTTCTGTGACCATGCCAAGTTTTTAATCATCATTATGGCTAGATATGATGATTCTTCGGAAGAATCTGTTTGCCAGGAAGCTTCCCAATGCATACTGGTGTTAGCCCTGAGGAACATTTACACATATTTTCTTCATTCTGTGTGCTGTCATCAGTACTGTAGGGTATTGATTTAAGTGTTACCAGTCTGAGGAACTACCTCTTTTCCTACATACTTGCTCTATCACACCACCAATTCAGAAAGAATATGTAGGCAGTCTGGCCATTTCTGATAATGGCATCCATCTGAATTCACAGAAAGAGGAGGCTGAGCTCTTTCAGTGTATTGGATTTTCCTTCTCCAGCAGCAGTCTCCTTCTCAAACATGATCTTACATTCATTTTCATATTTTAGTTTACCCTGAAAGAAAGGTGTTTCACTAATATTTTAAGGGAGTTGCATTTTCATTAGGATTAGTCAGCATGCTTGATAGATGGTTTGCATATTTTTATAAATTGCTAGATAAACATTTTTCAGTGCTTTGAGATTTGATTCTAATACATTTAAAGTGAGATAAAATTAATAGCAAGGTGAGTTACAGTAAATACATGCTATGTAGTCACACTCTGAGCAAGGTTGGTTTTGTCCCCCAGTGTCCAAATACTCAGAAAGTAGTGCTGCAGAAAAGAAGTGGGGATAGTTAGATCAATACTCACCCTGGAAAGAAAAACAGTGTTGTTCTAGAATTTCTTGAAGAAATTAGGTAAAGTGACTTTTTAAAAAAAGAGTTTGAAGGTACTTTAGTATTTAAAGCCCAGAGAAAAGGTACCCTGTGGAAAATAAGTTCAGACATCATTATGGAATGATTTAAGTGAATGGTGACAGACAGACTGTAACTAAGCAATGACAATAATAAGGTGGAGAACCGTCAGTCCTGTTGAGACTGCACTCCTAGCAGCAGCAGGAGCCAGTGGGTGCCTGGGGCCGGCTGGCTGGGGCTGCTTGGGAGCACCCCCGGGGTTTGCTGCAAACTCTTTCTCACGTCTAGATTAAGCAGTTCTATTTTTCAGCCTTCTTTACCTCAGGTTACCCAAAATAGTTCCGATGCTTCAATATTTTCTGTAGATTTCCTCATTCAGACCTTAACCTGCCACAGACTATATCAGAAGCCTTGGGGAAAACAGCTGATGTCTTGGTGGCCTTTTTTCATCATCTAAAAATGGGAATACTAGTCCCAGTAGGACTTAAACCTAGTACAAGCCTGAACAGACTACCATACTTCTTCAAAATTGTTTTGCATTTTGTTTCTCTTGTGTTTTTTGTTTGCATTTTTATTATACTGCAAGAAGACAACTATTTCAGCTTCAAAGAAACATCAAAACATCAACTCCAAGTAACAGGATCTGGATCTGGCATTCTTATTGGAACATCACATTAGTAGGAAGATGTTCACTTGCAAGAGCCATGTCCAGAGAATAAAAATTGCTGGGTGAGGGAAGATCCTCTCTCCGAGGAAAGAATAAAAGCAATTACAAAAAGAATCCCAGTATGACTGGGTGCAACAAGCAAATTGATTTAATAGGTTCAACAAAGGCTTGCGTGTCAAATGCATAGACCACTGAGGTATAATTAAGAATAATGAGGAGACATTATGAAAAGTACACCTTGAATTGAGTATGAGGAGACTGTTCAAAGCAAAACACTCAAAGATATGGAACAGTCATTACAGGAAACTCCTTGCTTGGTAACTTCATAACAAAACACAAAACAGTTTCTTTAGAGAGATTGGCTGCATTTCCCAAGACAGTTGCTAGAAACTCAGGAGACAGAAGCTCAAATAGATAGCTGGAGTTCCTTTGCTAACATGTTTGAGTAGACTAATTCCTAACATGTTTGAGTAGACTAATTCTTACAGACATTTTTGTTTCTGTGTATTTTTTTGTCCTACACGTGTTCTATTTGCCTGTTATCTGGGCTTTTAATATTAGTATTAAGCCTTCTTATACTCTGAATGTTTCCAAAAACAGTTATGCCAAGACTAAAAGCCAAGTTCTGCTGCTAAAAGCAAACCTCATGAAATGTCACATTTTCTTCCTTTGCTGGCAGTTTTGATGCTGGAAAATCTATCCACACTGCTAAAAATGGATTTAATCATAGGGCTTGCTTGCTGAGTCGCTTAACTGGAAACCCAAAGCCACAAGTAGATAGTTGGCTTGAATTCTCCAGTGATACATGAAAACTCAGATTTAGATCATATATATCATTCGCTTACAATTCACTGCACATATTTTTAAGCAATGGAAGGCAAAAGTTTTTGTCAATTTTGCTACAGAGAAAATGAAAATTATCAGGTCACATATAAATGATTTTTTTCTTCAATTGTAGAGAGTTGATGTGATATATTCCTTCTAAAATGTCAGTATAAATATTTATCTTTTTTTTCTGCTTATTTTCTTGATGTCTTTAGTTTTTCCTAAGTATAGCGGAAAAGACAGAAAGGAACGTAGGAGAAAACCAGATGTAGTCTTTCCCACGTCGCTGGGTAGACACTGTCAGAAAGGAAACATTGTGAAAGGTCTTCAGCAGAGAATTAATATAAGGAATAAATTTCAGGCCTGCTATTCAGTTATATAAATCTACTGACGTATTTTTGCAGGTTTTTTCTGATGCTGCAGGTTAACCTATTTAACATCTACAGTCCATTGGGAGCCTATGGCAGGGGCTGATTACTGGCAACTTGTTTCTTTCTGATAAAGAAAATTCTAAAGCTTCATCTTTATTAAACCCTGGAGATAAGCATGTCTGGCAAAAAAGGGGACACCCAAGGCAGTTGTTGGCTCAGTTTAATGCTTAGTTTATTAATAAGCAATAAAAAAGCCCAAGAGAAGTCATAAAGACATAACCAAAGTGCTTGTCCAGTCTAGTTAATAAATGTAAAGTGTGTCTAAAGTCAGTATTTCACAAAGAAATTATGATAATTATTTGGTGTATTATCAAATCTTTGGACAAATTTACAGCTGAATTCAGTGAGTTTGGTGAATATATTTAGTGTATAAAGTAAAACAGAATTTAACTACCTAAAACACATTGATTAAAACTCCATTCTTATCAGCAGATAATGTCAGTTCCAGAGGAATAAGTTTTTGTCTCTGTCCTCATTCATTCCTTGCACTGCCTTCTCTGACTGAGAGCTGTAAAATTAATGTAAGAGAATCAATGTCTACCTCACATAAAATGCTTTCTAATGACATAGGAGTCCCTGTACATTTTTTGAAGAATCGGGTCACAGTGGGCGTCATTCCACAGTAACTGAAATGATCTGTTCTACTGAGATAACCTGTAATTAATGCAGAAGTTGCATTAATTACATTGTCTAAGAAAAGAAATCATTGTCTAAGAAATAAAACTTTAAACTGCCCTGCTTTGGTTTGAGGCACACACATCTCCAGGATACACAGCAGCGAACTAATGCACACAAAGTCTGAGAGCACATTACACTCTGCCTGTCGCATCCAATCTGACAGGGAATGAGCTTTCCCATTCCCTGGGCTTTTATACCAACCTATCCTAGATACAGGCACACTGTGCCCTTTCTCTACAACCCTCCACGTTGATGGTGGGTCGCACCAGCTGAGGCAGCCCACTGCTTTTTTTCATCCCAGGCAACCCAAGTAACAAATTCGGATTCTGCATTTGAAGGGACTGTCTGATCACCCCCTTTCTCCAGGAGCTACAGGCTGCCTCCTCCAGGGGTGGGCTTCTGCCCTGGGGCACAAGCGATGAATAGCTTACCTTTTCCTTGGAGACATAAATAAAGTTTTATTACCTTGCTTTTTCTCTAAATAAGACCCTGCCCAAAGGCAGTTGCTACAGGGCTCTTCTGTGATAATTTTAGTGAATTACAGCTGCTATGCCAAATGCACCCTTTCAGTGTGATGGTGGGATTATGCTTCCAGGTGAAAATACAGGAAGGGACTTCTGCGAAGTAAGGATGTTGAGATGCATAGGTAGGTCATAGCACAAACAGATGGCTGGAGAGATTGCTTGACACTTAGGACAATGGAATCCTTTGACGGGGGACAAAATTCGCTCCTCTAGAACTTGTCCGTCTGTAATGTTTAAATATGGCCTTAAAAGTTAAGAAGTCCTAGAGGATCAATTAATTTGGCTCCTGCCTATCTCCCTCCCCATAGTTTCCAAGATAGGATAGGCTGAAAGTGGAGACAGACTTAAAAGGGGAATTTGTGTTCTTAAGAAGTCTAGTAAACTCTTCATTTTGGAGTGAAATTTATTTCCTTCCCTCTTCTACTATTGCTTACTTCTCTAAAACAACAGAAAGCAAAAATCCCTGACAAAAACCTACAGGATTAAGTTGTTAAACTCTCAGTAAGAAGGAAGACCAATGTTAAGATTTTCTATGCAGCCTTAATTACAAGCTCTTGTGCATATTCATTACGATGCCGTTACTCCTTATGTAACTAAAAGCTATGTTTTGTACACAGATCTTCCCCTTTTTTCTTTTAGCAACCTTGCAAAGAGTAGGAGAGTGTTATTTAAGGACTCAAAAGGAAGTCCACAGAGGGTTTCTTTCACTGCGTAAAGAAGCTGTGCAGTCATTAACAATGAAGAGATGCTGCTGAGATCCAGGATCCAGAACCTCGCCTGTTCTTGCCACGGAGTCTTACTATTGCCTGAAGCAAATCATTAGTAATCTTCCTAAAGGTTGCTTGTGGTGTTATTACTTCTTGTCCTATTAGGAGCACAGAGAAGATCAGCTGTGAATGTTTACAAGTCGCCCAAGAGAGTTCACCACCTTTATCTCCATCTGAGGTCAGAGCCTGGATGATACATGGTGGGCTAGACATGCAAACACGATGTATACCCAAAAAAGGCAAAAAGGCTGAACTTTCATCTCATGTCGTGTTTGTCATCACTGAACACTGAATAAGGCAGGCTCTAAGGATAAACAGTATCCACTAATGTCATAAAACATTTTGTCAAAATGCAGACATGAAAGTTGCTGAATTAGCGCTGGCTTTTCATAGCTTTGGCATCTCTGGAGTTGCAGCAAAGCTCTTTGAACACAGAAAATTCTGTGCTGTGTGCTGCGCCAAATGCTCCTGTCACTAAAAGCAGCTTCAGTTTGCGTGCGTTGTGCAAAGTGTCCAAAGCTGGCTGCAGAACAACAGCGGAAAGTTCTGTCTTTAAATGGCCACATTCTGCCTGTGAAACCGTAGCAAATCAGTTCCTGTGCCTTCAGTAACAACATCCGTGCTTCTTCTTCCTTTCCAAAGACCACCCTCCACCAAAAGTGCACGGAGGCTGAGGAACACGCTAGGGAGAGAATAGCATTGCTTTGTCACTGAACGTGCTCTTTTTAAGTCACAGCAGATTCTTGCTGTGGCTTAAAACTTAACAGGAGTGGAAAGATACATATGAAGCAACCACAGCTGACCTGCAGTTTCTGTCCAGGCAAAATAAAGAATCTATCCTATTTTGTATCTTAAACTTTTAATTTTCTTCAGCGCATGCAGCAAGAAAGAGCAAACAACTTGTATGAAAGCCTTCAATTGCCTTTTCTGATCCTCTGTTCATTTGATGTAGTGTGATCAGCAGTGCCATTTCTTGCAAATAAGGCTTGTGATTCAGGCAAAGAAATAATTAATTTGATTTTCAGTGTAATAACAGATTTAAAATTTAGATTTCTGTAAGCTTTTTTTATCTGAAAGTGTTAGCAAATAGTAAGAGCTAAACAAGATGCTTAACTGCTGTAGCATTTTAGAAACTTTTTAATATAAACATATGTTTCTGACAAACCAGTACTGTATTCACATTGCCCTTTGACTGTAGAACTGAACTTTTTTTTTTCCTTGGTTCATATTTACATAAAAGACATTTTCGTCGAGCAGTATGAGCCAAATCCTAGCCGATGTATTTGGGTCCCTTTCGTTACTTTTGACACCCATCTAGTGGACACAGCGCAGTATAACAAGGATAAAACTCCTCTCACTACAGCCATGTGCACGTCTTGCACATACTGATGGTGCAAACCACAGGCCCTCTCCCAGCCGATCAAACTGCAATTTTATCTAATGGAGTTTTAAATTTTAAAAAAATCTCTATTTTATAATCGGACACGGAAATAATTCATAGAAGCCTGCCTTAGTTTCTGACTGGGAGAAATAAGACTGATAATAAAATATTCATATTGTGTCCACAAAAGGTGGGTCAAAAAAATATGACAAATCTGTGAACAAAACTGTATGTTCCTTTAATCCATTAAAATGCATTTTAATAAGTAGATTAATTAAGTCCACTATTAAAGACATCAATTTAGTAGTCATTCCTTATTCAAAATTTTCCTGCTGTGAGACAGACTTATATTTACCTGCATTTATTTCTATTCCACTTTTAACTTTTACTTAAGAGCTTTCAGACACCTTATATATGTTTGAAATAATACTGCCATTGCAGAAGTTAGACTTATTGAGCACAGGAGTAAACAATCCTCTTCTATTTTACCTAAAATTGCATGAAAGATCTACCCTCCTGCCTTCAACAGAAAAACAAAACATACAGACTGTGTATTTTTTAGGAGTCTGTGTGTTCTTGCAGCTATTTACAGAACAAAACTGTTTTATTTAGGCAATGAAGTAGAAGTGTTAGGAAATTTGGATATGATGAGCTCACAGATGTTCCAAACCCTTTGTTGGTATTGTGAGTATTTTCTGCTTCTAGAATACTCAGGAATTCAAACTCAAAAGATGTTGATTGCTAGTAAGTAATAATAGTCATGCTAGTAGCAGTGACAATATGGTTATTAATTTATGGTACTATAAGCTGCGAAGAATGTTCTACTGTAGTGTTCATGCTATCTTACCCTTTCCAGTATTTTTTCCAATATTTTTTGTGAACAGACTGCACAATAATCACAAAGATGCAATGAACAGGGAAAATGAAATGCAGAGAGGAAGTGGCAGAACTCTCGTTTGATGTCTTACAGATTAAGCTTTGTTAGCTTGAGATTGATAATGTAGTAGTAGCACACTTGAGGATACAGAAAAAGTATTCAGGCATAATCAAAAGGAAGTTTGGGAAGAAGTGTGTGTGTGTTAGGATTTACTGACAGCGAATTGTTCTGAAAACTACAGTGAAAAGAGGATTAAATTGCTAAGCTGTCTTGAAATTTGTTTAATACGATTTTCTCAATTTTTTTTTTAATTTGCTTTCCTAAATTCAAACTGTGAAAGAGGAATATGAAATAAGCAACATAGTCTGCATGCAGCAGAAAGCTTGCAGATCCAGGAACATGTGCAAAGCGACAATGAAATAATGAAATAAAACATGAAACCAAGGTCCATTCTCTACCAGGCAATGTGCATCTCTGTCAAAATAGGCAATATATGTTTCTTGGATTAGTTCATTTGACAAAGAAAAAAAGGCCATAGGAATGCTATCACTTCAGTAAAACATGAAACCGGCAGCCTCACTGCTGTCTCAGGTCAGTGGTGGATAACAGCAAGAAACAAACTAGCGCCGAGAGCAGCATGTACCTGCTGCGACACCTGCACCAGGGTGAAGTCCAATCAACAGCTGACATGTACTGAATATTTTCTCTTCCGCTGTATACTAGATATAATTGAAAACCAGTGGGTGTTCTGCACGTGAACACTATTTTCAAAATGAGTATATAGATTCATTACGAATACATATTATGATGCTAACACTTATCCATGTTTGAAAAAACATATGAAGGATCCTCTGTTCATCCGTCTTTCCTAAATGCTTTAGCAGTATTATTTAAGTTCCCATTAGTATGGCAAATAAGCCCAAGTAGTTATAAGCCAAGGTCTCATGCACACCTTTCCTACTATTCTATAAAACTAAAACTGATGTTTGGTTTTAGAGATACAACCAACTTGGGAAACAAAAGTAATTTTCCACCTCTGTCGGGATAAAATGTGCTCCATCCCATCAGACAGAGACATAATCTTGCTAATCCACACAATGGTAACCTCTGAGATTGCACACCACAACACGGTAAGTCTAAAAATGGAGCTGCATGCTCCGAAAAGACTCCGTACCAAACAGAGCTGGCAGGCTGCTAAGCAACACGGGTTGCCATGAGCACATCCTGCCAGCACTGCCCACCCTGCGCTCATTTCTGATTGATGGCACAATCCCATTCAAGGTCTTTGCACTGATTTTCAAAACCCTTTGTGGAAACGTCACAGGCTACGTGAAAGAGCATCTTCTCTCGCCTTCTCTTTCTTTCCCCCCACCCTTCAGCCTCGCATGACGGCCATGTTCCCTAGGAATAATAAGCCTGTTTACCACTCTTAATACCAAATACAATAGCTGGAAGTGCTGTATCTAAACTGTGTAGTTGAAAGACATGAATGGCCACAGAAGTCACACTGCTTGACAGTGAGCAAAGAACTAATTTCTTTAATCTGGTTGTAAAATAGCAGCTCTAGCACATGCAAACGTCCCCAAGCACACAAGTACGCCTTCATCCCACCCCAGTGCTTTTTTTATTGGCATAAGACAAGATACATTCTTCAAATATTTGGGTAGTAATGAAATATTAGGCTTGGGTACTGGATAACAAAAGAGTCCCCAACTGCCTCAACAGTGGGAGGCAGGATAGTGAGGCTCCAGCTCAGGAGAGAAGGCGAAAGAAAATAAAGATGAGGAAGAAAACAATGAAACATCATGTTTCCTCAAGTATACAGCTCGTGGATACTCTGTGTGCAGAGAAGCATAAGTCTTCCTCTATTCCTAGTAGCAGTTTTTTTCTCCACCAAATTTCTCTTCCTTCAATCTTGTTCTTTTTGGTTATCAACAATTTTAAAGTATATTTCTTGTGTGCCTTTGATTTTGGCTTAGCAGTGGACTTGACCAGATCTTTATTTCCCTGTTGTTATCAGGAAGCAATTACCTAGTGTTAAATTTGTCGGAAGCGTGTTTACTGCTTTCAAAATTCTTATGTCAATGGCATAAATCTTTTTCTCCTTATTTTTTGCAGTTTCGATGTAGACAATGGTACATCATCGGGACGAAGTCCCTTGGATCCCATGACGAGCCCTGGATCAGGGCTAGTTCTTCAGGCAAATTTTGTCCACAGTCAACGTAGAGAGTCTTTCCTTTACCGGTCAGACAGTGACTATGACCTTTCTCCAAAGTCCATGTCCAGGAACTCCTCCATTGCCAGTGATATGTAAGTACGTTATAGAACACTTTTAGCCAATGTTGTGTCCTCTTTCTTAAGATTTTTCCAGCCACGAGAAATTTCTTTTACAAGTCAAAGACAGTAATCACTTATGCTACTGAAGTAACGGAGAAGTGTTTGTTTATTTCTTTAATGAAGCATGTACTTGTTTCTGCAGTTTTCTGAATTTAAGGATATCATGAGGGTGTGCTTGATGTGTTTATGCATTTTATTAGCTTTGACAGAATAATGAAGACAGTCAATACTGGTATATCAAAACACTAAGGGGAACTCTGATTTCCTGGCTATGAAGTTCTTTTCAACAGAAGTGACACAAACTCAATTTCTGCTTCTTAATCTTCTTAAGGAAAAGATTCCTTTTATTTACACCAGGTATTTTTAGTTTTTTAGAGAAAAGATTTACCAGCTGGCAGAAATTAATAAATTCATGAGAGGCAAAAGTAATTTCAAATATCCTTTGAACTAAAAGGCAAAATTTTAATAAAAGGCCTTTTGAAAGTTATTCTGTCCTCTCTCACTATCCTTCTGTGATGTGTGTATTTTCTGCTAGTAGATCGTACTTTTGAAGCATGTGTAGACCCCACGTTGCCTGGGTAGTGGAAGTCAGATGCAAATCTCTGTTTATTCGTAAGACACTAAAAAGATGTTAAATGTCCCAGTTTCTAGTCACTTGTAATAGTAGAAATTAAGAATAACTGTTTTTTTGTAAGTTTGTTTGCCTTATCTGCTGAAAATTTCACTGCCAAGTAGGAGTTTATGGTTCAATGATAAATCACTAAAATAAAGGACCAGTTTTGTAAGAGTCCCCTAGTGAATGAGGAAGTCTAAAGCATTAAAAATCTAGCATTGATATAAATGCTGTTTTTTAATGAGGCAAACCCCAGCCAATTCCCTCTTTAAAAAATAACAGAGTACACACAACGATGGAAAAAGGTTTTCATAATAACGAGTGAAATTTCACCTGAAATTTGACTTGCAGGTTTGATAATTGAACATTCCTATTTTCAGTTTACGTATCATTTTTAGAAATGTAGATGAGTCGATATAATTATACCTCTCTTTCTGTGTAAGTGTCAAGATGAGAAAAATTCATGCTTTTACAGAGGGTTTGTGTAAAATCCATGCCTCAGTCAAGCCCTGCAGATTGAAGTACATAGTAAGCTTTGTGCCCAGTATAACCAGTCATGGTTGAGACCAAATGAGTAAGAAAAAGACCTATCCATCTTGCCTTGTTGAAAGGAAAAACGCATTTCACTTGCAAATAGTGACCCCCTTGCAGGAAATCTTCTTCTGACAGATAACCTTTCTTGTAGATGGACAAGAGTCAAGCTTTTAGTGTGGCACCTGTGCTAGGATACCATTTGGAAAGACTTTTACATTCAAGGGAGCAATTCAGGTCACTGTGTTGCTTAGATGAGTCATTTCAATTAGGAATTCAATTAGTGCTCCATCCCTGAACTCATAATCTCCTTCTGCATTTCCTAGAATTCTGCGTAATATTTCAGCACATGGCAGTAAATTGGATAAACAATTGAATTACTGAAACACTGAGCACACTTTTTCCTTTGAATATTTGTATCTATTCTTCCTTTCAAAATTTTCTTAAAACACATCTGCGTATGAAATATATTGGACCACACATCTGGATAGCTTTTCACAGTCTCCTGTCACAGAAGAGCTGTTGTACTAAGGAGGTAAATATTCCTGCCACTGTTTAGGATGGGAGCACATTAGGAAGTGTAAGAGGCAAGTTGTTTTAACCATGGAATGTTAACCATATATCAGTAAGACTAATTAAAGTAAGATGGATTATAGCACAGAAGTCACAGAAAACCAACAAATGAAAGAGGAGAAAGTTTAAAAAGATAACATGGCAAGGAAAAAAATAAAGGAAAAATACCACAAAACTCTTTATATATGCCTTCAAGGAGAAGCTAGGTGTGCTCATGGAAAGAAAACCCAGTGAGGATTAGTAAAATAGACCAACCACTTGGTTTAGGGCATTACTAAACAAGGAGGAGGCTGGAAGAGTTGTCAGAGGAAGTATCACACAAATTTTAGATTATTCTCAAATTATCCTGTTTGCCTTTTGCATCTGTCTGCATGCTTCATTTTAATTATTGCATGTTTCTAAAGCATGAGCAAAATATCTTACAAAACATATACATCATTCAAGTAATGTAGATGAATTAATTGTACGTAACAGTTTAACCCAGAATTTCCCAATTCTTCGGTACTTGAATTACCAACCTCAATATTTCACTTTGTAAAGCAAAGCAGAAAGCAAAAAGCATGCATCTCTTATTTGGAAAGAATATAACATAAAGATTTCTAGCATTTGCATTACTCTCAGATAGTGTGCTTACAATAATACATTCCACTTCAGTAGCAGCAGATGAAACAAAAACAAACCTTCAAGTTTTGAAGTCAAATATGGAGTGTTGTGATCAAAGACTGCCAGCCGATGGCAGTGCTGAAGTACTGAATTCATCATTCTGTCATTCTTTATTTGCGCTGCTGCAGCAGAAGCTCTGAGCTCCGGCTGAGGAAGGGAACAGTCATGCTCAGTTCTTTGCAAACCCAAGGTGAAAAGATGGGCTCTGCCACAAACAGCGCAGGAGAAGGTACAGCGTGAGTCCCTATGCCCAAAGTAGTAAGCCTCACAGAGCACCCAAAAGGAGCTGCATACAGTGAGTTGAGATGGAAAGTAACAGAAGCTAGGGCAGAGAAGGCGGAGGTGAAAAGTTTTTTAAAATCACAGAGACTAAAGCATGTTTTAGAGTGAGGACCCACATTAGCTAAGGAAAAGAATAAAATATAGGATGAGTGCAAAGCTGCTCAGATGAGAGAAGGCTAGTGGGACAAGTGCGCATGCAGTTATGGCACCAAAAGAGGCAGAACAAGCAGCTGCATGGTAAGAAAGGAAAAACAAATGAAAAGGGGTGGGAGTCAGTAACGTATCTTTTCGGTTATCTCTTGGAAGAAATAGCATGTTCCTAGAGATGAAAAAAAGCAGAGCATAGATATGGTATCAGGACATTCAAAGTTGTGAACTGGAGAGGCAGGTGGTTTATACAGGAAGATGCAGGGTCCAAGACAGAAGAGCACAGACGCGGTGTGAAGCCTGGTTATGGGGTTTCCAGCAGAGAGGTGAGGATGTGCAGGAAAGAGAAGTACATGAGCAAGCCAGCGAGGATCAGTGAGGCAGTATGAGGAATTGCAGGGCAAGTTCTGTGATGACAGACAAGGAAAACAATTTTAAAGAGAAGGAGAATAAAGAATGGAAAATTGAAAAAAAAAAAAAAAAGGTCCCCAACAGCACAGTTGCAACACTGGGAAAAAAGGGAACAGAAGCCGGCTGAAAGATGAGAGCAGTCATCAGTGTTGTACTGGAAGAATTGTCAGGTTTAGATCTGAAGGCACCAGCGAAGCAGGGAGCTTTGAATGTGGGTGTCTTGCAGAGGTGGCCTGATTACTTAGTACTCACCTGTTTGAACTGCTGTTGCTGCTCAGAGCTTGCAAACGTAGACCAAGGTGGCAGTGTTAACACTTTTGTGTCTTTCTTGCTAAGGGATCACTGCTCTGATTAATGGAGCACGAGATGGGATTTGTAGAGAGTCTCTGTTTTAGCAAAAAAAAGGTCTCTGACCAGGTTAAAAAATGAATTCTTCAGTGGAATCATTAGCACTCCCATGAACACCAGAAAGAAGCCACTAAGCAGTCCACTAGCTAGGGCAGAGCTCATGTTTTAACTGCCACTCCGAAGGGAGAAAAGCATGCCTAGTCCCCCTGTGATCCTGAAGAAGCAGACCAGAGTGCCGCAGACCAGACCAGAGGACTGAGACTCTCTCAGTGCAGATGTCTGTCTGAGCTCTGCTGTGTCTTCTGAATGTGTCTAGGGGAAAAGGTGTGTGACGATAAGCACTCCTTAAGTCTGTCCTTTCCTCATTTCCACAAGCTCACAGGAGACAGCTCGGAGGCAACACCCTGGTCTTTCCAGGACTTAGCCAACAGAACCTCACTTACTAAAAAAGTAGCTGGTGTGGGGAGTTTTATGGGCTGCATTGGAGAGGCTCAGCACTGTTGCCTCAATCAGGTAAAATATCAATACAAGCTCTAATTAGTATAAATACACAAAATTTCCTAATTTCTATGAAACATTGCTTCCATATTTTAAGCACCAAAATCCAGCCAGGAAACACTGACCGTAGGGAACGGCAGGGTGATCAACGGTCGGGTGATCTGCTAAATAGCCAAATGGTCACCAGTGCACGCATTCCCCAAACTGGCCAGCCTACTGCTGTTCTGCCAGTACCTTCTGTAGATAGTAAACATCGCTCTGCTGCTGTCCCTGGTAAAAAAAAAAGTCAAGAGAATGCAGTTTACTGCAGGATTTTTTCTGTATAGATACAGTATTATCCTGCCTTCTCCTAGAGGACGCACTGCTTTGTAGACTGTATGTGAATGTATCTGTAAACCTTGTCTCCACGTTTACATCT
>Ga0065711_1008097_pt1 | contig 18782 bp, 11 predicted proteins | sample Hoacrofraction12_FD_59098 | JGI IMG/M metagenome (GOLD analysis project Ga0065711, IMG submission 59098) | Hoatzin crop microbial communities from Cojedes, Venezuela - Epithelial fraction 12 v2 (version 2) | ecosystem: Host-associated > Birds > Digestive system > Esophagus > Crop | place... | reverse complement strand
AAAAAAAAAAAAAAAAAAAAAGACGACAGAAAGAAAAAAAAAAATAAATACACTTCTTCCTTTAGTGAGGAACTGAGGAAGTTGTTGGTTGGCTGAATGCTGAAGCAGTTCCACCGCATAATTTTTTGTGTGTGCGCTGCTGAATGTCACAGGGCGGGTTAGCGTGACCTTGAGCTGCATCGGCAGCACAGCAAGGGTCGGGATGCCTGCAGGCGCCCTTGTACTGGATTTGCAAGACAAAAACCTTCAAACTGGCTGAAGGACATCTTAAATCTCTTCAAAGGTTTTCCGAACTAATCTGGGCTGCTCTTAGCCGGATCTGTGCCAGGGCGAGAGGCAAAATTAAAAACAAGGTCTGCGACAGGATGCTGCCTCCTCTTAACCCTCGCCGCGCAGGAGGCAGCGCATGGCTGCCCTGCCGGAGGGACGCTCCCGCCAGCCACGGAGCGCAGCGCCCTGCGGCCAGCAGCGCCCTGCCGTAACGGAATTACGCCAGCGAACGTTTAATGGGAATCGTGCTGCTACCAGTGCCGGACACCAGCAGCCACCCCGACCCCTCTCCTCGCCCCACACTGCAGCCATCACCTCCCGCTGGCAGGGACGGACCCCGGGAACGGGCAGGCCGCGGCCGAGGGCTCGAGAGGAGCCCTCCAAGGGGCAGGCCGCAGCGCCCACCACGCCACGCCGTGCGCTCAGGCCAGGCGGGCAGGAGGATGAGGGGGTCGGCAACACACAGAGGGTTGCTCTGGTGGGCATCGGGCATGTTTTACGAGAAGAAATTAAAAGAGCGCCCATTCCTCATCTTAACCTGCGAGTTCCTTCTCAGCCGTCCCGAGCCAGGGAGGGTGTCAGTACGCAACAGGCCTACCAAGAGTTCGAGTGCATGACGGCACGTGCTGGGGAGACAAAAATAAATAAATAAATTGCCCAGCCTGCCTGCTCATCATCTGGCAAGTGACACAGAGGCTTTCCAAAAACTTGAGCAAGCGCACAGAGACGACCTCTAGGAAAGGCCCCAGGAACACCTGGTCACCCTCTGAAACGACAAGTTTGCCCAACAGATTTGGCAGCGCTACTCGAATGCAACTATCAACACGTCGAAGGGTTAGACGCTTTCTTCAGAAACATATCTGCACACAGAACCTCCAATTCCAACTTCAGTAAGAGTTTGCCAACTAGGAAGTAACATGGATTCCCATACCTTAGAGTGCAGAAAAACCATCACTGCCTTCTCCTCGTCTGTTTTAGTGGTGGTGTTACCAGACAGATTAAGCTATCAAACTTCTGCAGGAAAAAATAAATGCAAATGGGTTAAAGTAACCTCCGCTTAGTCAAGAGGAGCCAGCGCCGTGCTTCAGAACTGTCTTTTACTCTTTCTGGGACATCTGGCAAGGCCAGTCGGTGAGGAGGAGGAGGAAGGAGCCGGCACTGGTGCCAGCAGAGGGTGGTGTGATTCTTCTCCGGCTGAGCACCAAGGGCTTCCTTCAGGCTGGTGCTGCTCTGCAGTCTGTTTCTGAGCACTACAGTCTATTAGATGGCAACAAAACACATTTAAGATTAGGGAAGAAGGACACAGCTTCGGCAGTTATGTCACCACTGTTATGACACTACCCTCCACCTACCACTAAAATAGATTCACTCCGTCACTCCAGAGAACGGCGGCTCTTCTCACAAAACACCCTCCTTGTTAGAAGGCTTTAACAATTTTAAGCGTTAAGTTTTCAGTAGTATCAGTGGCAGTGCCTTCTGCATCAGCGGATGAGGAACTCAAACCACGCAGAGGCTTTTCCACAGGGCGACCAAGGTTTTCACAGCGTTTGTTACGCCTGGACAGAGGGCCATGGCGTTCCCCCAGCGCCTGGATGTCAGAACAGCCCCACGATTGCTCGGGACGGTCTCAAGGCTTGCTATGCCCCGGGGAACCAGCCGGCCTCTGCTCCGCAGCCCCAGAGCAGGGGAGGGGAGGCTGGAGGTGGCACCCAGCCACCCATGCCTTCTTCACCGCCCCAGGGCCTGGGGCAAACTGAGATTGAGCAGACCCATGCATGTGGTTCATCGATCTTTCTGCACAAGTGTGTCCTTTTTGTGGCCTCTGAATGACAGGATGCCATACAGGCTAACTGGGGTTTAAAAAAAAACAAAAACACAACAAATGAAAAACTTTGGTCACTTCACCTATTACACAATTATTGCAGTACTGGGTCCTACACCACGCTTCCTAGAAAACTTTCCAGTTTACCCCAGGGTTACCAGGAAAAGGGATTAGGACAGACTAGTTTAAGTAGTTCACATGTTACATGTTAGCCTAGCAGAAAATACCAAGAAGTATTTTCAGGGTATGCGCAGCTAACCAAGCAACATCTGCAATTTCATAAGTTACTCCCACATGTAACAAGACAAAAATATATTACGGGTTTTCCAAACATCAAGTGTTGTGAAAACCACCAAAACAACAGCAAAGAACTTGTGTTGCAATGTTCCAGCTGAGCAGGGTGATTTAAAGACGCAACAAAAGCTTTCAAGCCAGGTAGTCATCGCTGCCAAGAACGGGACACATTGTGTGGCCCTGCCAAAAGCAGAAGCCAAAACCCAAAAATACAAATTAGCAGCTTTCTTCCAGGGCCACAACAGTCCATCGAAAACTTTCCAAATCAGGCTGCCCTAAGTACATCAGACAGCAGAGGCGAGTACGGCATGCAGCACCTAGCCACGACTCAACGCCTACCGCAACCTGCGTGCCCATACACACAACCATCGTGACACCCTGTATAAAGTCATTCATTCACTGCTAACCATCTGATAAAAACGGCGTTTGTGGCTGCAATTTCTCACGGCCGGCAAGCACACAGGCAGGCTGCTCTCCGCCTGCTCGGCTCCCCGCGCAGGAGTGCTCGCACAAGCACACGCAAGCCCGGTAATGGACAGGGCGAGCCTTCGACAGCCCATCCAAGTACAGGCTGCCTACGCAACCTTAATTCGGATGTTTCCTAACTGCTGATTCTGACTATGCAATGGCAGTGTTCTTTAAGCATAAGGCAGTTATTTCATACGCAGCGTACAAAAGGGATAAAGATGGTGGAATTTTATATAATGTATTCTCTTCCCACCTGGACCCCATTACTAAATGAAACCGCATCTGCTAAAGCGAAGATGCTACTGACAAAAACATTCTCTGGCGAGCAAATGCAGATACTCCCACCTGTACTGGTATTAACAAGGAACAGTCGAAAAAATGTCCTGAGACCACATCACCCAACGTTGCTGACCTAACTTCCCAGCAGCATCCAAAGCAGCCCCTGGTCTAGCACCACATAGGAGAATTTTCTAGAGTCAAGAGTTGTAAATTATGATTCTCATTATTGTATGTTCTGTTACAGTGTTTACGAGATAGCTACAGCATAAAGCAATGACAACTATCTTTAAGTGCAAGTAAGATAAGGGAGAGCTACTTATTTTATGTAACTTGACTAAACAGAAAACTTTATAAATTGTTCTTTATAGTGCTAATATACTAATATATTAGTAATACTAATATAGTAAAAACAAGTGTGCTTCCACGAAATGTATCACCAGATACAAACCAAGTACTGAAATAACAGATGAAACGTTAGCACAGATACATCTTAGAACAGTTATAAAGAAAAGGAAAAACAGCTGAAAAATGAAGATGAATACTATTATGAAGCGTTAGGTACGTCTACTTAATTGTCTATATGAATTCTACCCATTTTAACTAGATGTGAAGCAGCAAAGGTAGAAAAGTCTCATTGTTAGCTTATGAGTTTGAAGCATACGCAATATACTAGTTATAGGACTATGTAAGAAATTAGTATTATAATTACTGTTTAAAAGTAACAGTTAAGGGCAAGAAGTACTGAGCAATGTAGATTGAAGCGACCAAATACAGTGATTCTCTCCATATCCACGGGTGGGGGTGGGGGGAAGTCTGAATAGATTATTAGTGTTTATACGGTTACAAAGGAAATAACCTTGTTCTACCGAGATCTCAGGTAATACCCAGGCATCTTGCACACCTTGCAGGTAAAACCGAACATTTAATTTAGGTCTCCCAACAACACTCAAATACTCACAGCAACAATCTTCTGCAGATATTTTGCCAAAAGCAGTAAATTCCAAACCTGGGGACACCTCTCCACAAGATGCATCTCAAAACAGCGATGCTGACTACTTGCACAGACAGCACTACTCATCTCAGGGGGTTCATTTCCCGCTTCAGACATCTCAGATACCCATCTCAGCGCAGTATCAACTCTTCATATTACATACACTCATTAATACCACTTATTTTGGTATTCAGCTTCTGTCCTGATCAGGAATTACGTGACCATTCGCAGAAGAATAAGGGCTGTATCCACGTTTAAGTGTGTTTTGCTGAAGAATCAGGGCCCTGAACCTTAATGCAGGTTTTTCTCATTGCTGTGCCAGTTTATTTTATTCAGTACAAAGCCACCAACAACCTTTGAGTTCTTCTGCTCAAGGTCATTTTTAACATTCACAAGCACAGCTTTTTGGCTGTCTGCAGAGCAGAGAATTTTTTTTTTGAAGTGCATTTCAGAGCAAAGTGATGTCTGGAAACACCTTTAAATGGTGAAAAACATACTTTAAAGTTGCCTTAATCAGTTGTCTGTTAATAATTTTACTCGGCCACTTTTATTACCATAGGCTCTAATTTAACCTTCAATCTCTGCAGCCACCCATATCTGGAAGGTATAAACACGATGTAAAAATCAGTTTCAACTCTTGCAGTCTCAAAGTCTAAGCTACACCTCCCACTCGAAGCCTTTGAAGGCATCCAGTACAGAAACAGGTCCTTGAGCTCCTTCCCCTGCTCTGCCAGACACAACCTTTTCTACATTTGCACTTAAAGGGGGGGTGGGGATCTACCAACATTCAATGATAACTTGCAATATATATAAAAAAAAAAAATCCACAGGCTTGTTTATACTATGTTTCATAAAGTTAAAGAAGATTCCCTGTTCCCCAGCCCTCTTTCATCACCCCAACCAACCTGCCTAGGCTTCTGTATCACTTCTTCCTTCTCATAACAAGGATGTGGGATTGACGGGGAGAAAAACAAGTACTTATTTTACACTTTTGATTGTGCTGTACTATTATTAGTATTTTGTCAACACCTGATTGCTAAAGAATTATCACAAGCCTGGGGGGGAAAACCCACTGTGTTTTGTTTTTTAAACAAATACATTGGTCTCTGTATCATCACTGAAGCATTACATTGCCAGTGTTCACCCTCAAACACTCTTGTTTAAATACTCTTCTGCTGTCTTTGGAAATCTCAGGTATCATTACAAAGCAAGAAGCAGCATACTGATTACAGAAAATACGGCTAGTTATGACAAGTGAAAAACTGGAAGCGTCTGGCAGGCAACCATGTTTTGTACATACGCACTTTATTTCCACGTGTGTGTATATCTACGTTAGACATGCATACTCTATCCTGGTACCCCAGGCCATTTCGAGGAGAGAGTAAGAAGCTGACAACCAGAGAAGCCCAACAGAAGAATTAATTACTTGTACACTTCCAGCAGGGATCACACTGTAATACTGTTGCCATGTGTCCAACAGAATAGCTGCAGCCAAGAGCAGTCAGCAGTGATTCCCGGTTATCCAGGTCACTCCACTGCCAACTGCATTTCCTTCTCCCAAATATGGTTTGTTTTACCTTCAACGACATGAACTCCTAGGTCGTGCAGCAACTCAAACCCCTCCTGTTCTCCAGCTAGCAAGAGTGTCAGAAATCCATCTATCACACGTATTCTTACTATTTGTTATTTCACTTTACAACATTCTTAATCTAGGATTGCAGGTGCTTTGCCTTATACTCCAGCCAGGGATTCCCACTTTACTGCATACATCTAAATTTGCGATGAATTAGGCTCCTCCTTTTCTTTCTTCCAACCTCAGAAATGCAAATGTCTATGAATCTCCAATACCTTTGTAAGTTTTAGACCTCTTGAATATTTCTTATGGCATAACTCCGAAGTTGTATCAAATCTCACATTCAAGTCAATAGAAACTTTAGTAGGGGCAAGTGAGATTTATCCTGTTCCTAGCTAAAGCCAGCACCGTAAGTGTAGGTATGGACCGAGTCATCAGAACCAGTAATGTTTCTAAACAAAAAATAATACTAAAAATTATGAAAAATAATAAAAAGGGAAAGGAAAGAAAGCTATTAAGCAATTATCCTGAACTATTCTCTTCCCTCTCTTCCCTTTCTGAGAAACACTAGATAGACCCTCTTAGAAACAAAGCCTCTCATTTGTCTTACAGCAAATATAAACCCTCAAACCAAACACACTGCCTCAACAAAATGAACGTACAACAGCTCCACACTTCTAGTGATTTTTTAAACTACAGCAGATCTTGCCAAACTACTGGCTTAAGAAAATATGGGGCACACTAAAATTGTTCTGCTTTTTCAGATGACACATTAAGTTTGTATACCACAAGACATAACTCCAGCTTCTCAAAGCTTAAAATGGTCTGTGCAAGTTTGTCTAATTCTTAGTATTTTGCCAGTAGTACAACCACCCCCACTCCACCACCACCCCCCCAGGCTGATTGATTTAAAGAATCAGAAATATGAAGCTTTCATAAATTTTTTAAATGCACCCAAAGATTTCACATTTACAAGACCTTTGTTACTTTTCAATTATTTTCATTTATGGATGACTAACAATATTTCTGTGCACCAACCACAGACACAAAACACACTCTTCAAGAGGCACAAATCTACATAAACCCACAGATTTTCTAAATTAAAATACTGTGAGAAGAATTTTTTTCCTCAGACAAAACCAAAAAGCAACTTAACATTAATTTTTTCAGCTTTCCAAACTTTCATTAACATCACCAAAAATGACTTGAGCTACTAGAAATCTACTAACGCCCATAATGATGAAAAACAATGCTATTCTATCATCTCATCTTTCCTTCTGTACAAATGAACTACTACTGAGAAATTATGGATAAGTAGAACATGCAATAATGGGAAAAAACACATTGAGTACTAATTTCAAAAAGAGAAAGGAAGTGGAATGTTTTGGTTACTACCCTAAGCATAACGTACATCCTTTATAAAATTGTTGCACGCATAAACTTCAGATGTCATCCTACAGGTTGTTTTAACTTTCAGTGGTTAATTGATCGGCCATCTTAGGGAGAGAACCAACACAAAACCCTAAAACCTTTCCTCCTTGCAATGTTTTGCATGTTAGCATTAAAAAGCATCAAACAAAGTATCACCAATCAACAAAGTCTTGACCACTGAAAAAATAAAGAGACCCAGTTTATTTGCTCACAAGACCAAAATTAACATTACGGTATCCCCCAAAAGCCTGAGACGACCCGCAAACCTAACAGCTGTACACAGAGTGCACCTACGCAGACGGCTCTACGTCGTGGATTCCAACGTTACCCAAAGGATCTCCCCTGCTCATGAAGCAGCCTTTTTCTCCGGTCTGTCACATTTACCATCAGAACATAAAGAACAGACAAGCAATGTCTGTGCGAAGAACCTCATGGAAAATTTCCTTCTCTTAATTCTCTTCCTGTGTATGAGGTTTCCCACAGCAGGAGCAATTTGGCTCTGGAATATTCATGCTCACTACCACCTGACATCAAGGTTCATTTCTCTGTGAAAGAGTCTCCAAAGAATAATAAAGCAAAAGCCTGAACACTTACAAGAAGCATGTAATAATGCAGAGAAGCAGTAAAGATTACTCCCGCCCTAAGCAAAGGGAATAAACAGATAATCACGGAAAACAAAACTACTAAGATCTTCCAAACGCCTTCTACTTAAGAACAGAAAAAGAATCTGGTCTTTAAACATAACAGTCATCAGCATCTAATGTACATGTCTTTCACTGCAAGCTAGGTCTGAAACGCATCTAAAACCTCTTCTTTTTTTGTAATCCAAACCCAAATGCTGAAGCTGCACCTTGTTGGCCAGATCCAACCACTGAAACAGTTTATCTGGCCAGCCGCCCACCCCCCGCTGCCCTCCCCAGTGGCTAACTAGATAAGAGAAGGGAGCAGGCACGGGCTAGAGGAATTACTCTCACGTCTCATTTCCTGACACTGGCTTCCCAAGAACCTGCAGCCTCTGCTCTATCCAAACACTGGGTGCAGATTATCACGCAGTAGCGACAGTGTTCACATAATTGTCACACGGAGCAAGACTCGCAGGCATTAGCAGGCATATCTGTTCGCACGACCAGCCCTGTGTCAGCGTGACTGTGTATTACCCAGCACTATACAACTCCCACACGGCTCCCCTCAACGCAGTCGTCCACACGGCGACAGACACCATCATCGGCGGTCCAGACGCTCCGTAACAAACGTTGCTCCCGGGAGAGGCTGGGCACTAGCTCTCCAAATCAACAGGTTTCCCATCAGCCCAGGCAACAAATGCTTTAAGTTGGGGTGAGCTTCTTCCTCTCCAGACAGGTACAGGTCACTGAGGAAGGCTCTCTGTGCTGGCTGAGTAACATCTGACTGTGAGCTGAGAGTGACTGCTAGCTGCCACCACGACTTGATCAGGGCGTGCATACTAATGCTCTTGGACTGCTGCCACATCATCCATATATGTTTTATTATAGCTCATCTCCTTAATGTGCAAGACATTTATCTTTGATTCTTTCAAAATGAGAAAGGAAAAAAAACAAAACCCACCTGATACCGTAGAACTGGTTTTAGCACAGTTCAGACTATTTAAACTGGGTCACTGTAAGCTCTTCAAGCAGATGTTTCTTTGTCATCAGATACAAGTAACAGCACTGAGTTATTTTTTTGCCTTATTAACAAACTTTTCAGAAATGTAAGGGCTAGAATTGCTAATAACAATCAGGTAAGCTTCTAGCCCCAGTCTCTCCACTTGTCAGCAGGAGGTTTCAAAATTAAAAATATAGAAAAAGAATTTTGCCTGCAGCATCCTCCCCTCTATTTTACTGAGCCTTACAACAAGCACAGGGTTTGGTAAGTACAAAGACAATAGTGACTGAACATGAACAGGAGACATCTAATCCCATGAATCAACCCACTGGCTTCAACACTAGTTAGTCATGAGGAGGAGACGATGGATGGATGACGGGACAAACACAAAACTTGCAAAACTGAGTCCATAAATTTAAAAGCAGATTAATCATCATGATGTGGGGTGGGGAATTTCAATCACCAATCTGCATCGGAAATACGAAGATCTTCCCATTGCTTAGGAAGACAGTAAAATCAAGGAATGCAAATGAGAAAAAGCATAATTTCAAGAACAATGAAGGCTCATTGATACGTGCTTTTGAAACAAAGCTGAATTGCATTCTGTTATTTACAAAAATAAAGCAAATCTCTTCCCAGTATGCTTCTTTGAGGATGAACTGTATCAGATGTCCCACAAGAACTTAATTCATTTAAGAAACCTGAGTATCAGTGATGTGAAAAAACCCCAACCAAAATGTACACTTAAATTAACTTGACCAATTACACAAAAATTTACCATCCCACATGGCAACAGGATTTACTAGTCTTTCGTAGTGGTAAAGAACACGTAGAAAATTCTTTAATCCACCCACCGAGAAAACAACTTTCCTCTTCTCAGTTGTTTTCTTTATTAGATTTATTTCCTGTTTCACTTTACATGTAAGCAACTTCTAAGGTCATACTTTCTTACAACCAACTAACATGACATACAATGTCACACAATGTCATTCACCAACACAGAAACACTGATTGTGCGTTACATGCACTGCATACACCACACTACCTATTCCCACAAAAAAAATGGCAGGAAAGGACCAAAACCTCTGACCAGTTGTCTTCTGTACTTGCACAGCTGAGCTCCTCCATCTGAGTAGTTAGTGCTTCAGTTTCTAAGCAGTAGTTTGCACAGGTTCACTAAAAACATAGTACCAACCTGGTCATGGATTTGAACTCTGGTTTCTGGACTCACTCCGATGTGGTAGAAGTGGGTGAGCCCTTGTCCTCTATCAGCTGCACATGGCATTTACACTCTCTGTTCCTGCTCTCTCCCCCCTGATTTATTGCCAAAAAAAAGTACATTGGACAAAACATTTCCATGCTCTTTTTTAAAACTTTAAAAAAGTTCTAACAAGTAAGCCTTACAACCTGCTGAACTTGATAGTGTCCCCGTAAAAGATTTTTCCCCTTTAGTGAGACATAACACACCATAACTAGTTCGGAGGATGCAAATAAAAGCACTGAACAGGCTGTCTTCTGCTGCACACTCTCCAAATACAACTCATTTCAGAAAAAAAAACCACCCAAAAAAAAAGGTCTTGGTAGTGCATAGCTTGATGTATACACAATGGCTGTACGCGGAGAAAGATGTGGAAGTCTTTGAGTTACTCCCCGGAGGGATGCTCTTCGCCCAGAACGCTCCTGCTCTCGGGGGTGATGCCTGCGACCGTGGCAGGGAGCGCACGAGGTCGAGCACTGCTGGTCCCCCGAGCCGGGCAGGAGTCGTTCCCCGGAGCGGGAAGTCCCGTGGGATGACGAAGCTGCCTCCTGCGGAGCCTGGCAGGCAAGAGGTGAGACCCAGTCTCTGCTGGCCCACCGCTCCAGAGCAGCCACCAGCACAGCCCGGCACCCGTGTTACTCCCGTCTCTGGTAGCCACCGAAGAGAAAAGCAGAAACCAAACGGCAGGGTTGCGGTTTTCCATCAAGTTCTGCCTTGCGTAGCACAATTTTGCAATGGGCACACACAGTTGCAAATCTTCCAGTGAAACTCCAGTTTTGCCATGTGAAACTTGGCTTTTCACCACCAGATCTTTCTTTTTTTATAAATTTCTGGAAAAACTTGTTCTCAAGAGAAGATGAGAGGGAGTATATTTTAAATAAATCGTCACTAAAAAAAATCTGAAGGATACAGCTGTTGCAAGCAAACAAGAGAAAAATTGTTGGTTCTTATTTTTGATCTAAAGAAGGATACAGATGTCAACAACAGACAAAAAAAAAGGTGATACATGACCTCAGACATTTGTAACAAAGAGGTTAAAGGATTCAGGTTGATTTCTCAGTAGGAAAGAAGACACTCTGAGATGATTTAGAGGTTTTCAAAGCTAGATAAAACAACCAATTGAAAATACAAGTAAACAGATAGGTCCTGCAACATTATTTAACACTAAGGCTAGTGGAATAAACTACTACAGGTGGTGACTGAAGCAGAAAGCTTAAGTGAGCTCAAGAAAGACCAAAATTAGTTTCCAAGTTAACGATGGAGCAGCAGCTTCAGAAACAGTCACTTTGATTTTGTTCATGCAAGGTAATTCTTAATATTACATGCCATCATTTTAGTTCATCTTTTAGGTCTTTAATATTGCACACCATTTGCCTTTTTTAATAAAGTAGGCTGTACATCCATTTTATTAAAACACTGCAGTGACTAATCTTAAAACGGAAAAACTGACACCATACCAAACATGTAGCACTCATGCACGGATAGGAGCAGCTTTCCCAAAAATCACATTTTATACATACTCAGGCCACCCCAGGCCTCAGGTACAACTGAAAGGCACCCTGAAAAAGACGCTCCCTGGTACTACAGCTGCCCCACGCCAAAACCCACATACCCAACCAGGTCTGACGTCCTTCCCACCTCATTTTCCTTCCCACGGTTACACCAGGGGAATCATTACGCAGTCCAAGGCTGTGAGACTATTTCAGCTTTAATCTGTGCCTGCAAGATGACCTGAATACAGACCTCTGGGGCTATGATGAGCTTGGGTGCTGTCAAAAATTTGTCCTAAGCTCTCAAAACATTTGATGCTACTTCTATTATTTCCTAACTCAACGTAGACCTGTTTGAATATACCCTGAAAGAAATGCAGAGGATATACAGCAAAGTAAATGGTGTTTCAGGATACTGTTGGCCCAAGTAGTACAAATGGAGGCAGTTAAAAAAAAAACAACAAAAACACACAACAGAACAGATTTAAAAGAAAAGGCAAGAATTGAGGAGAAAAAAAAAAACCAGACAAAAGCCGCGAAGAACACACATCATCCCAAACAAAGAAAATAAGCAATAGCAAAATGAAAAGCAGGGAGATTAAAAACCAAAAAAGTAAATCAGATTTAATCCAGATACTGTCGCAACACAACTGTCACACTACTTGCTACATTTCAGTCACCACATACACACTCACCCAAACAGGTCTATCTTAATCTACATCAGTTTGGCTTTGCTACTCAGCTCTAGATTACATCCTCGTCTTTCCCAGGATTGAGAGACTTTACTAGGGTTTGGTCACATAGTCTGGCTCATCATCCCGTGCACTTTTCAGACCAACAGAGCCACTTTCTGTCAGACCTCTCTAACCTCCTCAGCAGCACCTTGTTCAGATACTTCCAAGCCAGTGCCTGGGTCACTCACAGCCCAGGTGCAAAAGCAATTCCTTAGTGAGGGTCAGAACACATACATGAGGATGGGGAGAAGATACAGGGAAGTGGCAGGAAAGGGGGAAAAAGAATAAGGGGGGCAGGGGGAAGTGGTGTTTCCAAATACGGAGTGCCTGTTAGAAAACGGGAACCACCACTTTAAAATATAGAACTTTAGGCTGCAAAATACATAGGTGAAGATTCAGCCTTACTAGTCAATTAGCTAGCTTTACCGAGTATGAAACCTGCTGCTAGTATTACCTGAGCTTTCTCCGCCCCCGTCCTCCCCCCATCAGTTTCATTGTGAAAGAATTTAATTATTATTTTCATTACCAGATGCATACATTGTAAAATGAGCCTGCACAGAGACAATGAACACTAAGAAAATAGGTGTTAAGGAGAACGATCTCTTTATGTTTTTTTGCAATAAAAATGACGTCACTCTCAACAACGCTACCTTTTAAAATGTACTTTAATAAAATAATTCATAATAGTCATAACACTAAATTTGACACCCCTCCTTTTCTTAAAAAGAGATTAGTCCAGTGCCTTGAATTTTAATACAATTTAAATCAAAACAGGCTTTTTTATTGACCTTCCTCTCAGAAATTTCCTGAAAAACTTTACTTCGGCACATTTCACAATAACAGAATACTAAACCTTTATTGTTTTGGTTTTTTTTTTTAAAAATCAGTTCTAGAGACATCCATTATACTGCGTACCCAGAGAAACAACACTGCAGCCACCATGTGATACGCCGGTATTCTAAATAAACCGCAGGAAAAATCGAAAGGAAAAAAATTAAATGGAATTTGCAAGTAAAATAAAGATACGTGTATTTATTTATTTATTTAGGAGTTCTGCAGCACAAACAAAAATCTCGAAGCCCTAAAGTAATAAAAGTAAATTTGTATGGATATGACAGAAATGAGTGAGAGAACGGTAACATCTGCATATTACTTATAGTCCAAACAAAAGATAAAAATTACTTTTAGTAATAACAAAACATGAGTTCTTGTGTTTCATGTGGCCCTATTCAACAATACTGTGCCACACCTGAATTTCACCCAGGAACCAGCTTCAACAAATCACTTACTTTTCATGGCCCACCAAACATGTGCTAGGTGATTTGCAGTTAAGTACCAAGCCTGTCACCAGAACGCACACTCCGCTCTCCAGCGATCGCGTCCCTGTGGAGCTCACTGTCTGACCACTTGTCACATCTACGCATGCTCACCTGTAAATCAATCACTGCCAGCTGGGGGCAACTCAACAGGCTACTACTTCCAGCTCTCTGACGGTGCTTCCTGCTTCAGAGCTAGGGGAACCACACTTGTGCTCACTTCTTGCCAGCGATGCTGCAGGACCCAGCCCCACTGCTCAATCTGCCGCTGTGTCCATGTACGCTGACACAAGAGGAGCAAGGAGTCACAACGGGTTTGCTTCTGCTGCCCGTGAAGAGATGGCATAGGGGCGATGCCCTCGTGACGCTTCAGCATGAATCGTTAGCTCTACCTGGGCAGGCCTCTGGAGGCCCTGGAATGCCAACTTCCATCTTGAAAAGGTGTCAAGTCTTTACTCAGCTAGGATGGAGGGCATCTGACATTTAACCACAAGCCATAATAACAGAGCACCCTTGTCTTCCCATTCTTAGATGTGGATGCCAAGCCACAATTCACTTGACCAAATAAAGATGTTTACCATGTCGGTGTCTGTATCTGAACAGGTCATGTTCATCTCCCTTTGCAGCCCATGGGAAGAACTAGGCTCTTCTACTGAGCTCCTCCTTCAGCACATGTCTGAAGGAGGTCAAATGAATCACACCCTAGAAGTGCCTATTTGTCCCCTGCCTGGTAGGAGTTCTACAGGGTTCCTGTTTCTCTTTGCTGAATATGTATAGGGTCTTCCACTCAAGAGGCAGACCTCTGTAACACAGGTGAGATCAACCCCATGCTATGTCCTAGTACAGTCTTAACCCCCTCCCTTTCAGAATCAGTAACCAAATACTGATCTCGGAGCTTCTTCACTCATTACAGTGGATGCCTGCTGGTAACAGGGTAACTCCAGTCCTTCACATAACTGCTTTTCAGACACATAACACTGATTAGCGTGTTTATTTCAACATATTTGGCAGCTTGCACTTACTTACTCCTTCAGTACTTTTCCCCTCAGATGTCATAAGAATTGCCTCACTCCAGGTAGTAACTCTTCTCATTAGCATAGAAACTTCCTCTCTTCGTTACCAGTCTTCAGAAAAGACTTATCAAAAGCCCTTTCCCTTTAGATGTGACCTATATATTTTCTTCTAGTTTATTTCCTTTAAGTTTTCCATTTCTTAAGCCTTTTTGCTTTTGATCTACACTTTAAAAAAAAGTATTATTCAATATCTGCTGAAACCAGTGAATCTTCAGTTGACTTTTGATTCAAACCACCTGATTACGTTATCATCTTTGGTACCTCTTATTTTTCCTCATAGAGTCCTCATTTTTACTGGATAGTCAAGAACTAAAATTATGAATATTCTCAAATTCTCTAATTCTGCTTCTGTTTTATTTGTTAACCTTTTCTCCTAAACTGTGTCCCCAAAGCTCTCCAGAAGCCAAACTGACTGGCAAAGGGTTAAAACACATTCAGGAAAGGGAAGTGGTTAGGCTTCTCCTGCCCTGTCCAAAGCAGACATGCAAGCTGAACTCACTTGGCCTGCAGGACCAGGCAGTCTCTCATCTGAGCAGAGGCACGATGTAGCTGTACGGTCAGAAATTGGTCCTGGCTTTAGATCAAATTTAGATCTTTAGATCTAAAATTTAGAGCTTTAGATCAAATCTGTCTCCCCTCTTACTCCCTCCTATTCTTCCATGACCACAGCCATCTCGGCTGGCTGTTTGGCATTTCCTAACAAACGTTCAGACACCTCCCAGTAGCTGTAAGAGCAGAGAGTTTCCCCAGGCCAAAGTGACGACTGTATCTATATTCCAACAGCTCACTCCGGCTTCGGTGCGCAGCTGTCATGCAGCACTCCAGACAAAACCCCTATTTCTCAAAATTACTTCTGCTCCTGAACATTCTTCCTCACTGAACGGACCAACCTCATCAGAAATGGCACGGCTAGGCAAAAAGCATCAAACACCTTCTCATGGGGCCAAGCAGGCCCTACTGCAGCCTAGTGAGCTGTGAGGTGTGGGGAAGGTACTTTCAGCTTAAAAGAACCTGGCGATGGTTTTAATGGTTTGACAAACCTCCTTTCCCAGCACGAAGGAAGCTTTCTGTGCCCGGCAGTGAACGGCAGAGTCTTCCACAAAGCCACTTCTCTAAATTTAACTTGCCATATTTTCAAACTGGTCTGTGTGAGGAAACATCTTCTGCTTTCATTTCATGCAAAACGTTCAATTAAATTCTCTTGGGAAAAAAGCCCTTTTATGTATAAAGGCACACATGCTATTTTTTCTTTAAAGCGTGTTTCACTTGTCTTCCCACGTGGCTCAAGTGGAAAATCTTAGTGCAGTGATTATAAACCCACATTAACCCGCCTTTCTTCAGGGGCAAAGGAGAACAGGAGAAGCACTGAACAATTCCTCATCTCCACAGGCAAAGAAATCAGATCGGCCTGGCACTGAGCCCGTGCAGCAAGCTGACTCCACCAGACCAGGCTGGGAGCACATTCCACAGCCCAAAGTCCTTCTCAAAGAACTTCCTGCCAATGGCTACCTGACATTAAAAGCCAGGATGATCTAGGTCAAGCATCCTGGTTGACATTAATTGCTATGTTGGATGAAAAAAGCAGGCAGCCTCTCAGCCGGGGCTCAAGTCACGTTAACACTTAAAAGCAACCTAGGCCAAAACCTTGAGTTGCACCCAGAAGCCAAAAGGAAGCCAGCACAGCTGCTGAAGAACTGCCCGAGCGTGTTCTTGCCGCCCATGCCCTCCCGCAGACTGGCAGCTGCCCGCTTCGCGGCCTCAAGCTCCGCGGTGCCAGCCAAGCACGGCCTCGAGAGGTGGCTGGCCCAGAGGTCACAGTGCCCGAGGCTGCCGTCATGGCGGGGAACCCTCCCAAGCAGACTCCTCCGCGCCCTGACACAGACCACCGGCTGGCTGTACCTCAGAAAAACAGCACACTACAGAACGCCTAAATAAAGGGACAGATGAAACACTCCAGTTTCTAGCAAAGTAGTACTACCTGCCGTTAGTGCTATATCCCTGCTTGCTGCTACTTTCATCTCCACGCACTCTGAAGGCAAAGCGTGTGCAATGTCCAACTGGAAAGATGACCTGGAAAAGCAAGTCATCTTTTTATTGGCAAGAGCACACGACTGGATGACACTGTTACCCAAAGGAGTCAATGACTGCTTAAAGACACCACGCATGAGAGTGTTGGCTGAAAACAGAATTTAAAAAAAAACAAACCCACCACAACACACCAACCCAAATCACACACTCCCAAAGAAAAAGACTGCCTTTTTTTGTTTTTCTGGGTTTTTCAAACAGAAAATGCATTTCTGTTGAACTATTACATGAAAGAAAAACGACTACAGGGTCATTTTTTTTAAGGCAAAGTAGGTAACAGTGCTGACAAAGAATCTGGAGGAAGAGAAGGCGGTATCAAGATGGATCAGCACTCCAAGGAGTCACAAAGAAACACAGAGCAGTTTTTGGGAGGGGACGGACAGACACCACACAGTAACAAGGCAGTCAAAACTATCACTGTTGATGAGGCAAAGAGCCAGAATAAAGGATTTCAAAAAATCTTAAACATTCATCTGACATCAAAGATCTCAGATGATTTTTTTTTTATTTTTTTTTAAGGAAAGATGATTGATTAGGAACAGTAGTAATTTTGAGAATGCACCTTACCAATGCAAACGAGAAAAATTAAAATTCTCATTTTCAGTCCCACAGTTATCACAGCCAATGCCAAGAAGGTCAGATTCTGGAACCACCGCTGATGCAGAGGAATATCTCCTTCCACATATTCTCTAATTATTTCCAAAATATTACTCACAGTAGACGAAGAAAATTTCAAGGTATATAATGAGTTCACATAAAGAAGAGAAGCAACTCTGTGAGCCCTTGCCATTAATATACTTGTCAAAGCTAGAGTGGGAACAGAAAAAAACCAGGAGCTCATATTACTTATCCATACAGCTTGAACAACACAGCCTTTATACAACAGAGATAAAAGGAACAGATTAATTTTTAAAGAGTAAAAGATGAAAATATACAGCTGCACTCCATAACTTCTAGCAGGTTTCCAAATTGTAATCAATATTTTCCTTTGCATTCAAGCATTGCTGAATCTTAATGCTTTTTAAATGTCCGAGTGTCAGAAAAAATAATTTTATTATAGATAACTGTATTAGAGTCTGACTGCAGTTTCTGAAGTTCCTTGCAAACCCAGTATGGGTTAAGTGCCCATCTGTATTGTTAGAAAACTTCTTCACAATGCTGCAATACAACAGCTCAAGAGACAAACCCTGAGCTAAGATATTTAGCATACAACTTGATAGCTGCATGTAGACCCAATCAACGCAGCTGAAAAAGCAAAAGTCTACAGCAAGTCCAACGATATTTGTATTATTTTGGTCAACAGTTTAAGAATATAGGTGTCAAAATATACTTTTCAAAGCAGGAACAATATCTGAAAGAAGCAATGTATCAAGCTAACTGTTCGGCAATCACAGCAGTACTGCAGACCACTGACAGCTCAGTGCAGTGACGAGTTTCCCCCCCTCAAAATACAAGCTCATTAGCCAGTAAAGACACCTAATGCTTTGTACAGATTTTCTGAATAACTTTAAATTTCACATTTGACCCAAAATTATTTGTGTCAAGGATCCTTTTCTAAAAATCTATCCAGTGCCATCAAAAAAAAAAAAAAGAAAACCCCAAGCACAAACCCAAATGAAACAACAACAAAAACCCTAAAACATAACACCTTAATTTTTTTTTTTTCTCCTGTTCTACACAGTGCATACTGTTCCAGACCCAGGTAAGGAATAAAATGTTCAAATATGGCAACTGTCTAAATTAACCCTAAAAGTACTTGTAATATGAAGTACAAAACAGCTAAAGCAAGCCAACAGGAATCGCCACAGTCTGCCTGTACTACAGGGAGAAAGCCTGGGGAATCTCCCAGTGATCACATTTTACAAACTAGAGCAGAACTTTCCCATACCCATTTGGACATTAGGGAAAGGTTCTTCACCGAGAGGGGGGTCGGTCACCGGAACAGGCTCCCCAGGGCAGCGGTCATGGCAGCAAGCCTGTCAGAGTTCAAGGAGCGTCTGGACGACGCTCTTAGTCATATAGTTTAGTTTTAGGTAGTCCTGTGAGGAGCAGGGAGTTGGACTCGAAGATCCTTA
>Ga0065711_1038418_pt1 | contig 18783 bp, 8 predicted proteins | sample Hoacrofraction12_FD_59098 | JGI IMG/M metagenome (GOLD analysis project Ga0065711, IMG submission 59098) | Hoatzin crop microbial communities from Cojedes, Venezuela - Epithelial fraction 12 v2 (version 2) | ecosystem: Host-associated > Birds > Digestive system > Esophagus > Crop | place... | reverse complement strand
TTTTTTTTTTTTTTTTTTTTTTTTTTTTTAGAGAGGTAGCATAAATTTAGGTGTTACCGTGCATCCACCGATATCTTAAGCTGACTCATCATTATGTTTACCAACATTCATCCAGTAAAATCATGGGACTTGATCAGTGGTCTGTGATGAAGTCAAAATACTACTGATTCAGTGATCTGATACCTTGAGTCTACTCAACATCTTGGAACAGAATGTTCTGTGTTCCACTGCAGAGCTCTGGGCCTCATCTTTTTTGTTAGAATTAAAATATTTGTTGCCAGTTGTGACTAGTTAGAATGTCTGTTTGTAGTTGTTGTGACTTATCAGAACATGCAGGAATCTGTTCTGTAATTTCTGAGTATTTTGTTACTACTTGGTGTTCTCAGTCCTTCTGAGTTATAAGAACATCGTTCCCCCTGCTTACCCTATTGAAATCTAAAGCAGAACAATTTTTGAAATGAAGAAAATACCGACGTTTATAGTCAGGGAAGGGAGGATGGGGGACCCATTTTTGGTAGATTTGACTTGTTTTAAATAGTAGCAGTTTAGGTTGTTTAGAAGTTAGAAATAGTAGAACCAGCCCTGGTATTACTGAGCAGACTACAAGCAGGACAGTGAAATTCTATAAATAAATGCAAATCCACATGAGTTTCAAATAGCAGTGTTTATTTGCATGATTAAAAAACAGAAACAAATTGCCATTCTTTTCTTTAATCTTGTAGCATGCTGACCTCTCTCACGTGCTTGGACCTGAGCTGCAGCATCACATTCCGTTTTGGATCAGAGACAAAATGTTGAGTCTACCTTAGGATCTAGAAGAGAGAGAGAGAAGCATGGTTTAGACCTTCTGATCATCTTAAAAAACATTCTTCTGTTAAATGGTGAGGGAGAGCAGGGAGTCCAGGAGAAGGCCTAAGGGTCAGCTTGACTTTTGAAAGCTGGCTTGGGTACCAGCAGTTAGCACTTGCATTTCTTGTTATCTCAACTCTGGGTAATAGGACCTGCAATTTCACTACTTATATATATATTTTTTTTTCTGAAGCTCAAACCCTTTTTGGGCAGCCACTGGGACTTTCTGGGTATTGTATCCTTACTATTTTTGCTCGCTGACATAGCTGTAAAGGACTATGTGTTCATCTGTACACTATTGAAATTGGTTACCAATGGCTATAAAACTTACAAACCCCCCTAAAACTCTTGATTTAGAGATGTAGGAGTTGTACCAAAGGCACTTCTCTTAACTATGAAAGGTTTGAAAATGCCTGCAAGTGAACAGTGGTTAGAGTGGTGCTGTTGAAAATAATTGCCTCAGCTGTCCTGACCAGGTCTTGCCAAAGCCTCTGTACAAATAAATGGTTTCATTCAGTGAAACTCATTCAGTAAAATCTGGAGGGCAGAAGGGGTGCGTTGTGTGAATGTGCCAGGGTTATGTTCTGCCGGGGCAGATTCTGTGGAATCTCTCCAGCCTGTGCTCCTACTTGGAAGGCACACACGTTTTAAAGGTTACTGAAAAGAGATGCATAGACAGATCTAGAAGGATCATCAACTCCAGTACAATTCCCTCGTCACCTTCGCAAAAAATAATTGCTGACAAAATGTCTGTTTTCCCTGTTAAGAGCATGGATCCCACCTGCGACTTCAGGCAGAGCTGAGCTGGTTCTAAAACACAATTTAAAGACTTAAATTTGTTTACTGTGCAGAATATTTGCATATGTGTTTCGCATTTCCTCCTTATTCTACCAAATTTCTAACATTTGCTTTTGTCCTTTTGTAAGGAGCTGAGGGACCACTGCTGACAAAGAATGGGAGTTTTTTCAGGCATTCGGTATCCAGAGGAAAAAGAAACTGGAGCGAGTCAGATGTTTGAGCAGTTTATGCTTTCCTATATTTTTGTCTTGTTCAGTAAAGTGTACTCCTTAAAGATAATAAACTGCTTTGGGTTTTGGAAACTGATCTGTCCTCAATAGTGAGAATAACTATCAGTTATATTAGAAAGGAGATCAGTTGCTTGCTGTAGATGTACTGTTTTCGCAGAATTGGGAGCTTCTCTGGTTATCACTATGCCCAGAGCAGTATCCTGTGCTTTCTGGAAAATAAACTGTTGTATCGCTGATATAATAACTTAAAACAAAGACTGTTGTTTACACACTTGTGAAAATTTCTCTTATTTAAGCAATTTACAGAGGTTCTGACAAGAAAATTCCCAAAATAAGATATTTAAAAGCTTTACTGAATCGGTCCTTGGGAGGATGGTACAGCACTGTCTGTGATTGCCAGTTGCCTTCTCCAGTATTAGATAAGCCAAATAACAGACTTTATCATTGTGGACTAATGGCTCTGGGGTTTTTCTTGGCATTGCATTTACATTGCCCTTTACTGTAAATTGTCTCTTAGGTCTTTGCTATATTCCGAAGTAGCACAAGATTGCAAGCCTTAAATGTTCAGAAGCTGAGGCAGAAACCTTAAAAAGTAATAATGGCTTAAAATCAGTTTTAAAAACTCTGTTTTATATTCAAGTTTTTTATATTGCCACCTTTTTGTGGGTTTTTAGGTATTCATATTTTCCATCTTTTGCTTGTGCATTTGAGGTAAAAAATGCTGAAAGTTACAGTCCTTGCGTTATTACTGTTATGATTCAAACAGGATTCAAACATCAAGAAAAGTTCCAAGCATCAAAGGTTCAAGATTAAATGGGAAGAACTGGCAGGATGATTTATAAGCTAAATGGTTTCTTTCCTTAATGAAACCATGTTCCAGTTACTTACAGGTGTTTATATATGACCATACTTCGATAATATTTTCTAATAAATGTTTAGCATTTCTATTTTCTCTAGTTCCAGCACCATTTTTCATCACTCTTTTCAGAAACCTTTGACTTTTTAACCCCACTTAGTGTTTGACATACTCACTAAACAAAAAAATTCTGTTTCAATTCTGCTGGGTATTGCTTTTTCCTCTGTGGTCTTGCTGCTTAGACACTAGCAAGTTGTACTGGCCTCATCTTCTCCAGTCACACTTTTAAAAAAGGAATTAGTAGATTCTGTAAATCATGAGACAACAGCAATTAAAACATACAGTTCTACAATCTGAGATTATTCAGTTACTTCCCAGCCAGCCAATGTATTTGGAATTAGGACTTACAGCAGTTATTCTGAATTTTCCTTCTACTCCTCTTTATGCAGAAGAATAGCTCTCTGCTTCCTAAAAATTGTCTGAAATGAACATTGTTTTAGAAAATTATGAGGTCAGAAAATACAGAAAATTAGGTCATGTGTATTTTTTTATGGTGGATTTTGAATAAAATGCAGGTATTTAGTAGTCAAAATAATTGTATATTAAAACCCAGTGCAAAAACACCCCAAACCTCACCAAGGAAGTGGCAACCGCACATCTTCAAAAACACAACAGCTCTTAAAATTGGAGTTCAGCTAAGAGCTCTTATGGAAAAGAGAGGTCCTTTTATTCTCTCATGATTGTGTTTTCATTCTTCAGTCTAAATATTTTAATGATTCAGATTATGAAGGTGACAGGGAACATGACTCAATGAAGAAGCTACTCTTCTCACTCATTTTTCAACTTGTAACTATACATACAGTATAGTTATATGCCATACAGTTTTCTTTTATGCTACTTGCTAAATTCAAGTAAAAAGTGAAAAAGAATAAATGTTAGTTTACTCTCTATGAACATTTCTTACTGGAGCTGAATCTCAAGAAACAGTGCTATTTTCCTGGATTTCTTTTGTATTCTTTGTTCAGAACAACATCATCATTAGGTTTTTTTGCTGATAACTCAAGGTGAAGTAGCTCTGATCTGCTCTCTCTCTAGTTCACACTATCTATAATCAGGAAGAGTCATATGGATTATCTTAATCTAATGGGAGCTTCAAATGAAATTATGCCTTTAAATTGTAGTCAGTACAAGATCGAAAGTTACAGATGACTACGTAAAGAAACAGAGAAATTTTAAACAAATACTGGTTGGTTAATGTATTTGGCATCCAAGTGAAGACTAGGCAAAATGTTCTGTTGAAGAGAATTAATTAAGAGAAACTTAAATGTTATACTAAGATTTGTGTTTTAAAATATATTCAAATATGATCAAATTGTTGCATGTTTGCTACTGTTTTTCAGGTTTCTCTCAGCTAATGACTTTCCTAATGAAGTTAGATCCAGGAGACAGGGAGTTTAGAGTTCAAAGTGGCTTGACATGTGTCTGAAGGAGCGGGGGAGATATTTTCACAGTCTTTTCTGGTCTCCTGGTTTCTTTTGCCTGAAGTTTATCCATGAAGAAATTAACACTTCTGCAGAATTTGCGCTTAGATTTCTGGCAGTGGATATGTAACCAGTAGTTTTCCTATTGCTACCTGAAGTGTTTCTTTTCTGATTCCAGTGTAGGTCCCTTCTGCCTTTGCCCTGTTTTGACCTGTAAGTGTAGTTGCCATAATCTCAGTACTTCATCTCCATTTTCTGAAATGTTTGTTGCTTTCAACTGAAATGATTGAGCACCTTTTGAAGTCTTGTCCTTTCTGAGCTTTTGTATTTCTAGCTTCTTGTAGTTGTTCTTTTATCTCTTTATCCTTTTTGTTTTAGTCATATCACTTGGAGTATTTTTCTCCTTACTCTAGTATGTTGTGAGAAGTCTTGATAGCTTGGTCCTTGATTCCTTTCCCTACTCTGGCTAAGCTTTCTTCAATTTCTGTTTCTATACAGACAATGGCAAGATCTTCCACTTTTCCTAAAACTTATCGTCTTTGTCCAGAGTAAAGTCTCAGCCTTTCTTGCTGACATTTTGCAGGCTAATCTTGGCGTTAAAAAGTACAAGACTCCTTATCTTCTCCATCTTGCATCATCCATCCATTTGTAGGGGCTATGGACAAAACAATTGTTCTTGTTGTTTGGGCCTAACTCCACCTTTGTGTAGCTTTGTGACTTTTTCGCAGATCCTCATATCTTGGACACATGTGAGTCTTGCAGTTACTTTTTCTGCACAGTTAATCATAAAAGATAAAAAACTTAGCATAAGAAAGTACATAAGAAAAAACCCTCTTGCCTAAAGAACTACTTTGTCGTGACACCTGTTAATTGCATAGCACAGTCCAGCTGTGTAGACAGGTAATGTTTCGACCATGTGTAGCACTTAACACAGTGATATCCTGGACCATGAACAGGAGTTCTTGCTATTGTGGTGATAAAAATAATAGATAAAAGTAAATGTAATGCATAGAAGACTGAAGTTGGGGCAGTATACCAGGCGCCTCTTGTATAGTCCACATGCATGGTCTACATAAGCAAAAGAAAAAGGGGAGGGGGGAAGTTCCCTGTAGCATTTTGCTTGCATATCAGTGGAATAGCCATTAAAACTATGAGTAATTTCACAAACAGTAGATGGATAATGGATAAATGATGCCTAAATGGAGGACACAACTGATACTACCTTTTGTAGTGGTGGTACTGACTTTATTGGTAATAAGTGATCTGAACACTCTGCTCACACTATATGCTTTTAGCACAGAAGAAAATTGGACCATATGCCATCTCTTAATCAGTCACTATGACATGAGAGATAAGGTCAAGTCATGAGATTGTGGGTAAGATCAAAATCTCAAACATCCCAAGAATCAGCGAGCTTATGGTCCTATCATTTTAGGCTGAATACACCTTTGGATGTGTATTTCACAATCTAGATTGCATCCTGAGGACAAACTGAAGGTGACAGTAGTGGTTGGAGACAGGTTTACAGTAGTATTTTCAAGAACAGGTTTCTGATGTGGTAGTTAAATTATTTGCAGATCTGTTAAGTACCTTCCAGACAGTGTGATTTTGTTACTGGTAAACACTGACCAAATGTCCCATGTTCATTTGTCAGAATTATGGCTGTTTCCATGTTACCAATAAATAAAATATAACACTTCTTCAGATTTCCTTGCCCAGGGCCAGATACAATATTTCAGACACCTAATGTATTTGTCTTGGGTAAATCAGATGAATTAAACAAAACTGGTAGATCAACTTCATAAGCACAATGGTTAAGTTGGCATTTAGATTAATAATGGAAAAACCAAATGAGTTATATGTCATGTTAAACAATTTCTATAAGGTAAACTTCGTTGGTTGAACATGCTTCTCAAGTTCTTCTAGCAGTTTGGGTGGCAGCTTTCTTTCTGATGAATTTTTAGAGCAAAATGATTATTTGAAAAGTACCATCAGCATTTAGTGAGAGTGTGTGTGTACGTGAGCTGACAGATTTTAAAATGCAGGTGAAAATTTTCATCTTGCTCTTTGCCACTTCTACCCAAGTGTTAGCTCTGTAGGGACCACCTCTGGGTGGAAAAGTTGTGGGGCTGCTATTGCAGTCATCGGCTTTTGCCAAGACTGAATGTACATACTCCTCTTACCTTGTAGGAAATAGCCTGTGTCTGTCCAGTATGTACCCTGTAGCAACTTCTGAAAAAGACTGGTCTGACTGAAATTGTTTCTGGTCACAAAAATTATTCCGTGAATTTTGTGGAGTTAATTCGTATCTTATAACAGGAAGATCTACCTTGGCATACCAGCACCATGAGGAAGAGCAATCAGTGCTTTTCAGGGTTGGTTGGAGCTAAAAGGTATGTTCAAGTCTGCCTCAAGTCAAAGCCAAAGCTGGTTTCGTAAATGTGGGGATGACAGTGATCGGTACAAAAGAAAAATGGTGCTGTGTCTTCACTTGCACTGATGATAGTTTCAAATTCCTAAACAGCTGGCAATTTCTGTTAAACGGTCATTATTAATACACCTTTAAGGCAGTGAAGCATCAAAGTTAGTATCTGTAACTGAAGTAAGAATTTGCATGTCACCCTGTTAATGTTCTTATTCGGTCTCTCAAGCTAGTTGTGGAAGAACTTCGTATAGAATACAATATAGATACACATAGAAAGCTTTCTTTGTAGACAAAGGATTTCATTTTTTTTAAGTCCTCTTACATACATCATCTGTTTTAAGTGAGGCTCTGAATGTTATTTCTAATTGAGGATTTTGGGAATATTGCAGCTCACAAGATTCTGTATGAAATTCTAAAATAGAAATAAAAAGCTCAGAGAAACTATAGCTTCAGTAGTTGTGTACATCATTCAATGTATGTATTAAAAGCTCAACAAAATAAAAAAGTTCTACTGCTTTCCAGACAACAACATTCAAAACATCTCACTTGCTCTTTAATTCAAACATTATATATCCTCTTCCAACAACACAGTGTACACTACTAAATAGAAATCAACAGTTATCAAGCAGATCTCCTGTAATCGAGAGCGTGTAGGAAGCTGATGCTTTAGCTGGCTGTGCTGCCCGTCTCCTGCCCCCAGCATCCCTGAGAGTGAGTGTGTGTGTTTTGTTAGGGGGCTGTGGTAAAGCACACTCCAAATAAAGATAATACCCCACCCTATTCCATCTCAGTTTTCCTGACTCGCGCAGGTGCCTTCCACATACTCCTGCAAAGTCTTTGATGTTTATCACTAGGATGGTTCTCTTAAATTTATGTTAGGTCATACAGAGGTCGAAGTGCCCTGTGTGAAAACCTGGTTTACACACCTCTGGCAGTTTAATGAAAGACTCGCGTTGTCACATGACAGTTTGCTCTTGCAGCTTTATGTGACAGGCCAGGTAAGACTGAAGTGCATACTTGTTTTGTCACTTGAATTCTGTGCACAATAGCTCTGAGTAGATGTGTTGTTCTTCCCAGTTATTCTGGAGGCTATGTATATGTTTTGCTTTACTGTCAGACAGGATATTATTAATGACAGTTGTGAACGTGACTACAGGCAGAAAGTACCACTACTTCGGTGCCTCTCATAAAACTGAGTAACTGATAGGAGATTGTTTCAGACTTCCAACACCATAAGTTCTCCAAAATACTGTTTTCTGCTTTTAGAATGAATGAGGGAGCGCTTTTGTATCTGGCTTAAATATCTAGTGAGATTTTGTCTAAAGAGTATTTGGTAGTTCCAGGAGCATACGTAGAAATATCACTAAATCTGTATCACGGTGATTGAAGGGAATTTGTGCCTGAAATCTCAAGAGCAAGCAGAAGGCCAGTGCTTAAGATGTGTACCAGTATCTTCTGAAAGCTTATGACCGAAACTGTGTAGGATCTTCTAACTAAGGAATTAACAGAGGCCAGTGCTGGTCAAAATGCCTGATTTACACTGACTACCTGTAGCACAGTGGTTTAAATGAGAATATTACGTTGTGTTCATTGGGGAAGGGAGCAGATGGCCTAACTCTTCTTTTGATCACTATGGGTCCTAAAACAGGAATGAAGGTAACTGTGTGACAACTCTCATCACCTGGCAAGCTGCGAAGTACTGATCGTAGGGCTGCCAAACTACTTGTCTGTACCTACAACACTGCAGAAGAGGCTGCAGGTCACGGCGAACTTTCTTGCCCTTCCTGTGAAAGTTCAGGTATTGGTCATCGCTAGAAGCAAGATCACAGATTAGGTGGTCAGTGGCCTGGGTTATCCTGTTTCTGTGGCAATGAGGATCATGAAGAAATATTAGTCATTTAAGAAAGCCGAAAGTTATCATTGCTTTACAGGTCAAATTTTGGTATGCCTCTGGTTTTGCTTGACTTCTGAGCATCCGTGTGGTCTTCAGTATGCAGTTTGGAAGCTGGAATTTAGTTGATGCAAGGCAGCAGGTTTTAATTTCTCATGGTTTTCGCTTCTTTTTGAAACTCAGAACAAACATATTTCAAGTTTAGATTCCCTTTCCTACGTTGTTTGTTGGGGACTGAATGGAACATTACTACATACCAGCCAAGGAATTCACATTAAACATTCACTTTCAGACTCTTCACACAGAATTGTTTAGGCTGGAAAGGACTGCTTGAGATCATCTAGTCCAACCCCAAACTTACTCCATCATCCAAACATTAAGCTATAAATAGACTGATGTGGGCTTAATCTATTATAAGTCAGTGCTATATGCTTTTTCTTTACCCAGTCTTTACGCCAGGCTTTTCAACAGACATGCAATAAAAGAAGCTGTAGCTGTAATAATCAGAGGAGTTTTTAGAAATGAGGGTTTTTTTCCTAAAGTGAATCATGGCTGCTTAGGCAGTCTTTTAATTCATGTACTTAAATTTACATAACAAAAACAAGATAGGCAGTGTGTTTGCGATAAGCGATTAGTACAAAGCATTTTGTACAGTGAATTTGGTGTTCACAAGGTCAGCTTTTCCTGCTAAATTCTGACAGTGTGTTGGAGTTTACATGTGCAAAACCTCCTCATACTTCAGTCCTGGGTTCTTCGCTCTGGCGGTGAGCCTCAGTCTAATGCTGCTTTGTTAAATGCCTTCCTCTTACAATACTGGCCCAAGACATGCTTTAGGAGACCAATGTAATAACTTGGATATAATTTTGATAATAATATTCAAGTTCCCGGTACCTGTCTATCTGTGCTGACTCCTTGCTTATGGATTTGAAATTCTCAACAGTCTTAGGATCTGCACAGTTAAGTATATGCATCATAAATTCTTTCTCTGCAGCATGGTGATGTATTAGACACATCACTTGTGGCTTGTGTGCAGTCTTAGGTGCAGTCTTTGATCATTAGGTTAAGTACAGGTATTTGGAACTGAAGCCTTTTACTGGAGAGAGTTTTTCAGTCTGCCATTTGCTGTAAACCTCTTCGTAGTAGTGTTATTCTACTACACGTCACTGGTCAGCTACCTGACTGCTGACACAGCAGAGGACCTGGTAATACAAACGGCAGGGGAAGGCAGGGGCTGCTCCTTTCGGCCATGGTGTGGTCCAGTCAGCTAAGGACAACTTAGAAACTACAACTGAAATAAAACACTTGCAGTCGAACACTAAGCTGCTTCTATGGAAATAAATACAAAAGTACATGGACATGACTTAAGCACTAGAGTGCTCTTTCCCACTCCTTGAGTAGATAATTTGTCACTGGTGAAATTTCCAGGCTCGAGCTGTAGACTTCTTTCTTCAGTACCTTTGGGTAGGTGGACAGAGTTTCTACAGTGTGCAGTACTTTCACCCTTGCATTTAGGCTAACTGGAACTCTCTGCTGGAGATTTGCTGCTTTATTGCAGGCAGTGCCTAAGATTGCAGACATGATTCCTGTCAGTTGAGAAAGAGTAAATTGGAGAGTTTGGTTTCCATGTGAGGAGTGATCATTCACCAGTTGGACTGGCGACTCCAGGTGCGACCTTGTTAGTAGTCAGTTAGGCAATAAAATTGCAATAAAGCAAATAAAGGAAAGAAGTCTGCACTGTAGTTAGGCAGCTTTTAAGACAGCGTTACAGCTAATGGTCAGAGATTAACCACAGACTCTGTGTGCTGGCAGTTGATCACTTCCTGTGATAGTTCATGTTTTAATGTGTATTGAACAACATGAAAAGCAGTGGTTTCCACCACAAGAACACTGTGAACTCTCAGACTTTCTTACAGGCCATACAAAAGAAACACATTTGGCATTTTCTCTTAATGGTGGTTCCCGGTGCCAGTTGCCAAGCGCTGCTTATTTCCAGACCATGGTTTGGGAATCGGCATTAAAGAGTGTGATTGGAACAACGTTAAAAAGATAATGAGCCTATGGGATACGGAAATAAGGAAACAAATACAGTCCTCGGGGCGTTTGACCTAGAGAGTGATCCTGTGTTGTTGAAGATCATACGTGTTACTAGATGGCCAGATGCATCAGCCCCCAGCTGCTCTGCTGACCTGGCTGCTGCCTCCTCTTACAAACTTGACAGCTGTAAGACTAGGCTATATAATTAGCGACTTGCCTATATGCAAGTGAGCTTATCTGTTTCTCCAAGCCCAAGGAGGGCTCTGAAATACCCGCTGCATTTGTTCTCTTTTGGAGTGAAGTTGAATCCTTTCACAGAAACCCGGTGGAAATGCCAAAGATGGTCATCTCCTGCACTGCCGCTGGTGAATGCTCCTGGGGGCTTTTTTCCTGCAGGATGTGACTTTAGAGTCTGATACAAGATGATTTTTCTTCCCTCCTGCCCTGCCTGCTTCTCTCTCAGCCTCTTCTAGGACATGCCTCGTGCTTTGCAGGATGGGTTGGCTTTGCACCTCAAACCTTTCTATTCCCAGTTATATGCTCTCAAGAAGGTGGATGAGAAGAAGAGGGGGTGAGCAAAATTACACGTATGTTCATACCTAGCCTGAGGCCAGATCTACAAAAGGGCTTGGGAGGTTTGAGACCTCACGGATGCCTCCTGGATTCTTTGCCTGCTGTGTCATTTTTTTTCAGCAGTGTCTGCTCCTTCAAGCTCACCTGGGTGTGCTCACAGGTAGCTAGACCTGTATTGTGAAAGAGAAATTAGACGCTTAACCTTGGCAATAATTAACTCCCATAGCCTTGTTTGCTACCTCTTTGTCATGCATTTATTGTCCTTTGTTTGTAGTCTTTTTGGCATTTTGTCAGGTTTTTATGAATCTGAGCATGTGAAGAATTAAATGGGGAGCGCAGGTGCAGAGGAAGGGTTGCTTTCTTCTCTTGGCAAGTCACCTGTATAAACATGTATCGGGGATGGGTGGAGCTCAGCAGCAACGATAGCAGCGTGGAAACTTAATAAACAGGTTTTGCTTAGTGTTTCTTGCTAAGAGCCTGCTCGAGAAACCCCTAATCATGTCTTCCAGACCGATAACCTTCTTGTCCTCGGGGAAGTGAGGAGGGCTGGGTGAATTGCTCTGCCCTTGGTGTCATCTGTGCCGAGCCCTGCTAAAGGCAACTGGAATCTCCCCTTGCTAATACCGACACTTCAGGGCTGATACCCACAGGAACAGGGAGCCTGGCTGTGTAACTGTTGTGCTCCCTGACAGCAAATGGTGAAAGCCATCATCCTGAATGTGCAAATGGTCTCAAGTTTATTTTAATCCTTATTAAAAAGAGTGTGTTTTCCAAGGTGACTTTTTAACTCCGGCGTGTCACTTTGCTTGGCTTTGCTGTGTACACAAACACACACACCCCTGCACACAGTGCTTTGCGAAACACTGGTGTCTGCTAGCAAAGCATTGCTTGCCGGCTAATCGAAAGGAGCAGCTCCCAGCTGTGGAGGAACCTACTGAAGTCTACGGGAGTGAGGCCTGATCTTGGGGTTGAAAAGAAAAAAAAAGTTTTAAGTGGAGTGTCGTAGATGTCTGGTTCTTTTGTGTACAGAAGAATACTTTTTTTGTCCGTTTTGCCTTGGGGACTATATTAGAAGCCAGACTTGGGTCTGTGTTGAAGCCCTCCAGGTTGATTTTCCCCTACAGTCAAGTTCTCCTTAGCTACTGCTGCATGTGCAGCAGTGAATTGCTTCTCTGTGATTTCCCATGAAAACATTTCAAGAGAACTCGGATGTACTTGGGCTGCAGTTTCAAGGAGCAAAGTGAGCTGATGTGCCAGGCCTTTCACCCAGTGCTTGCTCTAGTTTATGTGTTTACTGTACCCAGGAAAAAAAAAAAACCTCTGGACAGTTTTCTCACTTTGCACGGGCGTCAGTGCTCATCTGGTCTTCTGCTGAGCCATTGTATGCACTAATGCAGAAGAAAGTAGATGCAGTGAAACAAGCGGTTACCTTTCTGCAGGGTTAGCATGCTGAAATGGCTCAGTGTGGGGTTCAGTGAACAGAGATGTTAATACGAGCAAGTGGAAACACTTGAGTAGGGATCATGGATCAACATTTAGAGTGCCCTGAAACTTGAAATTGATTCGCAGTGTGCCTGTTGATGCTGCTATCAAAGACGCTATTTTGAGATTTCATTTTCCTGTGTGAACTTAGTGGATTTACTGAAAAGGCAGTCTAGCAATTCTATCCTCTTTTGAAATGCATATTACTGCAGATGGTATCTTACTGATGTCTTGCGTAATACTCTTTTAATTTCATTAATGCTGACATTTTTCACACTATCAGAGAATTTGGATGACTTGTAGCAGTAACCTTCAAGATTAATAAATCTACCTAACTTATTCTACTGAAGAAAAGATAGTATTGATTTGATTTTAGTCCATCTAGCTATCTTTTTTTGTCTCTGTACTTGTCTTCGTATTACTTCATACTTGTGTCTCCTTTCACGTTAGTGTATACTGTTTGTTTAGGTTTGTTACGTTCCCCAACAAATGGATTATTTTGCTTCTGAAATCCGTGAAATGAATCCTGAATGAAATTGATGACTCACATTTTTGGTGTTGATTTGAGATGGTAGCAGGTGATCTGACTGGAACATATGTCAGTGCAGTACATACAGTAGGGTTCTTATAATAATGATCAGCGGACTAATTGAATTATTCCATGTTTTCTGTGACGTTTTCTCCTTATTGACATGATCACAAGAAAAGTTATTTTGGAGCTTTAAAATGCTGTTCTTATTATAAAAGTCAGGTTAACTATTCTCCAAATTTTGGTTTCTTCCTTTATTCTCCTCCTGTACCTGTAAAGAGGGAATGTTGTTGTTAAGAAGGATATACATTTGAGCTAACTGAAGAAGGGCTTGCCAGAAAGGCATTTTGGTTTTGTGCTAGCTACACCAGTTGGTCTACTGACACCAGAATTGCTACTTCCTATAAACTTTTCTTGTTTAAAGTATTGGTGAAAGGTTGACATTTTCTTTTATACATGCATTTGATGTAGCATGTTTGGAGGTTTTGATTCAGGGTTTAAAAATAAATCAAAAAAGCAAACTGCCTCAAAATGCAAAGTGAACTTTGAACTTAGATCTACTGACTTTAATGTATCTATTTAAGCTTCTTGCTAAACTGCAGTCATGAGATGTGTCTACAAGTAGTTCTGGTACTTGTTGTGGAGCCCATTAAAAAGGTGGATATTAGCTCCCTTCCCTGCGCTGCGCTTCACAGCCCTTTCAGTGCCAGCCTAAGGGTTTATGGTGTCATGCAGTGAAGGAGTTTACCGAAATAATCCAGGCTAAAAATAACCTTCTGAAAAAATGTGGCATGGTACGATAATGAGTAGCTGAAGGTGAGCAAGGTTGGCAATTTTTCAAGCCTGCTTAGCTGCTGAAACAGAACCACCATGTAATGGCTCCCACAGTGATCATTCCCATCCGTGAGCAGTGCCGAAATGGCTCTGTGGGCGTCTTCACCAAGTGCTTACTGGTGTCCTCTGAAAGCTCACTTCGGTGATGGGTTGGTACAGCTCCTTTGGAGGGCACCTGTGAAGTGGATTAAGAAACATAAATGAATTTTAAAAAAACTGTATAAAAAATGAAAAAAGGTGAGGTTAGTTTAAATTTTGACCAGTTCCCTACCTTGACGTGTGGTGATGCAGAAATAGTGCTGATGTGAGCTGCTCAGGTTGTCAGTGCTGCACAAGGAAACATCTGTGGAAGAACTGCCTGAGGTGGCAGCAGTGTTTGATAAATTAGAAGGTTCTAAATTGCTGGAAGCATATGTTAAAACTTTCATGTATTAAAAGCACACATGTGGAAAATGGCATATTTTACTGTATTTCTGCCATTTACTGCATGTAATAAAAGAAGATTTTGTGGCAGCCAAAGTGCTGTACATCTAGTTTTACTGAAGAGTTGGGAGTCTAGCATAAGCTTTCTGTTTAAGAATGTTTAAGCATGATGATGTGGACATACAGAGTAACTGCAAAGCGTCCAGCAAACCACCTCTTAATCTGCAATGTACAGCTCAGGCTGTAATGCTTTACGACCTCAATCAGTGTGGACATTCACTTGACTTCAGACTTCGTGTGTACTGGATGTGGGAAAAACGAGCAGTGAACTTTGTAGATCAGAAACGAAAAGACAGCTAACGTGTGTAGTAAAGAAATTCAAGTATGTCAGTTGTTAGGGTGGAAAAACAGATTTTCACTTAAAACTCTCACATCTGAAATGTAATTATTTATAATTGATTTTTTAGTAAAATAATCATGTTACCTTAAGTGCTGTAATTATTCTGTGTCAAAAATCCACACTTGGCAAAAGTAACATTTCCCATGAGAGTGGGTGTTAATTGTCTTATATTGACATTTTGGTGTGCATTGCCTGCTGCATTTTCGTGGAGTTTCCTGGGTTTGTAGCATTCTTAATTTCTACCTCAAACCGTGCTGTGGCGTTTGTGACTGTAAATATGCAGTGCATCAGCTTCATCTTGTTTCTATGGATTTATGTTTGTTTAAATACTAAAGACTGACTCAACATATTACTCTGAAGGTTATTAATGGTTTGTCTGTAGGCCATTACATCATGAAGAAACCAAAGCATGCTTAGGGAGCATTTAATTTTTCCTCTCAGGCTTGCTGACATACAAAATACAGCTGTTCAGCAGTGCACATAATGTTCACGAGCAGTACCAAATAAAAGCAAACACTACGGGAGAAATGCAATACTGAGAAAAGGTTCAATTTTCTTTTTAATAGAAAAAGAGCTATTTGTATCTCTGAACACAGGTTTTAGTAAGAATTAGTAGTATTAGAATGGGATAAAGCTGTGCATCAGAATTTTGTGAACATGTCAATATTGCTGTTTTCTAGTATTTTCCATGTTATAATTACTAATATTTTGTGTGCATCTGATTCTTGAGTCAGTGCAGGTCACCAAGTACCTATACTTAAAACTTCATTTATATATTTGAATGTGTAGCGCCCAGTTGATGCACATAGGATGTATAGAATGGAAATGTTGTTTGACAGTAATTGCAAATTGTATTGCTTTTTCCATTGCTTTCCACTCCCACATCAGCTCCTTCTGCATCAAGGTTAGATAAGCACAGGGTGGGATGGTGAATGTAGGAGCTTCTTTTGCAGTTGGTATCTTGAATGCCTCTTTGAGAGTAAATATAGAAACCACAATTGCTTTTTTCCAGATTAATTTTTAGAGACATCTATGGATTAAGTAAATGGCAAATGATGTCCTTTAATTGAAATAGTAATTAAAAATTCCTTAAGCCACCAGAAGCCAAGCTTTTTTGAGAGGATTGCCTTTCTTACTGTTCCAGGTCCACTTGAATCAGCTGTGCTGTGCATTTGTTCAGAGTAATTGTCTCTTGTAGGGGAAGGTTTATTAAGGTTAGTAACCAAATTATTCTCTACTACACTAAATGAATTGCTGCCTTCTGCTTGCCAGAGGCACTTCTTCAAAACCAACCCAGCCCACAGGGAGTTAAAATATTTTTGTCCTAAGTCGTCATGTCTGGCCGAGGAGTGACCTCAACCTTCTCCTGCTCTGAATCATTGTTGAGATCCCCACGTGCTCTGAATAGACCGAGGTAGGTTTCAGTGCCAGAAACTGTTTGTCTTTTCATGTGTTGTGGATGGCTAAAGGAGTACAACCTTGATATTGTTAGAAAGGGCACAGCTACACCCAGTTACTGTAGGTGTAGTAGCAGATTAACCACTCTAACTACTTTCATGTGTGTAATCTTTCTAATCTTGATCAGGTGGCCATGTTGCTTTTCTCCTGCGGCACGTAGGCAGAGCTTGACTGTGGTTTTAATCCTGAAGCTATTTTTACAGTGGTAAGCGCAGACAAAAAGAAATATTTCAAGGAGTTGGAGTATTGCATACAATGTTATGTTGAGAAGGTTAGGCTGCATTGATGTGAACCCCTCCAAACAATATATTTGAATGAAGAGAAGTTATTAAAGTGATCCTTCAAGAAATGTCTGAGAGCAGTGCTTTTCATACTTACCTGAATTCTGTGAACTCAAATTAATGTAAGCCATGACGTAGTCAGTCTGACAAAACTAGCATACAGTTTCTGGCAGTAGTTGAATTAATACTTCAGAGGGAGAAGAGATGCTAGAAGCAAAGAAATTCTTTCCCGACTGTTGTATTCTTGCATTTATGATCAAAACCGTAAGGTGCACAATTACAAAACCTACTGGTGAAAAAGTTGTTCACGCTTTCCCTTACTGTCAGCCATTAGGGTATGAATGAGAACTTTCTTTTAAAAGCAGAAAGGAGAGCTAGTCTCTCCTCTGATACTTGTGAATTACAGTAGTTCTAGTTAGGCTGTTTCAGCTTTGCAAAGAGTGTGTATTTTGGGTTTTACTAGTTTAGTCTGCTGTTTTGGCAGCAAAGAACAACTTAAGAAATTCATTGGTACTGTCTTACTAACTTCCAGCTTTTTGTTTTCTTCTGCAAGTTTGTGATATTCTGGCTTAAATTTCATTATCACTGAAACGAAAGAACAGTTACTTGAACAGCTTTGTTTTCTTCAGATAGCTTTCCTGAGCTTATGGTTTCTTGTAAGGTGGCTGTTTTCTACTCTCCCTCACTTGGTACTTCCACTCACTTCATGCCCTCAATCCAAAGCATACCCAGGACCTCTAAGACACAGTTTAGCCAGCAGTGCCCAGGTCTAGTGAAGGAGTGTGTTACATTATAACATGAATATATTAACTCAGTAGCTCTGTACTCTGTTAAGTATGGCAATAAGACTGTATTTAACATGCTCGTAGTTTATATCAATAACCAAGAAGCCTTCAGTTTAGAAAATAAGTGAGCTCAAATACAGTAGCAGTTGCCATTGGAGCTGCATCCATAAGCTGCTTCTGTCATGTGGGACAGCTACTGTATTATGCTTTTCTGCTTTATATAGGTCCGTGTAAATTTTTTTATCCTTGTGATATCTGAGCATTTAATGTTAATGTCAGCAAGCTACTACATGCTGTTACTAACACCTGTTTCATGTGACTTTTTCTCTTCCATATGTCATGCACAAAAATGTGTTTTCCAGTTTGGGGTTTTTTTTTCCCCATAGACTTCATCTATTTGGAAGTAATTAATACACTGTATTAGCTGATGTCTAGGAGATACTCCTTATACATATTTAAGTGTAAGACATTCCTTAGCCTGAAATTGTTGAAGAAATTTCCACAAGAGCTGTAACCGTACCGTGGCTCTTGTGTCTCATGTCTGTGTCACTTCTGCAATTAAATGGACAGTAGGGAACGATGTGAGAGAAGGGGAAACGCATCAGGATAGCTGTATAAGCATACCTTTTTGCTCAGCAGGGCCCGAGAGACTGCAGTGCCAGCCAGCCAGCCAGCTGTAGTACAGTGCTGGTGCAGAAGCTCCCAACACCCTCTGGCACAGTCCAGTAGCATAATACATTTGCACTGCAGAGTGGGTATTTCTGGGACAGGATTCTGCATTAAAGTACAGTAATATGGACTATAAGAAGTTTTCACAGTCTCCCGTAACCAAATGAAAACGCCATTCAGTGTCAGAGATAGTAAAGATAAAAGCTTTATGTGTATTAGTAAAAGATCTGGCTTTATCTTGTGCTTTTTAGAAAGTAATTATTGTGATTAACATTTAAGAATATTGTACTGTACATTTAATCTGTTAAATAAGAGAGCACTGGGAGCAGAGGGGCTGGAGCAGGCCGATAGGTGAAATTCTGTCTGGTTTACTTCTCAAATAGCAGATCCCTTTAATGCAGTCCATGTGTTCAGCCTTGCTTGCCTTAAGGTGGTAGACTTTTCATACTGGGGGAGGTAATAATTTGCAAATAACTATTGTTTTGCAATTCACTACCGAGATATATGTGTAGAGTTAGCTGGAAAGTTGGGCAGAGGGGAACCTGATGAGGTTCAACAAGGGCAAATGCAGGGTCCTGCACCTGGGGAGGAACAACCCCATGCACCAGTACAGGCTCGGGGTGGACCTGCTGGAGTGCAGCTCTGTGGAGAGGGACCTGGGTGTCCTGGTGGACGACAGGTTAACCATGAGCCAGCAGTGTGCCCTGGCTGCCAAGAAAGCCAATGGCATCCTGGGGTGCATTAGGAGGAGTGTGGCCAGCAGGTCAAGGGAGGTTCTCCTCCTC
>Ga0065711_1038417_pt1 | contig 18786 bp, 14 predicted proteins | sample Hoacrofraction12_FD_59098 | JGI IMG/M metagenome (GOLD analysis project Ga0065711, IMG submission 59098) | Hoatzin crop microbial communities from Cojedes, Venezuela - Epithelial fraction 12 v2 (version 2) | ecosystem: Host-associated > Birds > Digestive system > Esophagus > Crop | place... | reverse complement strand
GGGGGGGGGGGGAAGGGGGCGATATGGGTGGCTACACTTTGCCTGCATGAGAAGACTTAGTTTTTAATGGATAGTGCTTGCCTGCTTGAACTTCAACTATGGAGTACAGCACAGCTATGTGTTGTTCCCCAGTGTACTCCTGCATGGTCAGAGAAATAGTCTCTACAGAGATAAGAGTCAGTCAGGTTAATCTCTAGGCTTTTTTGTGCTGAAGGCTGCTATGGTGATTGTTATTCATGGTTACTGTTGGTGTGGCCTGTTTTTTCTCTTCATCCATCATCCTAGGAAAAGGAAACTCAATCCGCTGTCATAAGTGCTAGATCTTCTCTTGACTCACATAGGCTGTTCAGCAAGTGCATGACCTTCACTCCTTCTTCCCCACCAGCCTGTCCTATCTCAGTAGTCATTCTACTCCATGTCTCAGCTCTGTTTTTCTTGGCTTAGCTGGGGTGTCTCCTCTGGAAGACGTGCCAGGAGGCTCAATACAGAATTCACAACCTGGTTGTTTGACTGGTTCTTGAGAAGCAGTCCTAAAACTGACAGTGTCCTGAACACTTGCAGGGTTAAATAATTGTGGTTTTGAGAGCTTTGGGGTGAGTCAGTGGAAAAAACTGGCAGCTTTAGGAAGGCTAAGACTGACTCATAGCGCAAGAAGAGCCTGAGGAGCTCCCAATCCAGCTGCAGTGTAGGCAGGGGGATGAACAGGCATTTGCATGTAGTGTCCTCTCGCTCCAGCAATGCGACCCCACCCTGTAGCGGAGAAAGATGTCTCACATTTAACAAATGGAAAGAGTATCCAGTCAGTCACAAACGATCTGCCAGATTCTCTGTCTAATGGGAGGAAAAGTCCATGCCGTACCGTCAGAGACAGAAATGACTCTATTTCAATGCCGTTCGTTCGTTCACCCACTGCTCCTTTGGGATTGTTCTCTAGCGTTTTATTTAAAAGGCAGGCAGAGATGAAGAAAGGGGAAAGCGAATGAATAGAGAGGGAGGCTTGTGCTTTAACTCACAAAGAATCAAACTAAGCTGTGAGCACATACCCCCAGGGGAGTTCGCATTTGATAGCATGTGTATTCGGGGAGAGGTGCTGACGTTCTGGGGAAGCAGGAGAACTGAAAGCACCTGAACTAACAGTGCTCTCAAGCAGTGCGAGAACGGGGCAGAAAAAGCAAAGAGAATAAAGGACCTGGGTTTTTTTCTCAGCATATTGGTCAAAGTTCTGGGTATGGGTTCTTTTCTTCACATTGAAAAGTAACATTTATCACTCATTTTTATTTCTGAATGCAAACAAAAGATGCATTTAAAAGGACTGTTCTAGTCCTTTAAGATGTCGTAAAAGTAGGTTTTTGGTCTTTCAAACACAGGGCTTTTTTGAAGGTCCTCAAAAATAATTGGTAAAAAACCTGCTGAATTCATTTTTAAAGAGGCCATGGAAAAATACATCCACCTAAGAAAGAAGAAAGTTTAGCCACTGTTCATTAGAGGCAAATTTCAGAGCAGGCAAATTTGCCACAATTTGGTGTATGCATACCAAGACACTATGATGGCAAGAGCACTCATTACAGTTTTTTGTAAGAACCAAGGTAATCAGAAAAAAGGATGACAAGCAGTCAAAGGGATGAGAAGATTTGACTCAGAGGCTCTGTTCAAGGCACCTGCTGCAGACATGTCACTGAGTCATGGCAACAGCAATAGTTTCTCAGCTGAAGGTATAGCAGCAATGTCCGTATCAGCTGCCATCTAGCATTTTGACACCCTTGTTCCTTTTGCAGTCAGTGGAAAGAAGGGGAAGGGTCTAACGCTCAGGTCAGGTGTGTTCATGTGGTAGCCTGCATATAGTACTGAGAACCTGGATATTAGCAATGCTGAACACACAAATTACTGTCACTACAGTCAGAGGGGAACTCCTAAGAAGGCTGTATTTTCTCCAAGGTCAGCACTAAGGGAGGTACTGTGACAAGAGAGGGAACAGTGTCCAAGCCATCCAGGCAAATCAAGCCCTAGAGCATGAGGAGTTTGCTAGGACACCGCAAAACAGACAAGCAAGCCCAGCCCATGTTCATCAAGCCAGGGCTTAACAAGTCCAGAGAGTTCTCCCAGGTGAAGGAAACCTCACAGCAGACGAGTTCTTGATGAGGAGACAGGACCAGTCACCAAACCTAATCTGTCCTTCTAAGGAGTGACCTCGTTTGGGTGGGAGGAGTGCCCTAACACAGCTGGTTCCTTGAGATCCTGAACTCAAGGAATTCTTCCTGGTCATCAGCTGATGCTGAACTGGACAAAGAATCACTGATGGAGAAGTCTGCCTGCCCACTGTGGTTTGGGAAACTGTCCAAAGCAGTGCAAGGAAGCTGCAGCACTTTACAGGAATACACTCTTACACATGGCCACAATGAGATGAAAGACAGGAGTGGAGAAGGTGGAGTCATTGAGTAAAAAGAACCACATTTATGGGAGCTTACAAAGCCTTTTGTTACAATTTGTGTGAAAGATGTAATGAAGTGTAACTGTGTTGTTCCATGACAATGTTACCACACCCTGTGCAAAGGGTGACAACATCAAACCTTACCTGAGTCACCTGGACCAAAATAACTTGACAGCCAACATTAATTACATACTTGATACTGCTCTTCATTACCACTTCAGTACCAGCACTAGCAAGAAAAAGATCAACACAGCCCTGTGAAACTTTTTAGGAAGCCATCTTTCACTGACCACAGAATGGACCCACTAAACTCTTCTGCCTGATTCCTGTGGGTGTACTGCACTATTACTAATAAATGCCTGGAAGGAGGGGAAATATGCTCGCTCACTCTGTGTGAACTGTCTGCACTCCCTCTCACAGCTTAGATTTGTTGCTTGCATTTTACCTTTTCAGGGGAGAATTCAGCAGCCTTGATGAACAATGTCATGAGAGTTATCGAAAGCACATTCCCCTCCCTTACCATTCACGTGTTCATCAATGACAGGGAATCTGACAAAAAGTAAAAGCCTGCAGGGTGCAGAGGCAAAAAAAACCCAAAACACACTGAAGAGGAACTTGCATTACAAGAGAATCTTATTGCAGTAATAAAGTGATCTGCATGCCTCAAGCTTTGAAAGGGAAACAGGCAGTTTTCATTGCAAACCTAAGCATCTTCCTCTGCTCAAGAACACCTCAATGGCATTTCTGTTCTGGTTATTCTTCTCTTCACACAGTGGAGAGGGCCATTGAGCAGGGGTAGCCCCCCAGATCCCTCCACTGCTGCTCAACACCTGATGCACCCAGGAACACACCGTCCTCCACTCCACACCACTTGTCCGTGTCCCAGACCAGCTTGAGGAGGCTGTACAGGAAAGGGAGAACAGGAAGAGAAAATCTTTCCTGACCTCTGTGAATCCTGTGGGCAAAACCTCCTCTTCCTGGAGTGTATGCCTGGCGTATGTCATTTTTACTTTACATGACTAGACACCAATTTAAGCAACCTGTGTATATACTCAGGCTATTTCTAAAATACCCCCAAGCTAACTACCCCTGCTCCTCCCAAACTGGTTCCTTTAACCTCATGAGCAACTAATGCCCTTGCAGATTTTGACAAAGGTTTTAGCAATGTTTTTTTGTGACTACATGCTTCCAGAATGGATTAAAGATCAACCTGTTTTCTCACATGTAAATAAAGCTTATTCTTTGATTCAGCCCTTCCCTTCACCTCCTCCCTCTGTTCTTGTTCTCCTCCAGAGCTCTCTGTACCGGTAACAGCACCCAGAAAAGGACCCAAGATGTTGGTGCTACTGGCTGGTATCTTCGTGGTTCACATCGCCACTGTCATCATGCTCTTCGTCTCCACCATTGCCAACGTAAGTAGCGACCACCCTGGATGAGACATGGCTGTTGCCTTCTGCAGTGGCAGCCAGCCCTTCACACGGCTGGCAGGCAGACAGGCGGGTGGATGCTCAGGTCTACAGGTGAGGGACACCCGCTCACGGCCATGAGTAAATATGAAGCAGTGACGGGTGTGCTCAGGGAGCAGAAATGCAGCCAGGGTGGTACAAGAGGCAGCCTCTGCTCCCAAACCCCAGAGCCAGCAGCACCCAGGCACTCTTCCTCCAAGAAAGCCCAACAAGTCTCCCGTTCCCGTGCCCCCCGCACCCTGGTGGGGCAGGTTTCGGGGGCCTCTCGCACCAGCTCGCCCCCCTGCACCCTCCTGCCGCCTCACATGGGGAGAGGGAGAGGATGGGCTGAGCCGTTTCCCCCGATCGAGCGGGGTTCCCGGGTGTTTTGCCCGGACCAAGCAGCTCCTGGCTTTGGGAGCCTGCGCCGCCTCCCACCCGCCTCGGTTGTTCCTCTGCGGTCCGCACACGCTGACTTTCTCAGCTCTCTGCCTCGAGGCACTTGGGCTGCTGTTGCTCCCCTTCCACTTTCATCTGACAACTGGGCCAGAAGTGCGAGGAAGCCTCCCTCCCCCTTGACAAAACCGCTTCATCCTGTTTCAGGTTTGGATGGTGGGTACTTCCAGCTTCGGAACGGCCTCATCGGGACTCTGGCTACTGTGCAACAGGACCTGCGAGCAGCTGTCAGTCAGCAGCGATGACGAGGGTAAGTTACATCCGCAGTTTTGCTGCGGTGATGAATTGCAGGACGTTGGTGCACAATACCGAGGCTGAGTCCTGACCTTCTCAAATCTGTTCCCGGTGTGTTCACAGCTTACCTCAAAGCCATGCAGGCCTTTATGATCCTCGCGATCATTTTCTCCGTCATCGCGCTTGTCATGTTCATTGTCCAGCTGTTCACCCTGGAGAAAGGCAAACGTTTCTATGTGACTGGAGCCGTCATGCTGGTTTGCTGTAAGTACTCACGCTCTGCTATGGCTCTGCATGCGTCCCACCGCCTCTGCAAGCGCAAGTAGCCGCACATATCTTCCACATACGGCTATTGGAGGAGCTTGTCAACCAGCTAAGAGTTTCAAGTGACCAATTTTTTTGGTATAACAAAGCACTGAGGAACTGGAAAGCTGGTTTGTTTTTTACTGTATATGATCAAAATGTTTCCATATTTTCATTAGAAAACCCCAGTGGGTTTGACAAAATACCTTTGAAAGACAACAGAAAGGATTCAAGTATTTTGGGGGGCAGGGGAATAAACAGGTACTGCTCGTGGGATTCAACATGCAGCACCAAACTGTCTGCAGATCTTATTACTGATTTCCTCCTAGCAAAGGTTTATTCCCCATAGCACTCACTGAACAAGCCCCAAGTGTCTTATGTCATCACTTCTGCAAAAGAAAGCCTCTGTAAATAAGCCTAATGGGCATCAGCCCCCCTCTCGTATGGCACAAGACATGCATTGTGATCTCAGGGGACAATGGCACTTCCAAAGTCCTGCAGTAATGCTGCTTTCTGTGTGTTTTCCAACTCTCTTTTTCCCCCTTCCTTCCCACAGGGCTGTGCATTCTGATTGGAGTCTCCATTTACACAGCTCGGTTCACAGGCATGTTCGAGACCACAAATTCTCACCACGGCTACTGCTTCATATTGGCCTGGATCTGCTTTTGCTTCAGTTTCATCATCGGCATCCTCTACCTTGTTCTTAGGAAAAAATAAGGCTGATGAGAGTCCAGGGGAGAGGGCTGGCTACTGGGAATGGGGAAGAATTGCTCTGCTGAGAGAACTGTTGGGCCACTAGCAAAAGATGGAAATGGCCACCATCATCACCACTGCCACCACCACAGAAAAATCACTAACAAAGAATCCTCATAAACTCCTTCACCAAAGAGAGGTAGAAACAGCTCCAAGTCATCTAGCACCCCTGGGGCTGTTGCACCGGAAATCTGCAGGTGGCTCAGATGGCTGTTCTCCTTTTCTGCAAAGTTATGTCATACTTTCACAAAGCTTCAAGCTCAGCAGTGATGATTGAAGGGCACCACAAAAACAAGGGCTACATCTTTTTCCCTTTCTAGAGCCCTTCTCAGTTATCTTTTGGTGTGCCTTGTGGGTTGGGCAGTGAGGCTTATGACCCCTTTTATTGTCCATTGAAACAAATGGGATGGGCCTTTTGTTACATTTTTTTATATATATGCATATATGTGAAAGTTAAAGACATTAAATTGAGAAGCAACCCAATAGAAATCAGATTAAATTAATATTAATAATATCTACAGAAAGAAGGCAGCAATATCTTTTGCTGCGCTGTTTACTATTTGACATTCCCATGGTTGAATCAGATTCAGGTAGGAAGGGCAAATATACAGGTGTGGATGATGGAGAGAGAGAGAGAGAGAGAGAAAGCATAGGGGTGAAGGTACACAGGGGGTCCTAGTTACAGAGGATGCACTTTCTCAATGATGCACATGCAGGGAGGGAATAATTTGGGGTGTATCTACACTAAAATCTTCCGTTCAGCTCCAGAACATGGTAACAGCACTGCAACATTCCAGGTCTTTACCGAGACAAGTCCTTATCTGTAGGTAGGTTTTTTTTTCTCACATTGTCACCCAGGACATGGTATTAACTGAGAGCCCCACCTTGTAACACAACTCTTCTCAAAGGCAGATGATACTGGTTGGTAGAGGAAATGTATTCCCTAATGAGAGATTTGGAGAGATCAGGCAGGTCTTGTGAGTTCTGCTCCTTGCTGCACAACCTTAGGCCAGTCACCTAACCTGGTGCTTTTCCATCTGCCAAATTCTTCCACAAAACTATACCTACCTCCCAGGGTTGCTGAGAGGTTTTGAGTCTGCTCTGTAATACAAGGTCTCCATGTGAGAGACTGGCATGGGCAAGTAAGGCATTGGTACTGCTGCAACCCACAGATTTCTGTCAGTTCGAAGAATCTCAGTCACAAGTGGCATTTATAAGGGACAAGAGGTCAAAACTTTCTGTGACTCCGTTCACAGCTAAAAGGCAGAGAGTATAAGAAAAACCATGCAGCTGCAGATTGTACATGGAGGCTGTTTACCTCTCTCTCTCTCTCTTTCTGTTACATTTTCTTGTTACGTAGACTTCATCAGTTTGGTGGATATATTCTAGTACTGTATGTTGCTGTTTCATTAACAAAGGTTATTTCATATATAGTCATTGTAAATATTTTGAAATGCATATTTTTAACTTTGAGGGTATAAAAATAAAATCTGATTCCCTTTATTATAAAGAGTTTTGCTTTGGTGTTTTTTTCATTGTGTTTCAGACAGTTGTTAAAAGAAGCATTTGCTGTTCCCACTGAATCAAATGTCACTCCTTAAAAATGATGCAGAACTATCATGTACTCTTGTCAGTGTATGAGATTTCTCATTTTGGAGGGGAAGAGGAAGCAGAACAACTCTCAGAGCTTCTGTTTCAGGCTCTCTGCAACCTCAAGCTGATAGTGTGAGCAATGGTAACACTCAGTCCTAGAGCCAGGCTTTGCTTTGCACCCAGGAGATTCACACTTAGAAGAGTCTCATCTCTGTGGAAGCTGGTGCCTAAGATGCTGCAGGATTTGTTATGTCTTAGACCAACCCTCGGCACAAGTGAGTCCCAAAGCAAAATCACCGAGGTGTTTGCCTGTGTCACTTGACTTGGTATAGTGGTTGCCTCCTTAGATTTGTCTGGCCAAACACCTCAGCAGTTCTAGAGCTTGAGAAAAGACTCCAAAGCCCAGGACACAGGCAGGTCTCAGCAAAGTTGGGGCACAATTCTGTGAGCTGTGAGGTGTCGTAAAGCCTAGCGGGAATCAGCTGCGTAAGAAATTTTTCTTTATCAATGAAGCCACCTTCAGGAGAGCTAAGACACATGCTAATCGAGGGCAGAACCATGGCATGAATCTTTAAGAGCTGAAGTTTCACCAGAGAAGGACCGTATACACAGGAGAGTGTCGGAAGGCTCAGTGTGTGAAGTGTGGAGACTTGTCTCGGTCTCAGGAGGTCCCAGCAATCCTGCTGTCCTCCTGGCACTCTGAGAGGTGCAGGGTAACCAAAGACCTGTCAGGCACTGGGGGACGAGGCGTCTCTGGCTTCAAGCTAATACTGGCAGCTGAGACATGAGCTAGTGGCTGAGGTGGAAATACTGGGGGATGCTACCCAGGAAGCTTTGCAGGAGCACATCCACTGCTTGGCTGGTGTCTGTGCTGTGTTTCTAGCATGGCACAGATCACAAGTGACAATATGATACCTTACAGGCTAATAAAACAATCCCAACTTTGTTGGGGTGCCCAGGACAGGTCACCTGCAATGCTCTCAGTTTTTGAATAACAGTCTCCAGCAACCTTTGCTTCACCACAAACTCTTGTCATTCACAGCTAAGCAAGGATATAAAGGCTACTGGACACTCTGGGCAGCTTGGTTTGCCTGAAAAAATGCTTAGGCTTTTAAAGGAACTGTGCCCTAATCTACAGTTGGGAAAAATCACTGGGTCCTCTGGCATCTGGCAACTCTAGTCAATGCAGTGGCTGAAGCATAGCCCATGCCAAATGAGACAGTCTTTCCTCCACACCTGGTAGCTCCCACCACCATCTAATGAGTCCTGTTACATTAGGGACTCGCAAGCAGGGAATTACAACAGGCACTGGCAGGACAGAACACACCAAACAGAAAAGCAGATGCCAGCAAAGACAAATCAATTACAAAACAGAAGGAAGCAGAAAAGAATAGGAGCAAATGGCACTACTGGTCATGTCATATGACAGGAGTTTGCTCAAAGACCATCTTCCACATAGTGTGAAAGGACACAGACCCAGTGCCACGCAGACTTCTGAGACAGAAAGTCATGGTACTCCTGCAAGAGCCATTACAGGGATTTCAGGGATCAGGTCTCACAAGGGCCAAGACCAAAACTGACCCAGACTACCTCAGGGACAAATCACAGCAGAGTCCTCGCACTGGATGAGAACCCTTTGTGAGGGGAGAAGCAGAGAAACAAAACAATTCCCATGCCTGAGACTCCACTGCAGAGCAAAGGAAGGATTCCCCCTCCCTGGTCCTTTTTCTGCAGGTCACAGTGCAAAGAGGAAGGGATTTTTCGTAGACAAACAACTGACCAATTCAGGTAAATTTACTAGAGTAAATCAGCCAGACCAGATAAATGATCCACAAGCTAGTGCTGATTAAAATCACCCCAGGAGCTAGCAGAGGCCATACACAGGGACAGCCCTGCCAGACCTGACTTTTCTGAGAATTCCTAAGGAATGAACACAAACAGAAGATCTCCAAACAGGAGGTGCTTGGTATAAGGAGTCCTTGACAGCACAGACCATTTTGTTAGCCATACTAGGAGGAACAGATAAAGGCTATTTCCATACTCACTACAAGGTAAGGAGAGCAGAGAACTACAGGAAGAGCTAAAAATGAGGGGCAGCCAGGGGGGCAAGAGCAAGAGATACTCTTGCTCTGACCCGTGAGTCAGGCTATGCAGGCTGGGAAGAAGCAGTCCAATAACTGCTCACATTAACGGGTTTGAAATTATCTGTAAGTGTTCAGGTGAGTGTTGCAAAAGCCTCTGCAGACAGCTCAGGGGAGAGTCCTCCTCTGTGAACGGCAGAAGACAAAAACCGGCCAGGCAAAGTAACTGACTCCCAAGCTGATCAAGGGGTGTTGACAGCACCGCAAATGCAAAGGCAGCAGCACCATTACAGGACGCAGCTGCCTGCCAGCACACCCAGAGTGGGAGAATGGCTTGATTCCCTTTCAGCAAAGGAGACAGATTAAAACAAGCCACCACCACCAATAACAAAACAAAAAAAAAAACCCAAGGGTGCAAGCAATGGGGAGATGACGGGAGGCATAAAAGACGGTGCTAAGACTGGTGTAAAAAATTATGGGCCACTTCTAGCACTGGAGCAAATGTCCACTGCTGGCATCCAAGGTGCAATTAGTCTAAGAATCATTGAACAGAGGAAAGCAAGACGAAATCAGCATGAAATATTATCCCACTCAAAACATATCCAGACCAGAGAGCAGCCCAGGAACGTATGCTGGAGTTGTACTAGTTGTCTTTAGAAGGCTGCCTAATCTTGTGATTATTTACATTTGCAGCTCTGCCTGCTCAGATAATAAGAGCAGTCAGAGTACCAGTCAATTGCTGGAGAAACTGGGGAGGAATTTTAATTCCAGACACTCTGTTCCCGCATTGCACAGTTGGCGAGGTACATCACTGTACCTGATCATCACTGAGCTGAGCCAGCTCAGCTCTCCCGACATTGTCAGTGCCAGGGTATTAGATTAGATACACCAGTGATCTGATGCACGATGACAAATCTCATGTTGCACAACTCACCCAAATTGCGTGGATTTCTGGTATAAATATACACCTTGACATCTGTTACACTGCTTAGGAAGCTTGATTGCCTTTCTGCTCAATCTAGCACAAAAGGCAGTAGCTGGCAGCCTTCCTCCTTTCCACTCCCTCTCAGGCTTTCCATGTGGACAAGGCTAGTCAGGGACCAACAGGGCCAATCTATAGGGTGAGGGACCTCCAGCCAGCTTCTTCCCAGAGGCAAGCACAGGAGGCATGCTCCTCAGCAGAGGTTTATAAGAACCCAAGATGCTTCATCTGGTCCCTTAGGCTAATCCCAGTGTCAGAATTTGGGCAACAGAGCCAGATCTACCTGGAGTGAAGTCCAGGGGAAGAGGCAGTGCTGTGGAGTTCTGTCCTATGAATATGATCCCTGTCATACAGATGATTTGGAGAGCATAACACAGTCAGAGGTGCTAAAGGAAGGGGTGTTAGAGGTGCTCCTGCCTGTCTCCACCTTCCAGATAAATCTGCGGGCAGACAGAACCCTGGCTTTTGGGGTTCACAGATGGATGTGATTTTTTTTTTCCTGAGTTTTGTGGGGCATCATAGATTATTTCTTCCTCTAGAAGCAATTCCCTGAATAACCCATTTCATTCACGTGCTCACTGTAGAGTTTTTTTGACTTTGCTGAGATGGTAAGACGGAGCTGAGAGTGCTGAGATGTAATTCAATGGGAGGGTAGTGGGATGTGTGGCTCAGAGACAGGGGAGTATTAACTGAATCAGGCAGTACCTTATTATTAGTGCCCAGAAGCCACACATAAAAGCCATGAACAAACACACCATGACAGCTTAGCTAAGCAAGGTAAAGGTGGTGCTGTAGACATGACCTGTGAGAAGAGGGGTCAGGATGCAGAGATGAGGAGTGGGGAGCTGGCAAAGAGGCTTCCACATGCTCCTGACATTGTAGCCATGGCAGGTTTCCCCCATACTGCTGGGCAATGCAGGGCTCCCTGGGAGCTGCTGACAGTCTGCAAGTCCTGCTGATGTCTGTAAAAGCTGAGGTTGCTCAGCATTTTGGGGACACGTTTAGCAGCTCTGAGGATTGGGTCCAAAGCTCTCATAATTTTTGTTTACAGACTCACAGAGGTAAAAGATAGCCTCAGCACACCTTCAATGTATTTTTTTAGGGGGTTCTGTTTCTAAATGGCATTATGAAGCAGGAGTTGCTTCATGTGCATCACACAGAGGATGACCAACCACACAGCACAGCAAGCAGCTTTGTGGCAAAGAAACCAGATCCTTTGCACTTTGCATCCCAGCTCTGGAAAGGGCCTTCAGGCTCTGCAAGAGGCCAGGGTGTGGGGAGGGAGAGGCAGAGGTGAGAGTCAGGAGTGAAGTCCTCAGGACCATCCCAGAAGCAAGCAGCACAGACACTACCTACCCAAGAGGGTGGACTGGCACTGATGTCAGATCAGATGACATGCAGAAATAGAGCAGCAGAAAGAAATGGGAGATCAGATGTATGGATAGGAGAGAGAAAGAGATGGACAGGAAGAACAAACACTGCAGAAGAACTGAAGACTATCACAACCCTGGGGGCTTGAGGGAGGACAAGCAATGCAGTGGGGAGGTGTATAGAGTTTGGGACAACTGAGACCCACTGCAATCATCTGTCAAGCAGACACATGCTGATCAGGCAGTAGGCTGGTTTCCCCAGGGCAGTTCCAGAGGCTCATATGCACAATCCTGCTGATTGTAAACTGCCCAGCACCAAGCATCCGCGTGTGCTCTTTGAACTCCTTGATGACTGAAGACCCCGGTCCCCTGAGTTGTCACTAGAGGTCAGTGCAAGCTCAGTAAATGCCTCTGCTGACTATATCTGCTGATCCTATGAGCTGAGTCGTGGGCATACCCAGCCATGGATAGTGCTGCTTTATCACAGTATAATTCAGAAATAGAGGAGTGCCCCAGCCTCACTTGGCAGCCCAAGAAATCAGAGGAGACCTGCTGGACTCTTTCTGTGACACACTGTGCTTGGTACAAGAGAAAGGGAAAGGTTGTGGACATAGCAGGCAGCTCAGTGGAGATCTGGGGGGGCAGGACTGATCCAACTACACCACTGCCTGCAGCCGCGTGTCCCCTGGCAGCAGAGAGCTCAGAAGGCAAGGAGGGGATATCCTCCTTTACCTCTTAGGGTCATGCTTGCTGCGTGCCAGCACAGGCAAAGATGGAGGTCAGCTCACCCTTCACCACCTCCCCAGCTGCTCTCCTGGGCTGCTGCCTGCTTCCCCTGTGCCTGCTGCTAACGAGCAGCAATGAGTGGTGGAAGGAGACAGGCCTCCAGGGAGAACCTTTTCATATTACTTTCACAATGTGACTAGCAAACAAGGGTATTTAGTTCAGGATTCACAAACCCTCAAGCAGATACCGGTCATGAAGAATAAAGCACAGTCACATCCAGATCCAGCACGCTTCGGAGCAGGGCCAGTGCAGCACAGGGAGCAAGACCAGGCTGACCTGCAGTGCCAACAGAGCCGTTACTACACACTGGCCCTTATGAACATTCACATTCAGATGACTGTGGCTTTGACAGATAGAAAGCACCTACACTGAACTTCTCCCATGCTGGGTCTCTCTGTGCCATTTTATTTTTCCACACACAGGCAAAAAGCAGATTTTTGCACTATCTGCTTCTAAGACAAAGCTTAATGAAAAGCAGATGCTTTCTACCATGACTGTTTCCTTTCTTCCTTCCCTAGGTGACTTCTACCCTCTCCCTACCATGGAGGTGGAAGCAAAATTTGGAAGAGCAGCAAGCTGGGAGTCATGCAGGAGCCCTTTATTGCCCAGGGGAAAATCAATGCCACTTAAGCCAACACATATGCTGTAGATAAAAGCACTACTTGCTCAGAGAGGCCACGATCAGGAAAGTTAGCCTGTTCTTAAGTTTCTGACCATTGTAGATGTGTTGCACATGTCTCCAAATATCAGCAAAGATTTTGTGCCATAGGAGAGTCAGATCTAGATGCAATTCAGGTGGAAAACACTACACAGGCAATGCATGTGCCATGCCAGGTGGAGCTAAGAGAACAAATCCATGTCCGTATGTTGTAACCTTACTCTTTTCCCCAGAATCACTGATCTTAATGGGATCAAGCAAAATGGAGCTCTTCTTTCATCACAGCGCTCTCTCTATTAGCAGGTGCAATGGATGGGAAGCCACAGACCCTCAGCTCTTGCTTTTCATCTCTTTCACGGTCTGGAATTGCTTTGTTTATAACAGTATCCTTCATATGCATGGATTCATCTCAGCTGGTGTAGTTTCACATAACCTGCTTTACAAAGGTTGAGAGCATGGCTGCAACATCAGTTCCAGCAGGTCTGGAAAGACAGACTTCTAGTATGAGAGAGAGTTCTGGTAGACCCTTTGCCTTGGTAAGACCAAAACCTTATGCCTGACTGTTCCTGATATGCAAAGGAAGGCTACTATGTCATTCCCACCTTCAAGACAGCCAGATTAACAGGCACTGTGTAGGCACCAGTTGTCATTATTTAACCAAAAGCACCCTTCTCCCAACCTGATCCCCAACCCTTCCAGGGGTGGGCTGGCTGACACATACCATATCCCTCTCCACCACACTGCTTCCTTAGGGACTGCCTTCCTCTTGCTTCCTAGTGCTGCCACCTTCCAGAGCTCACACAGGTACTCAAAGGGCAAGCACCTCAGCTTTAATCCTCAAAGCCATCAGCAATTATCTTGCATCACCTGTGCACTGTTTGTTCCCACCGGTGTTGAAAGCTTCCAACAGCCCTTGCCTTTTCAAAGGGCACTGCAGACAGCCATTTACACTTAAAATAGATATTAAAATGAAGCCACCTGCATGCCTTCCAGCTCCCAAACTGCAGAACAGAGTGATGGATAATGGAAGTGTACCAACACATCAACAGTTTCCACTAGCAACTGCTGCAGAATAGCATGATACCAACTTCAAATATGGACAGGAAATGGCTTTTGATATCAAACGTAAGTTTCAACCCCACAAGAGTCTCTAAAAATAAGCACCTTATTGCCACCCACCCTTGAGTTCATACCAAAAGGATTGTGGAGAAGGACCAAACATTAGAAACAGAAATAATAATAGAGGTACAGTTTTAATTAACTGATTCTATATTCTTCCCCTTTCTACTCGACCTGCTGCCTCATTCAGCACACAGAAGTGCTCCACAGATGAGGCTATCTTCTTTATTCACTCTGTGGCTGTATTTATCTGCACGCCAGCAGCGCACTGCACAGCATACAGAACTCTGCTTCCCTCCTGGGCTTTTCGATTTGCCTCGTTATTATCACCACTGAGCAGTTCCCAAACTCAAAAAGACTTCTGTCTTCCAGTCACCCCTACAAAAGCAAACCATTATCACAGGCATTTTAGAGACAGGGGAATTGATTCATAGTCAGATCACAGCTGAAAATCTACAATGCTGACCATTAATTTCAGCCACCATTTGCTGGCTGCCTCTACATACAAAAGGAAACAGCTTGCGGCCACTACTAGAAAGCTGGGTGTGTGTGGTTTGCTCAGCATTGCATTCAGGGTCCATGGTAAAGGCAGAGAGAGAAGAATGGGTTTCTACAACCCACTGTAATGTTCTTCATACAGCTAGCTGTATTCATCTTCTTGCCTGCACACAGAGGTCAAAGGAAGGTTGCACGCATCTCCTTAAGCCACCAGTCACCTCAGGTCAGGATTCCTGACTTGGGAAACACCAGGAAGCTTCCCACTAATGTGGATGGGAAACACAAGAACACAAAGATAAGTGTCAAAAGGATTAATTAATCTTCGGTGCCACTATCAAGACTCCAATAGTCCATGTATAGAAATCTCCATGCACTCAAAGCACAGTTCCAATGGGTTTCAGCTGTAGTGGTGATTTCTGCAAAGCAGACCCCAAGGGCTCCCATCAGCCCCTTTCCTCCCCTGCAATAAGTCATGTCTGCGTAGATCTGCTTTTAAACAATTGAGCACAAGCTCTGTCTTGGCTGAGAACCAAGTGCTGCACATTTGCATCCCAACTTTACGCCTTCTTGCGCATTGAGCCCATCCAGATGGCAGGCTGTATTTGAGGCTTAATGATCTGCTTCTCCTCCCCCCAGTATGGGCACAGTAAATCACTGACAAATCTTCCTGATGGTCTTTTAGGGGGAAGACAGATCAAATATATATAGTGTGTTTTAAAATACCAAGTCCTTGGGAAAATTATGGTCTGCAACACTGGTGCAGAGCATGGCTTCAAGTGAATCACTTTAAATGCTTGCAAGTAAGGTTTCCCTGCCAGCCCACCCTTCCCAAGTCCCCACGCCTGGGACACTCAAATCTTTGCCAGGCAAAGATTTTGCCAGACTTGGCTTGCTCACTCCACTTTCGGTCACTGCAGTTCCCTGCCCTCTCCAAAGAAAGGCTCTTTTAGCAGAGACAGGCAGACCAAAACTCTTGGAAAAATCTCAAGAAGAAAAGCTAGAGTTTGGTCTGTTTGAAGGATGGGCATTGCTCACCACAGAGGCTGCTGGAGCCCTGGCTTCCAGCGCAGAATTTTACACATCCGAGTCATAACCAAGACATGTACATGTTCATCACATGAGACCCCTCTGCATCTTCTGCCCACAGAGCACGGCGCAGAATACGGGGATCTGCACACAGGACCAGATCTCAAACATTGCAGAGAGATCTTAAGATATCTTTATGTGTAGCTACATAAGATACTTCTCTCATTTGATGAGATGGTAAAGTGATACACACAGACTCAGACTCAGTAAATGGCCACAGCAACATGACTGCCCTCTGCAACATCACACAGAAAGCTGTGGCAGAGGCAGACGCTGCCTCTGAATTGTCCTGACGGCATTTAACAGCCTTAGCGTGAAGACACCTCTGTGTCTAGCCAGGGGACCTCCATCCCATTGTCTTAAAAATTTACAGTATCTGTAGTGATGAAGGCAAAGGCTTCACCCTCTGCAGTCCTTATTGCTGCCGAGCTCTGACCTCTCCGAAAAGCTGCTCCCACTGTGCCTGCTGAATGAAGCATGGTCCTGTGTTGAAACACCATGTGCTCTTATATTTAAAGATCAGTGAATGGTTTGGGATGCCAAAGCGATTAATTCAGGTTCACACCAAACAATTGTGACATTTCCTGGGTACTTGATTTTGTTCTTCAAATTAAGTTTTTTTTATAATCAAAAGACTATTTTCCAGTGTATGCAGTAATAAGAAGAAACTCTCTCCTGTGGAGTTCACTGTGTTTCTATCCACTTAAGGTGGATCTGACAGCTTAAGTTACACCGGACAACTTAAGCTATTTGTATGCCTGGAGCTAACCATCTGCATAGGAGTAAGCATCAGCTATATCTTATATGTAATACACTGCACAAAATATAAACATATCCACATGTGCATTCAAATAAAATGTCAATGCTATTTCTCACAGAATATGGGAGCAAGGGCCAGGGGCCAGCGAAATAATTTTCAGCTTTTAAGTGACAGACAATGGAAGTGATCCAGTCTTGCATCTCATAAGTACTGGCAGATTGGTCAGGATTTGGATGCTAACAAAAAGATTCCGTACACGGGCCTGGTTTCAACTAATGAGCATGTGTCCATATGGCTCTATGTGTGCATGTGTTTATACTGAGTGTTCTTTCCAGTTAATGGGTGTTGCATAAGTACAAGTGTGCATGTGTGTGCCTGTGAAGAGAGGTTCAGAGCTAGTTCAGAAACGTCCAGCAGCACAACACAAATTCAGTGCTGACACCCAGGAGAAAAGGTCTTGTATATTAGCTGTGGCAAGACCCCGGAAATATTGTATTTTAAACAGAAAACCTCCCTTCCCTGGCAGGAAATCAGATCCACATGACAGCAGTGAAAGCACCAAACCCCCGCTGACCATGGGGGATCTGCCTTTGTGTTGGGGCAGGGTTAGCAAGAGTTGGTGCTGGGATAAACCCCACCCAGGGAGACAGAAGAATCTAATACCGTTGAACTTGCTCCTGGCAGACACACCAGCCAGGGTGCCCTGCTCTGCCTGCAGTGCGAGCAGGCAGAGGCTGTCGGTGCTTACTGCTCGGGTGGCTGGTACCAGCCTCCTCTTGCAGGGGCAGATCCTGCCGTTCTCTCTGCCTCCCTAACAAACACCTTGCTCTGCCCATGCCTGCAGCTGGCCCAGCTGTGTGCGTGTCAGACCATGCGCCCGCCTGAGATCTGCCAGCAGACTGCAGGTCTGTGTGTCTTGTCCACAGCCCTTGCTTCTCCTTCAGCATTTTTTTTAAAACAATGGAGCTATCAGCTCAGTAGTTGTCAGTCGGGTAGAAAGAGGAATAGGCAAAGAGAGAAAATACTTTGTACCTGATAGGAAAATCCAACCCAGCAATTTTTAAATAATTTGTGCATCCTTATGCTTAATTTAATTCTTTATCCTCCTCTGCCTCAGTTTCTTAAGTTATAATTGGTTCTGCAAATGACAGGCTAATTTAAAGTTAAGATGTACTAATGAGGTTAATGATGACCATACAGAACCACAGACTCTGGCAAGGTGCTTACCTGCTAATTTAGGGTTATCTTGCCTTTCCAGCTCTACATTTCTTCCCCTCAAGATGCACTAACTTTACACTGTCCTTACTAATGCATAATTTAAGTTGGCACACTTTCACCTCTCTGATATCAGTGCCTAAATGTTTGCTTTAAGTACCCCTACAAGCTCTTCTCTCATTTTATTCCCTACAGCCACGTACACAGGGCTCAGGACCCAAACAGTCCTGGCATAACTGTGGGTCCTAAAGAGCAAGATGGCAGCCTGATATCACCAGTGCAAGACTGAAAGCTTTTTGGGAAGGAGGGGATTAGGATAAGATATGCCATGGGATCAGGCTGAATTCAGGGATAGCTCAACTGCTTGGAAACAAATCTGGGCCCAGAGATCCTAAAAGCTCTGAGACTGTGTGCAAGACATTCACCCTTGCCCTGCCAGATCCCTGGTAGAAGTGCAGTCATTGCCCAGCCCAGTTTTAATCTTAACTCTATCTGCAAGAGAGTTAACTGGTTCCTGCCTCACATATGTTCCTATGCAGAAGTCATTCACTCCTGCCAAAGCCAGTCCTTCTCCATTCTGGGGACCATGTTGGATACAACAATAATATGAGCACTTCAGCATCTACCGCTCAAAGCCATAGCCTTAATAGCCACTCATGACTCAGGTGCTGAACCGTTTTGGACCTTTTACAAGTGGAGACATTGTCCATCTTCTACACTGAACAGTTATTTCGGTGCCTTCTTCCAATGAAGAGATAATCCCCTGTGACAACTAGCAATGAAAGCTACAAAGCAATCCACAACAAAACCACTACTCAATAAAACCATTACATAGCTCAGTAAGTGTGGGCTGGATGAGTGGTCAGTGAGGTAGACTGAGAACTGGCTGAAAGGCAGAACTCGGAGGGTTGTCATCAGCGGCGCTGAGTCTAGTTGGAGGCCAGTAACTAGTGGTGTCCCCCAGGGGTCAGTACTGGGCCCAGTCTTGTTTAACTTCTTCATCAACGACCTGGATGAAG
>Ga0065711_1038416_pt1 | contig 18787 bp, 9 predicted proteins | sample Hoacrofraction12_FD_59098 | JGI IMG/M metagenome (GOLD analysis project Ga0065711, IMG submission 59098) | Hoatzin crop microbial communities from Cojedes, Venezuela - Epithelial fraction 12 v2 (version 2) | ecosystem: Host-associated > Birds > Digestive system > Esophagus > Crop | place... | reverse complement strand
AGGGGGGTTGGACTAGATGACCCACAGAGGTCCCTTCCAACCCCGAACATTCTGTGATTCTGTGATTTTTTTTTTTTTTCCCAGATTTCTTCTCGGGGAGGTTGTAGTTATTTCGCTGTTATTCCTCTCTGCTGAGTTTGGTCTGTGGTATGGCACTGGTTTGGTACAAAACACAACACACACACGGAGTTTTTTTTTTAACCAATTCTCGATCCTTGCAGAGCTGGTCCTCCTCCTGGGATCTTGCATTGCTGTAACCGGGCAGACGATGGCACTGCAGCATCGCCTTTCCTCTCTGCCTGCTGCCACGCACCACATCTGCGGGATCGGCTCATCCCCAGAGCTCTGACCGCCCAACTTCCAGTTTCTCTTTATTAATGGCTGTTTTGCACCCGTTCTCTCCTGAAACAACATTGTGCATAGACCTAAATAGCTCATCTCCGTCTTTGGTACTGGGTGCCTGTACGTACAGCTAGAGTCGTGTTCCCTTCATTGCACCAGGCTGCGCAAGGCAAGATGCTCAGAGCCTCCAGTTATAAGACAGTCTTTCCTCCTCCTTGAGTGCTGCATCTTTCCCAATGCAGTTCATCTGTCTTCAGCAGAGGCTGTTGTAGATCAGAGGGATGATGTTTTACCATCACTTTCTACAACAGTTTGTATCTCTCCTGACTCCATTTAAGACCACTTTTTCTTCTTGTGTACATACATCACATTGGCAGCGCATGCTCACCCCATAATCACCTCATATGCACGCATCTTTCTCTGTTTCACGCAATTCTAGCAGATGACTTCCTAGCTTATAGAGAAAGGTTTTGTCATCAGTTCCATATTGCAAAACCATGAACATTGTACTGCTGAATTTTGTCTTATTTTGATTAATACTCCAGTCTTCAAGCTCACTCAGTTCTTCTCAGACTGCGTCCCCAATTCTCTTCTCCATAGGTGATGCCTCTTACCATTAATGGCTCAATATTTATTTCAAATCACTAATGCAAACAATAATCATTACCACCTCTGATGATCTCCATTAATAACTGTTCTCCAACATGGTATTTTCCACCTTAACGTCAGTCGTTGCCACACCCCCTTAGCCAATTCCTTATCCACCACACAGTTCCTTAATGTTAGATTCTCTTGAGGCTCACTCCCAAATGAAATGAAGTCCAGAGGTGACCTGTCACCCCACTTTTGACTAGGGCAGTGTCAGGTGAATTGGGCAGGACTTAACAAATTGAGTCTCCACTTTAGTGTCTTTCATTATCCATTTCTTTGAAATCCCAGAAGAAGCATTTGCAGGAGAGACCTTGGCTGGGATTGCCCAGGATGAAATTTCTCCCAGAGTGAAGCTGACCCCACGCTGTTCCTGGCTAGGCAGTGGAAAGGGATAAATTCCACTAGTGCCCAGAACAGAGGAGAGCGCACTCAGGCATCCATGGCTGACCCTCAACCACACCATTAGATTTTTCTGATTTGTTTGGCGCTCTACATGAGTGTAGCTGGAAAACTAACAACAACCCTCCTCTGCTGTGGTACATGTGCAGTTTCACAGCTGCCACAGGGCTGCATGCCTCTCGCCTCTCTGCGCTGGGAGCAGGGGCCTTGGCTGCAGGGAAGTGGTAGCTGCTGGATGCCCTGCGGAGTGACAGGCCTGATGCCTGTTTAAAAGCAGCCAGCCCTACTCCAGGGAGCCGTTTTTCTCTCTGTGCAATTTATCCTATTAGCACAGTCACCCTCCAAGCAGCACAGGTCGGAGCTCTGAAGGGCTTTGCCAGGGAAGTGATGGTGGAGCGGTCAGCCCTTCCCTCCCGGTTCCCTCCCACTCTCCCCAGAGCCAGGAAATGCAGTAACCGGTAGCTAATGTGCTGGGCCCTGTGCTGCCCTCACTAGCAAGGAAATCCCTTTGCTCCTGTACAGCTCGCAGTTGGAGCTTCAGGGGTGATTACAGGATCGTGCGCTGGTAATAGCGTTCAAGTCCTGCTTTGATCACAGAGAAAGGGAAGGCAAGACACAGCAGACACAGCTCGAGGTCGTCAAGCAAAGGCAAGAATCAAAGCTAAAGCCAATGCTTCCTCCAGGAAGGGTGGGAAAGGCACGCTTCCTTCTCCTTCACCTTCTCCCTGCAGCATGAGGCCACCCAAGGGCTGCACCGTGGAGGGGATGACTGAAGCCGAGTTACTCCAGCGGAGTGCTGGGCTGTGGTGCGCACGCATCCTGGCATGTTGCAGGGATACAAAGAAAGGAGATGGCTTAAATTTTACACTGTTGCTGGTATTTTAGACCAGTGTGCTTGAATCAAGCTGGCAGGTTCTTGCTTTGGGGTTTTCTAGACAGTAGGGAGCACACTCCCTTTATTTTTCAGCAGCTCTGCTGGACATATCCAGTAAAATCCTCTGCATTTCAAAAGAGGCTATAAATGAAATGCTTGTGATGTGGCTGCGCCAGCTAGACAGGGAGCTTGCTACGTGAAAAAAACTTTATAGCTGCACTTCTGGTGGGGACTGGCTGGTGTGGATGTGTGGCAAACCCCTCACCATGGCCCAGGGACATATATCTGAGCCCCACGCTCTGGGGCCACCATTTAATTAAATATTACACAGCTTAAAATATTTATAGGATTTAATTTTTAGAATATGTAGAAATTTCTAGCCTAATGTACTTAGGATTCAAATATATGCAGTCAATTGATGTTTCCTGTGGCTTCCAGATGGTCTAAAAGGAACATTTTATATTGCCCTGATTACTAGCACAAGAAAGAGATTTCAGGAAGGAAAAGGAGCACTTCAACCTAAGACAAGTAGTTGCAATAAAGCCTACGAGCAGACAGGGAGGTCACAGAGAAGGGAAGGACCATCTGGGTGCTCTGCTCTGCCATCAGGATGTCATTCTTGCCTTGGTCCTTTTCCTTAATGATTTTTAGTATTGGAAAGATGGCCGGTTATAACCAATTTTATGTGTTTTTACCTGACAGAAGAGGAAAGCATCTACTGCAATGACTGCAACTGCCTACATGGAAATGACAGACAACTTTGGCATCTGTTTCTCTGTAAAGGAAAGAAACTTCATAGGGGTGGCACTGATCCTGCTGTTGTCTCCCATGGAGACAGCGAGTCTGGTCCATGCATCTTGAATGCAGCATGGTCAGAGGGAAATGCAGAACCCTCTCAGGAGCATCTCTGGGGCCCCAAAGTTTTCCGCTTTTGGTTGATACAAGTAGTTGTTTGGTAAGGCCACCTTAGGAGAAGGGTCCTTCCACAGACTGAGTGTCTCCAGGGTGCCTCTGGCTGTGTTCTATTTTGGGGGCATTGCAGTAGGTACTGATAGGTGGTTGTATGTGAGTTGAGGGGTATAATTCTCAACCGTCAATGCCCCTGGGGTTGCCCCTAGTGTTTTTTAGGATGAAGGAGTGATGCTTTAGAGTCTTTGATTTGTCCCTTCCTACTGTACATGTCACGCAACAGATCTAGCCCTGCATCACTTGAGCAGAAGCCATTGCAATGACAGAAGTCCTGTGCTAAGCAAGCTTTTTCTTTACTTTTTCACTTCAAAGCATGAAATGATCAGTGACACAAGGACCCCTCCATGGACAGGTGATAACCCACATCACCAACACTTTGTCCCACTTATGTCTAGCCTACAGGACTTTCCTCATCTTGCCTTCTGAGGTATTCTTTCTTCCCTCTTCCTTCAAGCCAGCCTGTGAGCTCGTGGGGAGACTCCATAACCTCAGTGAAAGTGATGGAAGCACCAGCATCTCCTACAAGGAAAGGCTGAGGGAGTTGGGCTTGTTTAGCCTGAAGAAGAGAAGACTGAGAGGGGACCTTATAAATGCTTAAAAATATCTTCAGGGTGGGTGTCAAGAGGATGAGGCCAGACTCTTCTCAGTGGTGCCCAGCAACAGGACACAGGGCAATGGGCACAAACTGAAACATAGGAAGTTCCACCTGAACATGAGGAAGAACGTCTTTACTTTGAGAGTGACAGAGCACTGGAACAGGCTGCCCAGGGAGGCTGTGGATTCTCCTTCTTTGGAGATACTCAAAACCCGCCTGGACAAGGTTCTGTGCAGCCTGCTCTAGGTGACCCTGCTTTGGCAGGGGAGTTGGACTAGATGATCCCCAGAGGTCCCTTCCAACCCCTACCATTCTGTGATTCTGTGATTCTGTGATTCTGTGATTCAATGAATTCTTCCCATTCTCCTAAGAGTTTGAGTGACTCCTCACAGACGACACAAAATGTGAGAACAGATCCATTCAAGCTGATCTGTGCAGTCCCTCACATGCCTTGCCTTGCATGGCTGGCTGGAGGCCCAGTAACCTACTTTTATCCAACCTCTGATAATCTTGCCCAGATAAGCTTTGTAAAAGGCAGGACCTTGGAAAAACCTACCTTTCCAGAATAATTTTGTGCTTTGCTCTATTTTCCTTTAAATTTTATCCTTTCTATTTTCCTTTCGGCTCCATCATTGGCAATTGCTACCCACTCTCATTTCTTCAGACGTATTTTAGAGACAGCTCAAAAGCACACCTGATTCCCTGGAAAGGCTCTTGTGGCCGTGTTCAGAAGAGGACTGAGAAGCTAACACTGGAATTAGTGCCTCTAAGATCAAAACTGGATCTTGAAATCTCTTCTTTCTTACTGCTTGTCTCTGGTGGTGCCTGTTTCCCCAAAACACTGTTGTTTTTGACATTAACATTTCGAAGGTGCCTAAACCTCATTCTTGTGGTATACTCAGAAGCACCTGTCTTGACAAGACTGATCAGATTGCTCTCTGCCCCTTATATGGGCCTTTTGTTTTTAGACTGAGGTGATACCAATTACTCTCTGCTAATACACCAGCTTAGTGAGCAAGGAATCACAACGGGCCTGGCGTTTTAAGTAATGAAATGACTGGCTTTATCTCTGAGTGAATACAGCAGGTTTGGTGTTAGCTCCATCCATCAGAGAAAGAATACAGTCAACCCAGTTTGAAATTGCTCCTGAAGACATTACAACAAGAAAAATTTAAATATTCTTAGAAAATTATTTAAAAATTCATTCCAATGAATGGATGCTCTCGATCTACTCCATGTCCTAGAATTAGCTGATTACATAGTTGAGGAACAGAAATAGTGGTACCTGACCTACCTTCCCTTTTAAGCAATTCAGATAAAACTTGAGCCTGGGGTGTTAGTTAGTCTAACTGTACAGACACTTTTAAAAGCTAAAAACATGTTTAGTAAATAGGGAAGCATAATTCAAGCAACAAACCCCAGGAAATGCCAGCTATATCACTGATCCTGTAACACAGAAAGAGGCCCAGTTCTTCCGCAGGCAAATGGTTTGCTGCGAGTATTTCACGCTGCTCTGTGCACAATGAATCACACAGCTTCTCTGCTCATCTGCACCCTGGGTCACCCAGTGGGGATTCCTTCACTGCAGTCATTCAAGGCGAGATGCTATAATAAACCTTGCTAATAATACTTCCCAGCTCCACTGCAACTTTGTCTGCAAGCACTTTGCAGAGAACAAGAAAACCATTCGTCTGGAGAAGGATGAAAAAAGTTTGGACAAGACAGTTTGCTGAACTCTCGTATGCCTTTGCTTGCTATCAAACCACCTGAAGGGGCTTAGTGTTTGTTTTTTTTTTTATATTACAGCCTAATAAGAGCCTTTGGGATAAACACAAGAACGTATTCAATAGGCAAAAAAATCCTTTTTCTCCAAGGCATTCCTCATCTTGGCTGGAGTATTTTTGTAGGGCTTTAAACAGGAAAAGCATAGACTCTCTAAAGCTCGCAGACATGTGTGTATTTCCTTGATGATGCACATAGGGGCAGGAGAAGTTAGCATCTAAAAGCAGAGGCATTTTTGCCATGTTACCCTTCAGGGCTGTGATCATCTCCTGATATTTCAATTAGTTCTGTTAGTAGGGACAGAGTGGGATTGGGGTTAGAAGATGTACTGGGTTGGAGCAAAGGTTTGCCGTCTCTCCAGATCAGTTATTAAACCAGCCCTTTGGCAGCAGCCCATTTATTCGGCTTTTGCACTCACTATTGACTAGAGACCTGCTGGGAACCAGGGTGAAGACCCCTGGTTTGTCATGTGGCAGCAAGTCATATATGCCCCTTTAGTCCTGTCAGCCTGAGTGGGAGTAACGAAACGGGTCTCCATTAAGATGTTTCTAATTGAATTGGTCTGTAAGAGGAAGGCAGCTTCTTTGCTGAAGCCTTTGGCCTCAGACTCATTTGCTCTTTGCCCTCAATTCCCCCAGTTCCCCACCTCCGGGAGAGCGGCAGAGCGCGAGAGTCAGTAGCTGCCCACGCAGCCCGGTGCCTTGCTGCTCCCCGGCCCTCGGCATCTCCCGACACAGCCAGCCTCCTCCGGCTTGCTGCTTTGGAGATGGGCTCTGTCTGGCAGAGCAGCTAAGGAGGATAAGAGACAGAGGACTTTTTTCTCCACCAGTGTTAGCATGCTGGGCAAGATGCTGTGTCTGCCCAGCTGGGCAGAGCTGGGGGGGAGCCATGTGCTTTGCCCCAGCGTTACTGGATCTTGTCCGGCATTTCTTGGCATCGAGACTCTTGGGAAAATTGTTTTCAGAGCATTTTGCAGTGCTTTCCCTTCGTTTGTACCCAGATGCTGCTTATGCCAGTGTAAATCTGGAGCGAGTGCCTTGACTCCAAAGGAACAACAGGCAGCATTGAGTCAGCAGGCTTGCCTCAGAGCAGAATCAGGCCCCCAGGGCCCATGCAGTTTTGGGGTTGAGTGAGGTTCCTGCACATTGGAGAGCTGCATCACAAAAGCTGGGCCAGATTATCTGTCCTTTCCATTCAGCTCTGAAGGAAATAGGGAACAGCTTGATGCTTTAGGGCTGACAAAAGCCCTTAGCGTGAGGCTGACCACAGAGAGCGAGAAGTAGGTAAAGCCAGCTATTATGGCAGTCCCCAAAATAGAGTCTGAGGGGAGGGCACGTGGCCAGCCCCTGCCTGGGCTGGGCTGAATGCTGCAGCCTGTTGCTGTAGCCCAGAATACAGCAGATGCACTGGGGCTGATGCAGGGCTGCTTGGGAAGGGCAGGAGAAAAGCACTCCTTGCTGCCAGCACCCAGGGAAAAGGGGGGAAACTGGGGGGTCTGCACTGTACTTACAGTGGTAAGGTTCACAAAACTCAGAGTCCAACACAGACTAAACTGGCCAGAGTTTGTGAAACTGGGAACAACAGGGTGCCCTCCTATTGGAAAGAGAGCTTGTTCTATTTTCATTCATAGAATGAAGTGTTAATTTTGCTAGGTACCAGCCACCTCACCAGTCACTCTGTTGTGCCTCCCTGCACCAAACTGGACACTTTACTAAGTAGCTGGGGCACACATGGTCCTGTGGTCTTGAGTTAGTAAAACACTTTCGTGCCTTACCTTCAGATCCTTTACAGGCAGGAGGTATCACTGATGGAGGGTCAGTCAGCTGCACCATGCCTCATTTGCCTCCTTGGATTAATAGCACTTTTGTGCCTCTGGCATTTTTTGGCAAATAAAAGCACTGAGAGACTCAGACATGCCCCAGATTGCCTGGACTAGGACATAGCACATTGTGTGTTTTCTTAAAGAAGCCTATTGCCCCTTCCCCGGCTCTGCCTTGCCTCTATATTTATCCTTTTTTAGAGTAAGGTCATTGTATTTGTGAGGCTGCCTTTGTGTTTAGACTAATGCAGTATTATTGTTACCACACTATTTTTTCTGCCTCTTTCTTTCTAATGCTGCAATATGGTGTGGCACTGATCTCTGATTTTCTGTGCACACACCATTTTTAAAATCAAACTAGAATGGACTTCCCCGGAAGCTGTTCCTCTTTTCCACATGTAATACCGATGTGAACTGTTGCTCCGATTAAATAATCCTGCTGTTGGGTAACTTTTCCAAAGAAGTTCTTTCTGGCTTGAAACGTATGTGCGCTTGGACTCAGTCCAAAGAAGACAGTCCCAACCCTATGGGTTCTGCTTGACTTGTACAAGCAGATCCCAGCTGGAACTTGGATCTTTGCATAATAAAGCAACAGCTGCTGCTGACCTACAGCACCTTGTCCCACTGCCCGTTGCGGAGATCGTGTTGCTACTGCGCAAACCTTGCTGCACAAGGTGAAGCGTGGCCTCTCTGGTGGGCTGTTGGTAGAGGGAAGAGCAGGGACTGCTGCTTCCTTGTCTGTGGGTTCTGGAAGTAGGAGCTTGTACATGATGAGACAAAGGGCTGGAGAGTGAAGACAGGAATGGTTTGGGGTGAAGTCCGTCTCCTTCTGAGAGCTGGATGGGACTCTCACTCCTGTTACTGAGTATCAGCAATGGCATGGTTTGCTTCAGAAGTGTATGCTAATTGGAGCTTTTAAGTCATCAGCAGCTCAGTTTTATTATAGCTAGACATGGTGGGCACCAAACTGACCGTCTGACTCTGCAAGACAGTCTCAGCCTTGACAACTCTGCATATCAAGGACTAAAACGTGGCTGCAGCTAAAAACTCTTCAGCGATTTTGGAGTTTTTTTCATTGCCATTTAAATAAGTTAGGGCTGAGGCGACATAATTTTATTTAATCCTGGTTATTAGTCTCTGAAGTTTTCTTTAATTAAAGCCAGATCCTGATGCTCTTGCTTCTGTTGAATCAACCCAGAATCAGAGGGGCGGCACAGGGAGTAGAGTGACACAGCTTGAATCTGGCCTGTAGATTATGAGTTCCTCAGTGGTTGACAGTCTCATATCATTCGCCTGTGAAGTGCCATGTGCTGCACAAACAATAAATAAATACAATTTTTCATCTTCCTTTTAAATTTTGATTGTTTTGCAGACATGGATAAAGCAGTATTTCCTTATGTTGTTAAAGCAGTAATGTCCCTGACTCTCTAGAGTTACACAGACAACATTATGCACCTGATTTAGCTAATTAACAAAGGAGAAGCCACGTTGTGAATCCAGTGTTTGCTTCCCACTGGATTCTTTCATGCTGTGCCTATCAAAAAAGAACAGCAAACATGTGTAGAGAAATGAAAGGAGCCTCTTTGATTGTGTGGACTTTTTAATAAGTGGCACTTTGCATTTTGTAGATCAAGGTCTGGAAATAACACTGGCAGTAATTATGCACATGTGGCATGTCACCTTGATGCACTGGTATGGAATTGAAGGGAAGAACAAATTTACATAACTAATCACTGACAAACAAGATAAAGTGATTGCTATTAGCAAGTTAACTTTTCTCTACAATTACCACCCAGTGCTATCTGAGATACCCCATGTAGTATCTCTGTGGAGAACAAGGAGGGCCTGCTGTGCTTCAGATATCACCACACTGCCTTTTTCATGGCAAATCATAGAATATCGTGTTAATTTATTTTTTATCCTTGGCTGTGAAACTTGGAATCTTCCCATGGGAAGAAGCAGACTCTCTCTTGCACTGGTAGACATGTGGATGGAGGTTAGGCACAAATCTAAATTGCAAAACTTGGTGGATGGTCTTAAAAACTGGCTCATTCACAACACAACACTTGGGGGACCCAAAACAACAGATGATCATAATTTTTACATGGGTTTCAAAACTGGATTATTTCATTCTTTTCAGGTTTTGAGGGGATGCATCTCCATACTTTCCTCTGCAGCTGCTAAGCCTGGAAACACTCTGTCTTTAGCCCTGAGATTTTCCAGTTGGTAACTGGGTTCCTAGCTGTTGGGGTGTTGGCATTAAATACTGTGAATCTCATCATTAAACCAGGCATTCCTTGCAGGGTATGTTTCTCTTTGTCAGCTGGATGGCTCCTGTCTGGCAAACACACACTTCTCATTGAGAAGAAAGTGACATACCTTGCTGTGTCTGGAAGTGAATGTGTGACACTCCTTAGATTGTGGATAGGATTGCTGAGCTCCATGCTGTTTTTCTGTCAATAAAGACCTCCCTGTCCCTCTCTGCATGCTCGTTTGTGTGCCTGACTCTTCACATTTACACTGTGAAGGGTAGTGGTTTCTGCTTGCCAACCAGTATCTTCACTTAAATGCATCCTGCTTATCTATTCCTGTGGGTCCCCTCCTTGATTTCAGGCTTGGGAGCCAGGTGTGGCTATTCAGCAGACCAAAAGCTCACAAAAGTTTAGTCTCAGGTCAGTTGCACCCTCTGCTCTGGTTCACAGAAGGATCAATGAAGCTGTTCCCTGGAGTGAAACAGCTGGAAATAGTGCAAGGTGCTGCCCATCTCGCTGGGTTGCATGGCAAGGTCTGGAGAGGCACGTCCGAATCAAGGGCTTTCCTGGCTTGCACTGCTGGGGTTGGGAGATTTTGCTCTGCGAACTCTATCTCATGTAAGGGCTAGAGGAGAAGTGGCTAAAAACACATGCTGCGGATAAAAAGAAGTAACTTCATGGAGTCTTTCTGAGTCTTTTTTTATTTCTCTGTTTTTATTTATAGCTCTGCTCACAGAAATGGGACTTTCAAACCCATTCTTTGAAAATAAAGAGAATCGGGCCAAAAATATTTCATTAACTGCACCACAATTTTTCTCCCTTGTATCTGGAACAGTCCTCAAAGAAAGGGAAGGCAACTGTGCACAATTAGTACAGACTATGCCAGATAATTGAAAAACAAAAATAGAGTGAAAGAATAAACAGTGGAGATGGAGAAAAGGTCCTCTTTGCCACATAAACACACAGAGAGAAAGCAGAGGATAAGGCTAGGGTAACACAGCCCCACTGTGGCTTTAGTTAGTAACATTTGGGGCTAAACATTGTGTTTGTAAAATGTGCTCATCAGGGTAGCCTGCTTCATCTCACCTTCAGGTCTGCTCAGAGGTTCATTCTTCTCTGAGCCAGAGTCATCTTGGCAAAGTTCCTCTTGACTGAAGACTGCAGAAGAGTACCAAGGCGAAATGCATTACATTGTGGCGAGCTGGGAAGTCTGTCATGCAGAAGTGCTGGACAACGACTGCAAAAACATTCACATGCTTGAGGACACCTTTTGTGCTGCATGAGAGGCAGCTGCCCTGCCCAGGGAGCTTGTTGTGCCTCTGAGCTGGGAAGTGAACTCTAAAAGACATCGAGACTATAAGGGAAGGCCCACTGTAATCACATGTGACCCCACCAACTCAGAGGTTTTCTTGCACAGGCTAGAGGTGTAGAAGGTCAAGGTGTGTGTTCTGGCACACAGAGAAGCTGTCCTACCCCACATGGTGTGGTTGAACTGGAAACAAAGGGGATCCAGCAGCTCATGTCCACATGGCGACCACAAAGCAGGAGGTACTGGGCAGGCTGAAGCATTGTAGCCCAGAAGAGAAGCAGAATGTCAAGTGTTTTCTAATCTAGGCAGGGAATTTCCCCGAGGAAGTAGGGGAAAAAATTATTCAGTCATTTTCAGGAGTTCGGGATCAGTTTGTGTAGGATGATCACTACAAGCATTAATGTAATCGAGGGTTTTCTGAGGGCTGGGTTCAGACTGGAACGGAGGCAGTGGGTGTAAGAGACAGCGAAAGGGAAGAGCTCTCCTCTGGACAGCTGTAGTCTGCTTTTCTGCTGATTTCAGAGGAGGGAGAGCTCTGGAGAGTTAAGGAGAGATCATTAAATTTTGACAGGGTTTAATGATCATTGCTGTGGGGAAAAGCTGTATTTGTCTGTAGTAAAAAAGGGATGCCTTGGGTTTATATCAAGTTTATGTCAGGAGACATTTTGTCTTTATCGTATGAGGAAGAGAAGAAATGGGGTCTATATGGAGGACATACGTCGGTGGTGATTTAAGTGATTCTCTCTGGAAAAAAACCCCACCTCCCCAGCTTACTGAACGAGCCACTTTGCAAAGCAGAAAAGAAGGCAGCAAACAGATAACAGAATAGAAAGTCAGTGTGACATCTGTCTTGCATGTATGCTTATGTTTCACTTTCTGATCTGCGAGTTTTTCAGGCGCAAAATGACTAAATTTCAACAAGTTCAAATCATGCCTCGGATCATCCTATACAGCAAGTTGTTTACCCACTATATTACAGGCAAGTAATTTCAATATTGACAGATTGGCTAAAGCCCAAATTTCATATGCTGCTATTAGCATATTTTTACTGTTTCTGTGCTTACAAAGAACGAGAATGTTCCCTGGCACTCAAGGCTAATAAGTATGCAAATCATGATCTGTGCTGATAGGCACGCTCTTTTTTGGTACATGAATCAGCATGCCAATTTGGCACTCCCCTTTCTGATCAGAGATAAACAGAGCTGCAGGGATTAGGGTGACAGATAATTTCTTCTGAAAACCGTATGAGTTTTGAAACATGCAGAATTGTGTTTAATCCCCCTTCTCTGCATAGTGGATTTGCTATAGAGGAAGCTAGTACACAGGTCTAGAGGAAGGGCTAGTACACAGGTCTCTGTGCCAGAATTTGAGAACCCGTGAGGCTTTCTACTTTCTTAAGGTCACTTCTAAGCTTGTATCTTCAAGAAGAAGAAGAAACAGCTTTGTATCTAATGATTTTAGGGCCTGAAAGGAGATTTACAGTACTAAGGGATCTGTATGAACCCAGAGCACGTGAAACAAGATCTTAGCACAATCAATGATCATGGGTAGCATGCACATATTTCTCAAGCTCACATATTCCCTATCCGTGCACTCTCTTTAGTCATGACCGTCTCACTGTGATGGATCATGCTTCCTTAGCAGCTCACATCTCTAAGTATCCCCTTCAGACTACTCTTCCTTGTATTGCCGAGCTCTGCCACACGAATCTGCGTGACTGGAGCATCGCTTTGTCATATAAGGGAAATGGCATCCCCTTTGCTCTTCTTTCAGTGCTGCTTTTTAACTGTGGGACCACTACTCTCCTCCTTCAAAAGAGCACTTTGAGAGTCGACATCTGAAAACCAGCAAGGCATTTAGACTTTACAGTAGTGGAGGTCACTGGAGCACATAAACAGACAAAATTATACTGGAAGATACTAACGCAGATCAAAAGGAAAACTTAAGACTCCTTTCATGTTGCAGGTATTTCCTTCTCTCAGCCTCAGCCAGTCCATCCTGTCTCACTAGCCGTTTGTAATCTGCACCTGACTTCTCTCTTCTTACAGTAATAGCTGCTGTTTAAGTCCCAGGGTATAACTCTTTTATCTCAACCAACACTCCTTTGAGAGCATCAGCAAAAAGGCTGCTAAGTGTCATCCCTGTTGAATGTAAACGAGAGCCTCTCCTGTGTTTGAATATCAATGTGTTTGATCTTGAGTCAGGCCTGGTAGCTGATGATTTGGGAGCTTCTTTGTATGTGCTGTTGTTAATAACTCCTTTTATAATTCTTGTTATTGTCTTTTCACTTGGAGAGCTTGAATGTGCAGCTTGCTTTCTGTTACCCATTTTTTGCCTAGAGAAATAAAATGAGCTTACTTTGTTGTTTTTCCCTGGCCTTCTTCGGTTAGATGCATGCCTTCCTTGCCACTGTTGGAAACTTGCAAAACTCACTGGAGAAACTTGCCCTGTAGCGTAACCTAGATTGTAACATAAGAAAAAAGCACAAAAATAACCAGTGCATAGGAAGCCCTGAAGTTGCCTGCACCCTAGGAGAATGCCAGCTCAGATGACTCCTCATTACAAGCCTGATGTATGTTTCCAGCTACCAGGGTCTTGCTGAACATCTGGCAGGGTCATGTGCCATATCAGGACCACGTGAGACCTCACAGGATCTTAATGGTCTGGAGTGATTTGTTCAATTGGTGAAGGTCTAGTCTCGGATTTAGAAGTCCTGATCTCAGTTTTCTGCTGTGTGACAGATGTACTGAGGCTAATCATTTAATCTCTGTAGACTCCATTTCCCTTCTCTGAAAGAGGTGCATTTTGTACTTGCTGTGAGAACAGGTAAAGAAATCAGAGCACTCAGATATGACTTCAGGCAAAAAAGGTACCTTATGGTGGAAAATGTTTGAAGAGAAAATGAAAATCCAAGAGAAATGGGAAGGTAGAGTTCTTAGTGAAAAAATGGAAGAGGTCACTGAGATCGAATAAGGAGAAAAAATAAGACTTGATAGAAGGTGGTCAGTGGCATGGACCCCAAATGTGTCCTGAACTACATAAAGAGCAGCCTTCAGAATCAGCCCTAAGCCAGGAGTCCTGCATATTCATCCCATTCTCCACCTAACCACCCCTGTAAGCATGGCTGACCACGACTGCTCAGGCACAACCTAAACTCTGCAGATACTGTGCTCTCCTCCTAAATGCTTACAGATTTGGAATAGAGAGTCTAGTTTTGAGGCCATCTTACCAGGAAGTATAGACATATTCTTTGTCTTTAAGCCCTGTAGAAATATTTCCAGTAGGCTTCAGGAGGCTCTGGATCAGAAAGCTAATCCCTTCCATAGCAGGTTGCATTGCAAGCTGCCAAGAAGAGCACGTCTTCATCAATATTTTATTACATTTTGTCTTGCAGAGATGATGGGAAGTGTAGGATCTGCACTGCTGGAAGGAAAAAGAAAGAAGGGGTTAGACATCCACACTAAAATTTAATATTAGAGTCAACACACTTCCTGAAGACTCCTAACTTGCAACGCATTCACCACTCGTAAGAACATCGGTTTTCCAAGTGATAAATTAAATCCTGAGGTAAATGCCAAGGATTCTGATGAGAAATTGTATTCAATACTTAGGCCATTGACCACACAATAAGTAACATTTTGTCAGAGTGGAGCTTCTATTTCTGCTAAAGGTCTAGCTGTACTGGACAATACACAGGCTCAATACCCACTACAAAGTAACCCCTGTGCAAGCTAAAGGCTGAATCAAAAGGTCACACTCTATTGCCCTGGTTTTATGTAGTCTCTCAAATGTCAGTTAACATCTGAGACTCCCGTGCTGAAAACAACAGTGTAATGGAGATGTTCTCAATTTTCCTGTGGGATCTTGCAGTGTCTTCTCAAGGATAGTAGATAACAGGGTAAGAGACATTATTTTATGTGTTACACAGAGAGGTGGAGAACAGCTAGCCAAGAGAAGGCTCTAGACTTGCTTTTACTAAAGAAGTGCCTGACACAACAGTGAAGCTACGATAATGATGTTTCAAGGGGATGTGGTAAGGTAATTAAGTTTTGCAGGAAAGCCGTCCTAGATAGATCTTCCACTTGCCCACATTCCTGATGTGAGGAATATGAGAGTCCTGTCAGTGCTACAGAATCAACGTTTGCAAATGTTTTCTGTGGCTATTTTGTTTGTTTGCATAATGACCAGGGCTTATCTTGGCCATTATAGTTGATAACTTAGGAAGAAAAGAGCACAGAAATATATTAAGATATATATCTTAAAGCTTGTTGCTCTTTAAAGAATGAATATTGGATCAACACCATGGAAAAATGGCTAACTTTGCATCATGTATCTGGATCTACACTCAAACCGCTAATTTAGTCTCTTAAGAACACTGTCATTGTATGGATGTCAAGAAGGCCTTGTATAACTGCATGAATAGCTTATGTTAACATGAAGAAAATCATGCCTTCTAAAACTCATACCACATGGATTTAGAACAATTCATCATTGTAACCAAAGGGACCATTTTGATGATCTAAACTGACCACCTTCCTAACAAAGATGAAAGAGCCAATCTCTTAACCCTTTTTGGGAGTACATCATTGTTAGTCGTGTTACGTGTTGGAAAGACATGCAACTTAGACTGCAATATATCAAATACATGAAAATCTATCTCAAATCTTGTCCTGGTTTCGGCTGGGATAGAGTTAATTTTCCTCCCAGTAGCTGCTGCGTTTTGGATTTAGTAAGAAAAGAATGTTGATAACACTGATGTTTCTGGTGGTTGCTAAGAAATCAAGGCCTTTCTCTACTCCCATATTTAGCTAATGAGCAGGTGTGCAGGAGCTGGAAGGGAGCATAGACAGCAGATAGCCCAAGCTGGCCAGCAGAAATATTCCATACCACAGAAGTTATGCTGAGTTTTATAAAAGGATGTTGGCCAGGGAGCAGGAATCTTTTCTCTTTTCTGTGAGTTCAAATCGTCTCTCGTCTGGGATTTGAACTTTTCCAAGGAGTTCAGTCTTTTTCTGTGAGTTTGGCGAAATCCACACAATTCATGAGCTCCAGGATACCTGCGGGTTCCACAATCACTACTCGGGGACTGGCTATGCAACTAGTGGTCAGGCGGTGAAAAAAATTTGTATTACATATAGATAGTTTTGCATATTCATTATTACTATTATTAATTTTGGTATTAGTATTTACTGTGTTGCCTTATGAAAATGTCTTTCTCTCAGCCCACGAGTTTCCCCTTTTGTCCATTTCTCCTCCCCATCCTGCTGTGGTGGAAGGGGAGGGGTGAGCGAGTGGCTGTCTGGTGCTTAGCTGCTAGCTGCTGGGTTAAACCACAACAGGCCTAGACAAGCTATTTGAACACTTCATTAGCCTGACACTTAGTTTTTGTGTCTCATTAGGAGAGTGGCTTTCTCCAGTTTCAGCAATTGGCTCCCAACGTGCAGTTTCCAAAGGCTGCCTGACACTTTCCCAGGTAGATCTTTGTAAACTCTCATCAAGCAAACTTTTAACCTCAGATAGAGGTAAATTAATATCTTGGATCTCTTGGATGAATTAAGTATCTTACACTGAGAGATGTTTCTAAGTTTTAAGTACTCCTGGAGATCTTTTCTGCCCTCATTTCAGTTTTTCAGCTGCTTTTGTGAAATGTGGAAAACAAGATGGACTTCAATATTCCGAAAAGGGCCTCATGAGAGCCATTCACAGAACTAAAGTTGTCTCCTTACTCCTCTGTGAAATCGTATTGCTTGCCAGTACCACATCTGTGCTTAAACTAATGTCCACAGCATTGCACTTGCAGTACGTCTAAGTGTCTATCACTGCTCCTAAATCAGTGTGCGGCAATCTACACTTCAGCATAATACGACCCGCAGCCAGCAGAGTGGGTGGAAGGCAGGCAGAGGTGTTGTATTAACTTGATGGCAGTAGGCCTTAGTTATTTTGATGTTATTATTGGGTAGCACATGGTTTTGGTGGAGGGTTTTTTGGTTTTGTTTTGTTTTAATTTTATTGCACAAACATGCTTCAAAATCCTTTTCAGCCCTTAGCAAGGAAAAGGTTCTCCTCCCTTAAGCTAAATCTTTGTGAGGATCATCATTCTCTCCACCACTGTTTTGAGCTCTCTGTAATATGGAGACCCCTTAGGTATTTTTCTGGATGCTCTGCACTCTTTGTCTGAACAAGACTGACAATCCTCAGTGTTATAAGCAATTTTTTTCTGCCATTCTAATAACTAGGAAAGACTGGTAACAAAGCTATCATTACAATGCGACTTACATGCTGACTTTTGTCATGGCAACTCTGTTTAGTTGTGAGCAAAGTAATAACTGTATTAAATAAGGAGTCTTTTGCCCCAGAGAAAAACGTTAATTTTTCACAGTTTGCCTGTTGCAGTAGCTATGAGTGTTCCCCATCCAAGTCCTCTATCTGCACACATGGTGTGGGGTATTGCTATGTAAAGGATTCCTGATTCAGCAAAATATTCCAACATGCTCCATTTTGAAAATGCTTGAGAAAGTATTTACTGTAGCAACAGAAAAAATAGTAGTTCATTGAAGCAACAGTTAGCAAAAGCGAGATAAAGGAGGATGAGATGTGTGAAAAGACAAAGTGAAATCAAAGAAAAATAAACATTTGCCTTCTTGAATGCAAGCAGACTTCTATGGACTCATGTACAGATATTTGACTGGGCACCTGCTCTAGAGTAACCATATGATGAGAGGCAAGAAGTAACAGATCTGAGATCTCTTAAGTGATGACCTCCAAGATTTATACACAGAAAATGCCTGTTAGTAGTAGCACATGGTCCCCTGAGGCTTTATTGCTCCTCACAGTTGCAGCTATTGCTGGTTGGACAGCACAGGGCAAAGAAAGGGAAAATGTTCCTTAGAAATGTTACTCCCAAGTGGCTATTGCTTTTAAAAGGTGTTTCTGTTAGTCACACTGAAAGTATGCTTGGGAAAAGCTTTTAGAAAGGATTTTTACAAAGCAAAGGATATCTATGTAAATATGCAGTGTGATTTTAAATGTCAGCTAAGGCTGGAAATAATGAAGCAATGTACCCTGTATATTTGAAATGCAGGGAAAATACATCTTTTAGTAACATTCATCTCTAGTTTCCCTGTAAAAGAATCTTTTTCCTTGTCTGTGATATGTGTAGCTGCTACCATTTAATCTTAAGGCTTCTCAAATCTTCAAAGTCCTGGAACATATTTTGTCATACATCCATAATGACCCAGAGCTTAGATGATAGAAAAAAACCAGAGCTACCTCAAGCCCACTGGCCATGAAATCATTCTCTAGTTATTCCAGTCTCTTATGGCCTTGTTAAATTGTCCAGGCCAAATCATTTGTCCGACTTACACAGAAATAAAATTATTTTATGCTCTTGTCAAGTGTCATCCAGATCTGACAGCGGCATGCAGTGTTCTGTACTTCTCCAAACCCAAATTGGAAAACAAAGCTATCATCACCTTTAGAGACAGGGAATTACTCTAGCAAATTTTACAAGGGCTAAAACTCATACATGCTGGCTCATTAGTTCTGTCCAGTGTTTCCTTTCAATGTCCTCTGGATCCAGATATCTAGCTCAAGAATTTTTCGTATATTTTGAACAGGAATCAGCCGCAGAAGTTCAACTTGACCTTTTCCCAATTACATCTGCATTTAACCATGAGCCAGCAGTGTGCCCTGGCTGCCAAGAAAGCCAATGGGATCCTGGGGTGCATCAAGAAGAGTGTGGCCAGCAGGACGAGGGAGGTTCTCCTTCCCCTCTACACTGCCCTGGTGAGGCCCC